>Ga0256842_1000755_pt1 | contig 28149 bp, 31 predicted proteins | sample 4559240metaG_FD_185973 | JGI IMG/M metagenome (GOLD analysis project Ga0256842, IMG submission 185973) | Hydrothermal vent microbial communities from Guaymas Basin, Mexico - 4559-240 | ecosystem: Environmental > Aquatic > Marine > Hydrothermal vents | place: Mexico: Guaymas Basin | collected... | reverse complement strand
CCAATTACCAGCAAGGGTTTAGCTAGTGAGGCCAGGGGTAATCCCCTTCGTTCTACGAACTTCGGGGATTACCCCTATTTAATTCATTCAGACACAGAATTAAATATACTCCCTAGAGGCACTTAAAGTCAGATTTTAGGCTTGTTAGGAATTATCTTAGAGGGAGTATAGGGGATAAGATCAATTTGATGCTCGCAGCAGCTGCCTTTAACTTCAAAAAATGGATGCGGGAAGCGGTTGGGTTTTTATTTGCTCTTTTTCTCCTGATCTGGAAGGAGCAATATGAAAGGCAATTGAGCTTGCTTGGAGGCTAAAACAGAGTTTTTCAGGGACGACTAGTTAGATATAGTTGCTAAAATGGCTTATTGCGATTAAAATGACAAAAAACTTAAGGGGTGAAACTGTGCATAAGGTCTTAATCCTTGATTTTGGTTCACAGTATACCCAGCTTATTGCCAGGCGAATTAGAGAACTGGGTGTTTATTCAGAAATTCATCCATTTAATTATCCTTTAGAAAAAATAAAGGCCTTTGCCCCAGATGGCATTGTTCTGTCTGGTGGCCCAGCCAGTGTTTTGGATGAGAAATCCCCTAAATGTGATATTGGTATTTTTAAAATAGGTGTGCCTATTTTGGGCATTTGTTATGGCATGCAGTTAATGGCCCAGCTTTTGGGAGGAAGGGTAGAAAAAGGGGAAAAACGGGAATACGGCCCAGCAGAAATTTTGATATTAAAGGAATCACCTCTCTTTGCGGATTTTCCTTCAAACACACCGGTGAAGGTTTGGATGAGTCATGGCGACCGGGTGGAGACGGTGCCACCTGGGTTTTATGTCCTTGCCCAAAGTCCCAACTCCCCTATTTCCGTCATGGCCAATGAGGAAAAACGCCTTTATGGACTGCAATTTCATCCAGAAGTTGTGCACACACCTGATGGTAAGAAGATACTCGCCAACTTTCTTTTTCGTATCTGCAGGCTTGAGCCTGATTGGAATATAGGTTCTTTTATAGAACAGACCATTCCCAAGATCAAGGAGCAGGTAGGTAAAGGCAATGTTGTTTGTGCCTTAAGCGGAGGTGTAGACTCTTCGGTCGTGGCCGTACTTTTAAATAAGGCCATTGGCAAAAGGCTTCATGCCATTTTTGTTAATAACGGCCTTTTACGGGCCGGAGAAGTAGAGGAGGTAAAAGAGGTCTTTACCCAAAAAATTCCCCTTAATTTTCACTATGTAGATGCAGAAAAAAGGTTTTTGGGTATTTTAAAAGGCGTAACCGATCCAGAAGAAAAGCGCAAGCGCATCGGACGGCTTTTTATTGAAGTATTTGAAGAAGAGGCAAGAAGGATTGGCGATGTAGAGTTTTTGGCCCAAGGCACCCTTTATCCAGATGTAATTGAAAGCGTTTCTTTTAAAGGCCCTTCGGCCACCATTAAGTCCCATCACAATGTAGGCGGACTACCTGAAAGGATGCATTTAAAATTGATAGAACCTTTGCGGGAGTTATTTAAAGATGAAGTAAGGGCATTGGCCAAGGAACTGGGATTGCCAGAATTTATTATCAAAAGACAGCCCTTCCCAGGTCCAGGACTAGCCATTCGCATTCTGGGAGAGGTAACCAAAGAACGCCTTTCAATACTTCGGGCGGCTGATAAAATTGTAAACGAAGAAATGAAAAGGTTTGGTTTATATGACAAGGTGTGGCAGTCCTTTGCCGTGCTTTTACCCCTCAAGACGGTGGGCGTTATGGGAGATGAACGCACCTATGAGCATGTCATTGCCCTGCGCATTGTGGACAGCACTGACGGCATGACGGCAGATTGGGTTAGGGTACCTTATGAGCTTTTGGCAAGAATTTCTAACCGGATTATCAACGAAGTAAAGGGGGTCAACCGCGTGGTGTATGATATTTCTTCCAAGCCTCCTAGTACGATTGAGTGGGAGTAAATTTTGATAAAAAACTCTTTGTCAGCATAAATAAAAAAAATTTATAGTATTCTGCAAAAGTTGATCTAAAATCAACTCAAATTTCCTTATCTCCTTTTTTAAAAAATTATAAGCCAGGGCCTCGGTTATACGGTCAAGGGTCTTCGCTCGCTACGCTCGCTGCGACCTGCGCCAAAGGCGCAGGCTGCGCCTTGCGGGCTTGCCCTTGACCGCCCTCGGCCCTGGCAAAAAGAAAAATCGCAAGGAGGAAGGGAAAAAAGAAAATTTCCTTTCTCTTCTCAGCCTCAAAAAGAAAAAAGCGCCGCAGCGAGCGCGGTCAAGGCTGGCCGAAGGCCACCCGTAGGGCTTGGCCTTGAGCGCATAAGCGAGCGAAGGCGCTACAATTATAATTGGGCTTGAAGAAAAAAGACTCCACAAATTTATATAGAATTATGCAGTTAATTATAATTAGATACCTCAAATCCTATTATCCTCTTAAAGGGAAATGGCATCAAAACATTATTTAGATTACCTTTTTGCGGTACCAAAGTTGGGTTTAATCATACGCACTATCAAGGGTAGGATTATAAGAAAATAGGGGGCAGTTAAAGAAAATATGACCAACTCGTCTAAAAATTTGCTTCCTTCTGCTGGCCTTCCCCTCAAGCGATAAAGGAAGGCCTCTACGGTATTACCTGTAAGGTTTCCCCAATATATGGCCCTGATGTAACTCAAGATGGACTTTGCTGTGTCTTCCCCATAGTAATTAAAAAATTTTTCCCATAGTTCTCTTTTGGGCCTTCCTTGCGTTTCGCTATAATGTATGGCAAAGGCAAGGGCAATGGCTTCATGTTCAGGAAAACTGCCAATTTCAGATGCCAGTATCTTTGTTATTTCCTTTTTATCTACACCTTCTTTTAATAACAGCTCGGTATGAAGCCAGGAACAAAACTTGCAGCCAAGAACATTACTTACAGCCACCATTATCTTTTCACGAAACACAGGTTCTATCGTTTTTTCATAAGCAGCCCTGATGAGGTATGGACAGGAAGAAAAAAGTGTTATCAAGTCATATAAAAAATCCTTTAATCTATAAGTTCTTTTAGAAAAGTCTTTTTTGTTTAAAGTTGGTTTGTTCATTTGGATGCTATAAGTTGTATGATTTCTTTGGCCCTTGGATACCGCTTACACTTTTTTATAGAAAATACCAACTTTCCATCTACATAAACATTAAATCGTCCTCTGCCTGCTTCAATTAGCTCCACTTCTGTGCCCTGCTCTCTCAGATATTTGGCCAGTGTTTCTGCTTCTTTTCTAAAGCCTGCACAAACTCCACAAAATTCAATCTTGACCATTAATTCTCCTCTTTAAATTCCCTAAAGATTTAAATTCCATAAAGAACCTTACCCCAATTCCAGTAATCCTTTGTATTAATCTTGCCTTGAGCGTATCTTTCATGCCAATGCCGATCCACAGGCATATCCTTATATAAATCTTTCCTCAAGGCCTCAAGCAACATCCTCTTTTTGCCCATAAAATCAGCACCACACATCACCCTTCTACCTGTCTCATAGGACAATTTCTCTATCCATTCAATACCCTCTAGACTTCTCATTAAGTGGTGATCAAGAATTAATATCCCTACATTATAAGAAAGTCGTTTGGCGTTATACCAGGCCCTATCAATCTGGTCTTTAGAAAACCTGTTAGATAAATAAAGGGAAGGACCATCAACAAGGACAATGTCAGGGTGCCAGTCTATGATTTGAGAAACAGCTTCGTCATTGAGAAGTTGGATCCCAGGGGCATGAATAAAGATTTTATCTTCTTTAATCCTTGTCATAATCACCGTGGTCGTATGAGAGCCCTTGTCGCCGTGAAATACGGGTTCAGAAAAGGTGATTTCCCCTTCTGTTTTTCCCTCGGCTATAATGGGCTCTTTGTGCAAAATAGAAAAGATGGATTTTGCCCTTTTCTCTTCTAATGGCGATAAATGTGATATATCCTTAGTCCATATTCTCACATCAGGATTTAAATGAGCCACCTTCTTGATATTGAGTTGATAGGGGTTGGCATCAACTAAAGGGGTATGGTCTCCGTGAAAGTGGCTGATTATGATATCTGTAGCCTCAGTCCATCTTTTTGTTATCCTATCTTGTATCCTTTCATCTATTGCTACCTGAAAGGGATGGGGTAAAAGACCAAATCTCGTATATCCCAAAGCAATACCGGGATCAATCAGTATTTTTCTCTTCTTTGTTTCTACAAAACAACAAATTCCTCTTACACCCAGAGATTCAGTGCCTAAAATTTCTATTTTCATCCTTTTTATTACTTTAAGCCTGCTTACATATTTTTTCAAGGCACAAAAAGGATGGTTTATAATTCTGTATAAGCAAAAATTACCCCAAAAAGAGAGTTTGACGAAATGGGTTTAATCGGGTAAATACAATAATAATGCTGCCTAAACGGGAACAAAGACGTTATTTTAAGATTAGTGAGGTCAGTCAAATCGTAGGAGTTGAACCACATGTATTACGGTATTGGGAAAAGGAGTTTAAAGAGATAAAACCTATTAGATTTTCTTCAAGGAGGCTTTATACAGAAGAAGATATTAAAACTATTATAGAAATTAAGAAGTTGCTTTATGAGGATGGATTTACTATTGCAGGAGCAAAAAGGTATCTTAGCAGGTATGTTAAAAGACAAACCTTACTTAAAGAGATAAAAAATGAGTTATTAGACATTTTGCTTTTGTTGAAAAAATAATATAATTTGCCTTTTAGTTAGTACCAAACGTCCCTTTAAGTGCAAAAACGTGTCAAAGGAAGGGACATAATCCTGCCCCAGGACAGAATTAACTCTTTTTCTCTGTATTGTTTCCTTCTTTTTTTGTTTTATTCGCTAGCTTGGATACCTCTCACCTTACACTAAGTCTCAAAAACAAAAAAGACCAGCTAGGAACTTCGGGAGTATATTTAATTCTGTGTCTGAATGAGTTAAATATACTCCCCATCAGAGGATAACGAAGGAAATTATGAGGGAGCTAAAGAAGCACAGGACAATCTTTCTCTATAAATTATCCCCTGATGAGTATGTACCGGACAGTGCGCCTGTGGGGTTTGAAATAGAAGAGGATGCGCTGGGGAAGTTGGAGGGAATGGAGAAGGATTAGAAGTCATCGTGGAAAGTATCATCGTGGAAAATATTACACTCAAACGAGGAAAAAGCAGGGTCTTCAATTATGTCGTCATCCCAATCATCGTGCCAGTACCACTCGTCATGATGCCAATTGTCATCCCAGGTAAAATGGCTGGAGCTGCTACCAGCATAGTCCCATAAGTGGTCTGTCCAGCTCCGTCTCCGCTAAGGCCTGATCAAGGGTCGGGTAGGCATGTGTTCGGCTATTTGATCGCTTACTTTTTCCAGCCCTACCCAGATAGACAGGCCAAAGGCCACGATAGCCATAGGGGCAGCCCAAATCTTGGCCGCAAGAGGGAGATTGGAAAACATGGCAATCCCAAGACCTACACAGTAGAGAATAGCTGCTTTTTTCATGGTTGTGTTTCCTATCTCTAAGCCTCTTTTTTCTTAAGCTAATTACTACGCTGCTGCTTTCAAAGCTTCACTAACTGGCCTGCCTAACGGTTCTGGAATTGGTCTTCCTTCTTCCTTAGCTGCCTTAAGCCATAGTTCTATAGCCACTTTGACTTCTTTTAATGCTTCTTCCTCGGTTTCACCAAAAGCAGAACAACCGGGCAGCTCTGGCACCACGGCAATATAACCCTCGTCTTCTTTGCTGTAGAAAATTTCAATGTTATATCGCATATACTTATCCCTCGTCTAAAAGTTTGTATTTCTCCACCACTTTCAAAAACTGTTTTACCTGATAGGGCTTGGCTTTCCCTTTCACATTCTGGAAATTGAGTATTTCCATAATCCCTTCTTTTACATAAACTCTGTGACTTCCTTTTCCACCTCTCAACCTAAATCCGAATACTTCTGCTGCCTTGCAAAGGGTTTCAAATCTTACATTTTTAACATTGCTTTTCAGTTCTTCATATACCTTTTTCCTATCCATCCTATGCTTAGCTTAATAGTATTTGTTACTCTTTGTCAACTCTTTTATAGGAAGAAGCCCCATGTCTGCCCCAAGCCCCCAGAGCAGGCGGCAGAGCATGTTTTTTTCTTGTAGAGAGGGGAGGGCGCTCTATTATATAGAGCGCCCTCCCCTCTTATATAATCTTAAGCCTAAAAATGTTTGCGTAACTTCCCTATAATTAAATATTTCTAGAGAGGGGGTGCTACCGCTACTACATAAAAAAATTTACTAAAATACGAAAAAGAAAAAAAGGCTAGGCCCAGACAGCCTGACTCTTTTTATGAACGGGTAAAACGAAAATATATCTCGTGGTCCTTTCTGACTTCTTCCCACGTCTTAATTAAGCCGCCTCGTTGTTGGACATCTGAGAATGCTTGTCTGATCTTAATTCGGGCGTTTTGCTTCCGTGAATAAAAGAGGTGAAGTGCGTGGATAAGAGTAGTTTCAGAGAAAGAATGCCCTTTCTGGCCTTGCAGCCAGATACAAAGCAATCGGCCGATGTCGCTAGAGCACTTGTAGACAGGACAAAGATCGATCTTAAGAACGTCTTTGCTTGTTTGAAGTAGGTCTACATACTTTTTATTGATGAAAAGCAACCATTTGCCCGTTTCTTCTTTAAAACAAAGGATGATTTTGATTTTAGTAGGCTGGGGTAAGTAGTAAGTCCATGTTGCATTTGCCAACCGTGATAGACTTTCAAGAGCAAGTGGGTAAGAGGCGCCGGACGCCGGCAAATGCCGTTCTTTGATGAATCGGTACCGGGAAACAGTAAGCAAATATGCTTTTCTGCTGCCGAATGTCCCCCCGTCTTTTAGCTGCTGTTGATTAACAAGAGCAAGACGGGAAACAGTAAGAAGGGAAAGGAAATCGAAGACATTAAGGGGTTGGGGGGCCTCTATCTTGAGGCGTTGGATTTGTCCCCAGCAAATTGGTAATTCTCTAACGTAGTTGGTGCACCGATGCCGACGGCGAGTGGGCTCAACCGGAAGGGCGTGGACCATCCACCGTAAAACAGGCACTATTAGCTGGCTTTCTTTAAATTTCATTTTCTTTTTCATTTTCTTCCTCTTCCTCATGGCAGTAGGATATTTCTATGTTCCCTCGAAAGGGAAATAGTCTTATGAGGATGGTGGGGAAGCGCGGTAAATAATTATTTTTGCTGTTGCGCACCATAAGCCACTCTCTAGCTTCTGCTTTAGTTAGAGAAAGGGGAAGGCCTGCCCCCCGACATATTTGGGCTAGCTTCTTCTCACGGCCTTTAGAGTAGTAGTATGAAAGCCGCCTGACTTCTACCACCCATCGCGAAAGATCTGTAAGCGCCGAGGCGCCTCTTATATTATTAATCCTGAGGCTTTCTTCCTCTCGCCCCAGCTTGTTCAGGTGGTGGACCACCAAGATGGTTGGTTTTGGGCCATTTTCAAGCGGCCGTTTTTCGATTAGTTGCCAAAAAAACTAAGCACTTTAGCGCAGCAGGTATTGTCATTCTCGTTGTTCAACAAGTAGGAAAGAGGGTCAATGATAATTAGCTGTGAAGAGTACCTTCAGAGGGCGCTGCGCAGCCGGGCTCTAAGTAGCCGGGCAAATCTGGTTTCTGTCCAGCCCCCAACACTCTTATCGACAATCGGCTCCTATAGAGGAGGAACGCAGGCAAAACGGAAGTTTTGAAAGATATCCTTATCTCCAGGCTCTATTCCAATTTTTTGAACTAGGTATTTGAGCCTTTTTGAGATATGCAAGGGGGGAGTCCTCAAAAGAGACGTAAAGCGAGCTGACACCTTGCATAGAGAGAGGCATAAGTAAAGAGAGAAAAAACTTTTTCCGGCTTCTCCTTGTCCTGCAACTAAGCCTACTATTCCTTTTGGGATAGGGAAGGGATACCCCGTGATAGTTTCCGTTTCCTCGTCGACCACTTCCTCAGGGCAAAACTCACAAAATTTTATAGCTTCATCAATCTCAGACTCGATAAGCTCAGTAAGCTCATAAATTCTATCCCGAATTTGGGATAGTTGGATGGATCGGGACAACTCCCATGCTTTGGCCCGAATTTGTCTTTGAATTGCCTTTTCCCGAACAATCTGGGCATAATGAGTAACGTGGGAAGTGGTAGGAATGGAGTCTATTAAACTCGCTAGATAAGAGGCTCCACCGACATCGGCTAATTGTCCTTTTTCCTGAAGAAGTTCACTTACTGTAACCAGGTCTATAGGAAGATTTTGTTCATATAATTCTAAAAAGGCAAAAAAGATTTTCCGATGGGCCTCACGATAAAAATCTTCCCCGGAAACTTCCGCCAAAACTTCAGGCAATTTGGAATTATCTAGTATTATCCCCCCTAAAACCATTTGTTCTGCTTCTAAGCTGTACAGGTTTCTGTATTGATTTATTTTTACGACGCGTGGGCGATATTTTTTCCCTTGACAAAAAGGAGTAAAAGATGTACCATTTAAATGGGTGTTTTGGTAATTGGGTTTTTGGTTCATTTCAAAAACCTCCGTTTTAGTTTTTAGCGGGCATGGTGGCGGCCATGCCCGTTGTCTCCAGGAAAAAGGCAGACCTGCGTAAATTTCTTTTTTCTTGTTTCTTCCGAATATTTTTCTCTAGTGCAAGTTGAGCAAGAGTCTCAGTGTCAAGGCCAAGTTTTTCTATCTGCACGTCTTCCTGAATGACCTCTTTTTCCCCTATTTCCAAATATTTTTCCCAATTTGCCTCCGCAGGGTAGGGTTTCCACTCCGGAAGTTCACTCTCCCGGGAAATAATAACCCTCCGCCAGGCCGCATAATCAGCCGCAGCTATCCTGCGAAGCAGGGGCGAGAGTTTGTACGTTTTGTTTTTCGTTTTTCTTTCCTCTGTCCGCCTCAATCCGCCTAAGGCCCTCCAAAAAGCCCGGTCAGCCAGCCTTTTTCGGTCCTTCCTGGCGGTCTTTGGGGAACAAGCCAATTGGCTCGCCGCCTGCACAACCAAGTACCACCTTACGCTGCTCGGAAGATGCTCATACCTGCTCCCCATTAAAAACTCTTCTGCCTCTAGCAAGGCCATTCCTATTTTCTTCTTCTCGTCCTGTGTCATTTTTTTGTCATTTCTCCTTTTCACCTCCTCTCTAATATGGTAAATTTAAACATGTTTTTATTACCATTTTTTTAGTTATATAACTATTTTGGTTATCCATCAAGGGTAGAAAAGTGACAGAAAAAAAATATCTAATAGAGATAGGCAATAGGTTACGTATTTTTCGGGAAACTTTAGGCTTGTCTCAAAGAGCAGTAGCCGAAAAATTAGGAACTGGCCCTATGAATGTTTCCCGATATGAGTTGGGGCAAAGAAAGTTAGATCCCCACATTACAAAAAAATACGTCGAAATTCTTGGTCTTAATCCAGTTTGGTTATTTACAGGAAAGGGTCCTCTTTTTCTCGCAGATAAAAGCGTTGAAGACCTCCGATTTGAAAACACTTTCCGAAGTAAGTCTGAGGTTATCAGATGGCTTCCTTTTACAACTCAGGCAGTTGAACTTTATGTTCCTGAGCCTTTGAATGATTTTTGTATCTCTTATCTTCTGCGATTTTTAGCTGGAGGCTGTAAAATTATCTTAACTCGATTAAATATAGCCCGCCCCCCGCGGGCAATGGAAGTGGCTGAGATCCGTGATTTTGCTATCAAAATGGGTATTCCTCTTAGAGGGAAAAATATTTCAGAAAGCGAACTTCAACAGCTTTTGCGAAAAAAAGTCATAAATGCTAAGGATTACGAAAAAATATGGCGCAATGCGGAACCTCCCAGGAGAATTCCATTTCTTGAAGAAGATAAGGAAAAGTTGGTAGTAACCGATAAAAAAGAGGAAGAAATAATTACTCTTCTTCGTGAGATGCCCGATATTAAACCGTTGATACTTAAACTTCTGCGTGTAGAAAAGGAAAAAAAGAAATCCTTAAAACACTAGATAAACATTAACTGGATGTGTTATGTTTATAGTTTCTAGCAATTCGCCACACATATTGGGTAGAAGCCCCCACTTTTCTTGCTACCTCGCTTGGTAGAAGCCTTTTTTTAAGAGTTTTTTAATTCTCCTTTTTTTACGCCATACTTCTCTTTTTTATCTTTATCACTTCCCAAAAGCGGAACATACACCATCCGTCCTCCATATCCATATTTTGACAATATCTCCAGTGCTTTTTTCACTACCAGGCTTTTTCCTCTTTCCTGTATCATAGCTCCTCCTGATTGTCATTGTCTTCTAATAGTGAAAGTGCAAACCAGGTGAGTAACCTTACCCTATCCTTACCCCAGCACTTTACCAAACAAAACAGCCAGCTAGGAGCTTCTCCTAACTGGCCTCTATTCTTTACTTTTTCTGGCGCGCCCGGAGGGATTCGAACCCCCGACCCGCGGATTAGAAGTCCGCTGCTCTGTCCTGCTGAGCTACGGGCGCTTGGTTGTATTATAGCATTTTTTTGATGACTTGCAATATCTTGTTTTTTTCTTTAGGATTACTTACAAGGAGGTGGCGATGGAAAAGAAGCAGTTGTTGTTAAGAGCTTTGCCTTCTGTAGATGAGTTACTGCGAGAGGAAGCAATTTTGAAATTATTATCTCAAAGCCCGCGTAAATTAATTGTAGATGCTATCCGAGCTGTGTTGGATAAAAAGAGAAAAGAAATCTTAGAAGGAAAAAGTCAAGAAGTCCAAAAGGTTAATATTCTTAAGGCTGTTATCAGTGAAGTTAGACACAAAGGGAAAAATCACCTATGTCGGGTGATTAATGCTACTGGGGTGGTGGTACATACCAATTTAGGACGATCCCTTTTGGCTAAAGATGCGATTGCGCATCTTGTAGAGGTGGCCCAGTATTATAACAATTTGGAATATGATTTGGAGAAGGGCCGGCGTGGAACGCGGTATAGTCATGTAGAAGAGCTTTTGTGTGAGCTGACCGGGGCAGAGGCGGCCATGGTGGTAAATAATAACGCTGGGGCCGTCTTTTTGGTTTTAAATACCCTTGCTTATGGTAAAAAGGTAATTATTTCACGTGGGCAATTGGTGGAGATTGGTGGTTCTTTCCGTATCCCTGATGTGATGGCAAGGAGTGGGGCTATTTTAAAAGAAGTAGGTACTACCAATCGCACTCACCTTTATGATTACGAAGATGCTATTGATGAAGAAACAGCCATGTTAATGAAGGCCCATACGAGCAATTACAAAATTATTGGTTTTGTGAAGGAAGTTTCTCTTAAGGACTTAGTCAGTCTGGGCCGCAAATATAATCTCATTGTTTATGAGGATTTGGGGAGTGGGAATTTTATTGATTTTACTAGGTATGGTCTAGAAAAAGAGCCTACGGTGCAAGAGGTAATAGGAAGTGGGTTAGATGTAGTAAGTTTTAGTGGTGATAAACTCCTGGGAGGACCGCAGGCAGGTATTATCTTGGGGAAGAGGGAATATGTAGAAAAGATTAAGAAAAATCCTATAAACAGAGCCTTGCGGATTGATAAATTCACCCTAGCTGGTTTGGAAAGTACCCTTAAGTTATATCGGGATGAAGAGTTGGCCCTAAGGGAAATTCCTACTTTAAGGTTTATCTTTACACCGCTAGATCTCTTGCGGCGGCGGGCACAACGCTTATGCCGGGGGTTAAAGAAGCAATTTACCCCAGAAGAGCTTATAATTACGATTAAGACAGATGTATCTAAGGTTGGGGGTGGAGCATTGCCAGGCTTGGCGTTACCTACGTATGTGGTAAGTATAAGGCCAAAGAGGATGTCAGTTGTAGAATTGGAGAGAAGGGTTAGGTTTGCTGAACCACCCTTAATTGGACGTATTGAAGAAGAGATGTTATATCTTGATGTGCGTACCATCCAAGATGAAGAGGTAAAACTTATTCCTGAAATAATTAAAAAGGTGTTAAGGGGAGATGAAAAAGGAAATTAAAAAGTGCATTCAAAGGGTCTTAAAAGATTTACCTGCTGGTTTTCGGAATGAAAGGACCATAGGAGAGACAATTAAGTGTGCCCTTTTTGCGTGGATAAGAAGACAAGGCTTGATACCTGTTCCTTCCTATCGGCCCCCTCGCCGCCAAGAAGAACCTCTACCCTTGGTGGCCCTGGACCAAGAAGGAAATGTAATCTATGCCTTCGCCATTGCCCCCGTAATTACATTAGGGCCAATAAAGACATTTAAAATTGTAGAGGCAAAGGAAAAGTATTTTATTACTTATTCTCAAATGCGTAAAAAAGTTGAAGAAAGCAGGTTTTTTCTCACTCCAGATGTGACCCATGTGCATGTGGGTGAAGGGTAAGCCTTAAAATATCCAAAAGGAGAAAGGCTATGGCCATCGTAGAGGTAAGCATCGTGCCTCTTGGCACGAATACCCCAAGTGTAAGTCAATATGTGGCGGCTGTGTTAGAGGTGTTGGAAGAGAATGGACTTAAATATCAATTGACGTCCATGGGCACCATTATTGAGGGAGACCTAGACAAAATTTTAGATGTTGTGCGTCAAATGCATGAAGTACCCTTTCAGAAGGGAGTAAAACGGGTAGTGACAACCATTAGGATAGACGACCGACGTGACAAACAGGCTAGTATGGAAGGTAAAGTAAGGTCTGTAAGGGAAAAGTTAAACAAGTAAGGGTTTAGCCTTTTAATGGTGTTTTTCTGCCCTGTCTATTTTTTCCTTCGCCTTTAAAAATAGGAAAAATGGGACGCATTAAGGTTTTGCCGCCCTCTTTGGCTAATCTGATTGCTGCCGGTGAGGTGATAGAAAGACCGGCGGCGGTGGTAAAGGAGCTTATAGAAAACGCCTTGGATGCCCAGGCAACCCGGATTGAAGTAGAAGTAGAAAAAGGGGGCAAGGAGTTAATTCGGGTAAAAGACGATGGCATAGGCATTTTGCCTGAGGATTTATCCCTGGCCATACAAAGGCATACTACCAGCAAGATCAGTGGGCCTGAAGACCTTTTTTACCTCCGTACTCTAGGTTTTCGGGGAGAGGCCCTGGCTAGTATGGCGGCGGTGTCTAAGTTACGTCTTGCCAGCCGGGCACAGGAACAGCCGTGGGGACGGGAAATTTTGGTTGAAGGAGGAAAGATAAAGGCAGAGAGGGAGGTTGGTCTGCCTGTGGGTACCGTGGTAGAGGTAAGGGATTTATTTTTTAATACCCCGGCGAGGCGTAAGTTTTTAAAGAAAGAGGCTACAGAGCTGGGGCATATCTATGAAACCGTGGTAAGGTTAAGTCTAGCCTATCCAGAAAGGGCCTTTTATTTAAAGAGTAGACAGCGTTATATGCTTCGGCTTACGCCGGTAAAAGGATTGGATGAACGGATTGGTCAAATCTATGGTATAGAGGTGGCACGTGCCTTGCGCCAAATAAAGTTAGAGAAGGATGGAATAAAAATTGAAGGTTTTATTGCCCCTCTTACCTATAGTCGACCTTCGGCCAGGGATATGTTTTTTTACGTCAATCGGCGTTGGGTAAGAAGTGCCCTTTTAAATCAGGCCGTTTATAAGGCCCTTAGTGACCTTTGGCCTAAAGGCAGGTATCCGTTGTTAGTCCTTTTTTTGGAATTGCCACTCTCAGAGGTGGATGTAAATGTTCATCCGACCAAACAAGAAGTGCGGTTTAAAAAGGGTTATATGGTGCAGGAGGCGATAGAAACGGCAGTAAGGCAAGGTCTAGGAGAGCGGTGGAAGGAGGTAATAAAAGGATTTGAAGAGGATGTGCCGTTAGAGTTGCAAATTGCAAGTTCTGATTCCAAAGTTTCAAGTTTTAAGCCTCAAGCTAAAGAGGAAGATAAGCAGGAACCGATTGGCGTTACTATACCTTTAGAGACCAAAGAGAGCACTCTTTTTTATAAGACCAAACCAGAAACTAACTGGCGTGTATTAGGGCAACTCTGGCAGACATATATCTTGTGTGAAACAGACGAGACCCTGATTATCATAGACCAGCATGCGGCACATGAGCGCCTAAATTATGAAAAATTAAAACGGCTTTATGAACATTCCAGCAAGGGACAAGAGCTTTTAACGCCGATATTGCTAGAATTAGGAGCAGTAGAGGCCGGTATTTTGAAGGATATATTGCCAGAGCTTGAACGCATTGGTTTTGCCCTGGAGTCCTTTGGAGAGACGGCCTTTCTTATACGGCAGGTACCAACTTTGTTTATGGATAAGGATGTGCGCGGTATTTTAGAAAAGGTGTTAACTGATTTACGTATTCTAGAAAAGGCGCCAAACTTAACCGATATGGCTGGAGCCCTTTTAAAGAGCATGGCCTGTCATTTGTCAATACGAGCCCATGATGCTTTAACTAAGGCTGAGATGGAACACCTTCTGCAGGAGCTTCACCATCTGAACATCCTGCATTGTCCTCATGGGCGCCCTTTTTATAAGGTGTTTAAAAAGGAAGAAATTGCTAAATTTTTCCATCGTCATTGAAGATGTCTAAAAAAGAAAAGGTAAAGATTGTTATCTTGACTGGACCTACAGGCGTGGGAAAGACCGAGTTTTCTTTAAACTTGGCCAGGGAGTTTAATGCCGAGATTGTCAATGCCGATTCCATGCAGATTTATCGCTATATGGATATTGGTACGGCCAAACCTACCAAAGAAGAAAGGGCCTTAGTGCCACATCATCTTATTGACATTCGTAATCCAGATGAAGACTATGATGCAGCCCAATTCAAGAGCGATGCCGAAGCGGTAATTAATAGGCTCATAGAGCAACAAAAGCTGCCCTTAGTTGTAGGTGGGACGATGCTTTATCTAAAAGTACTTACGCATGGTATCTTTCCGTCGCCAGGACCAGATAAGAAGTTAAGAGAAAAATTAAGACAAATCGCCGCTAAAAAGGGAATAGCCTATCTTCATGCCTATTTACAAAGGATTGATCCAGAGGCAGCGGTAAGAATTCAGCCGCATGACCTTGTGCGGATCATCCGAGCAATTGAGGTGTATGAACTTACCGGCAAACCTATTTCCTGGCACCAAAAAAGGCATCAGTTTCAGGAAAGGCCTTATGATTATCTTAAAATTTGCCTGTATCTACCTAGAGACATTTTGTATAAAAGGATCAATATGCGGGTAGAAAAGATGTTTGCCCGGGGATTAATAGAAGAGGTAGAGAGGTTGCTTAAGATGGGTTATAGTCCAGCATTAAAGTCCATGCAGGCCATTGGCTATCGGCATGTCATTGGGTATTTAAAGGGAAAGTATTCTTTAGAGAGAGCCAAAGAGTTGCTTAAAAGAGACACAAGGCGCTACGCCAAGCGACAGCTGACCTGGTGGCGGCAGGACAAAGAAGTGCTTTGGTTTGAACCAACCGAACAGAAAAGGATTAGGAATGCGATCAGACGTTGGCTTGCTGGTTAAGGTTTTATTTTTATTACTTTTTATTTTGTCCTCCCTAGCTAGGGCGACGGAGACAATTATTGGCACAGGAGAAATAACTCCACGCGCATCACTGGTAGAGGCGAGGAAAATGGCCTTAAATGTGGCCTTAAAAGATGGCCTTTTAAAGACTATTAAGTTAGTTTACCCTTATCCCCATCAAATTGTGGATCAGATTTATCCTTTGGATTTTGTAGAAAAATATCGTATTTTGGATGAAGGGGAAGCAGAAAATACCTATTATGTTCAAGTGGAGATATGTCCAGATTGGGACAGACTGGCTACAAAATTAGATCAAAGGGGAATTTTATGCCGTGGAGAAGGAGAAAAGGTGCTTCTCTTTTTTAAGCAGCCAGAGGACATTGATCTAAAGGCTCAGTTTCTTTCCTTCTGGAACAAATTTTTCCTCCTTTTTGGTTTGAGGCCGGTTTATAATGACGGCCTTAAGGCAGATGATTTAAGTGATTATGCCTTTGACCATGGTATTTCTTATATTTTTCGCTTGGCCGAAGAGATAAATACAACAAGCACCGATACTGCTTCCCTATGTACATTTCAATTTGATGTTTCGTTAGAAGATACTACCTACAACCAAACTATTTATCAGGTTCACCTTGAACCTCAGATTAATACCACGGACATTGAAGAAATTCTTTCTTTTTCCCTTAACCAACTTCAGCAGATGGCCTATGATATTGTGTCTAGTCTTTCTTCTTGGCTGGAAAAAAAGAAGGAAAAGGTGATTTCTGTTCAGGTGGTGTTAAAGAATATTAGCAGTTATAAGGAGATATTTGACACCTGGGATAAATTAAAGCAAATAAGAGGTATTTCTGATTTTTATCTCAGAGAAATAACACCAAAGCAAGCCGTCTATGTAGGCAGATTTCGCGGTCTGATGCCTGATCTGGTCGATCAAATTGCTGGGTTAGGGTTTGCTATTAAGTTAAGAGATCACACTGTTGAAATAAACAGACCGTAAGGAGCAGAAATTGTCTTGGCCTAATTTCTTTACCTTTTTAAGGCTTTTACTTACACCTCTTTTGACCATCTTTTTTATCAACCACCACTTTACCCTTGCCACCTTTGTCTTTTTGTTGGCCGGAGTGACAGATGCCTTGGATGGATTTCTGGCCCGGCGTTTAAACCAAAAAAGCCGCCTGGGGGCGTGTTTAGATCCTATTGCCGACAAAATTTTGCTTTCTACCTCGTTTGTCTTGCTTTCCTGGGGAGGCTATATTCCCTCTTGGCTAGCCGTGGTGGTGTTAAGTCGTGATATATTTATCCTGCTTGGGGCCCTGCTTTTATTTTTGTTTGATGTGTCCTTTGAGGTAAAACCATCTCTTTTGGGCAAATTGACTACTCTTACTCAGATTATTACTATCTTAGCCGTATTGATTAACATTCAATGGCCTTATTTATACCTCTTAAGACAAATACTTTTTTATCTCACCTTGGGACTCACCCTTGCTTCGGGTTTGCAGTATACCTTAAAGGGATATCAGATGTTCCGGTAGGAAAGAGACTAAACTGCCTCTACAGCCTTCACTTCAGGAATCTCTTTTTTTAAAATATAAGCCTCTACACCTATCTTTTTAAAGTCATCTGAGCCATAAAGCAACCTGCACATGCTCTTTTTAACCTGGCCCTTACTACCCCTTCCACTATATCAACAAGTTCAATATCCCCACCGTCGGCCTGTAACTGCGGCCGGATGCGGTTTATAACTAATTGTACCCTGTCTTTTAATTCGCTTTTCATTGATTTTTTATTCCTCTAACATAAATTGGGGTAACATATAAAATACCCCCTTATGTACTTTAGGATTGTAATAACGGGTAGTCATTGTTTGCCAACGGGCCTTTATTTTCCCTTCTTCTACGTCAGTTGGCTCGTATTTAAAACTGGCATAAATAAAACTCCACATGCCTCCAGGATAGGTAGGCATGGCGTAGACATATATCTTGACAATGGGATAGATGGTTCTTAAACGGATACATAGGTCTTTAATAAATTGCGCGTTATAATAAGGACATTCACTCTGAATGATCATGATGCCGTCCTCGTTTAACCGTTGGCCCAAATCCTGATGAAACTCTATTTCATACAAGGCTTTGGCTGGGCCAATAGGATCAGTAGAGTCTACAATCGCGATATCGTATTTTTTGTCAGTTGTTTTGACATATTTTATGCCATCTTCAATATGAATATTTACACGGCTGTCCTTTAAGCCTACACTTACCGTTGGGAAAAAGGTTTTGGCAACTTCAATAACCTCAGCGTCAATTTCCACAAGGTCTATGTGCCTTACACTTTTATGTTTTAAAATTTCTCTTACACTACCCCCATCTCCTCCTCCGATAACCAGCACTTCTTGAGGATGAGGATGAGTAAAAAGGGCTGGGTGTACGATTAGTTCGTGATAAATGAATTCATCTTTTTCCGTTAACTGAATACAATCATCTAACACTAAAGCCCGGCCATGGCCTTTAATTTCCATGACATAAATATCTTGATAAGCAGACCGCTTGTGAAACAAAATGTCTTTAACAGGTAACCCTAACTTTATTCCTCCTGTATCTTCGTAAAACCAAATAGTTGGTTCTTTCTCCATCTTATTTGGCTATTTCTCCTCTCCTTAGATTCAGCACCTGTATCTTTTTAGGTTTCAAATATTTTTTCACTACTGGAATGACTTTTTCCAGATCTACATGCGGGGCAGAGGTATAGATGTCAATGGCTGCGTACCCAACTTCTGGCCAGGAATGAATACTCATAAAAGACTCATTTAGAAGCGCTACCGCACTAAGTCCTTGCGGGTTAAACTTATGGGTTTTAATGTCCACTAAAGTAGCACCAGAAACATTTACACTTTCTTTCAACATTTCTTCCACCTTCTTGGGGGAATCCAAAAATTCCCCCTTACAACCCCACACTTCTACGATCAAATGCTTCCCCGCACATGCCATTTCACCCCCTCCTTTAAGGATTTGTCCTTATGGACAGGTAACATAAGCCTCTTCGTCGTAATAAAGTTCTCTCTTCCAATCTACTTTGCCCTTTACCAAGGGCTGCGGTTTTTCTACGGCATAAAGCCGAAACAGGTTAGAAGTATAAAAATCCACTTCTGGCGATTCTACTTTAACTGGCGCTTCCTTGGCTACGCGCAGTTCCAGTTTAACTACATCATCCCTTTCTAACAAGTAGGTCTGGAAGTTGCGGATAATATCCGTGATGGTAAAACCCATATCTAAAATATCCCTTTGAATCTGACGCCACTTACGCCGTGAGGCCTCAAGATGCGTAAGGCCAAAATAACCTACACAGCCCTCTCCCCTCAAGCCCTCTACACATCGGGATAAGAAAAGGCGAAGGCCACCAATTGTTTCTACTGGATCAGTCAAAAAAATATCAAATTGTCCTTTTAGCCTTTCTTCTATAGGATAACGCGCATCGTATTGGATGGTTTCTACTGACCAGCCCTTTTCTTTAGCTACCTTTTTTATAAAATCTAAGATGCGGGTATCTATTTCTAACACCGTTACCCGTTTGGGCCAACCTGAGGCTAAAAGGGCAAGAGAGGTGAGGTCATCATCGCCTAAAAGTAAGATGTCTTTGCCTTCTACATCGCCCACTTCATACATAAAAAGCACTCGACTAACGGTATCAGCCGGGGTAACATAGCCTTGATCATATTCAGAAATGGCCTTAGGCCGTTTTTGGACAATGGCCTCAAATTCCTTTAGGAGCGACTGATGTTTTTCTAAAGTAACCGTTCTGCCTTGACAGGTAGGACACCTTAGGGAGTTAAAAGGAGAAAGACCAAGAGACTCGGCTATTTCTCTCCCTTTATCTGTAATATAAAATAATCCCTCTTTGTATTCTATGAAACCTTTTTCTAAGAGTTCTTTAAGAGAACTTTGGGTGGTGGGTAAATCAACATCTATAGATTTGATAAGCTGCCAATAAGTTATGGGTTTAGCTAGTAAAACCCGCAAAGCCAAATATGCAACTCTTCTCGCTCCCAATCTCCCCTCCTTTCACTACATCGGTCTGCACTCATAGCGGCATCATATTTACATGAAGTAATTGGGATGTCAAGAGGTATGAAATAAAAAAGGCGGAGGCAAAAACCTCCGCCGGTTTAATTCATTAATTTCTTTAAGGAGACTTTTCCAAACTCTCTTCAATCTTTGCAACCAACAATCTTGTTCTGATGACAACATCAGGATTGAGACTAATGGAGTTAATTCCACACTTGACTAAGAATTCAGTAAAATCAGGAAAATCGCTTGGGGCCTGTCCACAAATACCAATCTTTCTGCCCTTTTCTTTAGCTACTTTAATTACTTGTGCAATGAGTCGCTTTACCGCCTCATTTCTTTCGTCATAAAGATGAGAAACTAGCTCTGAATCCCGGTCTAGACCTAAGGTTAACTGCGTAAGGTCATTAGACCCAATAGAAAAACCATTAAAGATCTCACAGTATTGGTCAGCCAAAATAACATTGCTCGGAATTTCACACATTACATAGACTTCCAGACCATTTTCACCCTGTACTAACCCGTACTCTTTCATGGCCTCTATTACCCTTTTCCCTTCCTCAGGAGTGCGACAGAAGGGCACCATAACCTTAACATTTGTCAATCCCATTTCATTTCGGACCTTTAAAATGGCCTTGCATTCCAAGCCAAAGGCAGGTTTAAACTTTTCATCATAATAACGAGAGGCCCCACGCCAGCCAATCATAGGGTTATGTTCATGAGGCTCGTAAAGTGGACCACCAATAAGGTTAGCGTATTCGTTAGTTTTAAAATCAGACAACCTAACGATGACATCATTAGGATAAAAGGCAGCCGCAATCCGGCCGATACCACAGGCAAGTTTTTCTATAAAGAAATAAACCTTGTCTTTATAACCTTTAGTCTTTTCATCAATCTTGGCTACAATCTCCGCAATCTTAGGATCACTACCAGCCTTCTGCTTTAACTCTTCATAATGAATAAGGGCTAAGGGATGAATGCCAATGTGTGAGTTAATAATAAACTCCTCCCTGGCCAAACCTACACCATCACACGGCAGTTGGCCTTGAAAAAAGGCCTTTTCAGGGATACCGACATTCATCATGATCTTTGTCTTGGTCTTTGGGATACTCTTTAAATCAATCTGCTCTATTTCAAAGGGAATAAGACCGTCATAGACATAGCCTATTTCGCCTTCACTACAATCTACGGTTATTTCTTGGCCGGTTTTAATAAGTTGCGTAGCGTTACCAGTGCCGATTACGCAGGGAATGCCTAATTCTCTTGAAACAATCGCCGCGTGACAGGTTCTTCCGCCCCGATCAGTTACGATGGCTGCAGCTACCTTCATGATTGGTTCCCAGTCAGGGTCAGTCATATCTGTAACTAATACCTCACCAGGTTTAAATTCGGCAATCTTATCGGCCGATTCAATAATGTGGGCCTTGCCTTGTCCAATCTTATTTCCAATGGAGAGCCCTTTACAGATAACCTTACCGGCAGCTTCTAGCTCCCAATACTTTTCTTTAAGGACATAATTTTTAATGGAAGAATAATCCTTTTGTGAATGGACGGTTTCAGGCCGGGCCTGAACGATGAAAAATCCACCTGTACCTACCGTCTTTCCATCTCCGTCTTTAGCCCATTCAATATCCATGGGTTTACCGTAATGTTCTTCTATTTTACAGGCCCAATCTGCCAAAAGTAGTATTTCATCATCATTAAGAACATAGCTATTGCGTTCTTCTTCGGTAGTAGGAATATTTTTGACTGCACGTCCATCTTCAGCATAGATCATTTTTAGTTGCTTTGCCCCCATTACCTTGCCAACAATAGGCCGTTTGCCCATCTTAAGAGTAGGTTTAAAGACATAATACTCATCTGGATTAACCGCTCCTTGAACGACATTTTCCCCAAGACCATAGGCAGCCGTGATAAGGACTACATCCCTAAACCCACTTTCTGTGTCCAGAGTAAACATTACCCCTGAACCAGCGGCATCACTTCTAACCATCTTCTGCACAGCAATAGAGAGATAGACATCAAAGTGGCCAAAGCCTTTATCTTCACGGTAGGAAATGGCCCGGTTAGTAAAAAGACTGGCAAAACAATCTTTACAAGCCTTAAGAAGGTTTTCCTCGCCTCTAATGTTCAAATAGGTTTCCTGCTGGCCAGCAAAGGATGCATCTGGTAAATCCTCAGCCGTGGCCGAAGAGCGTACCGCTACATCTATGTCTTCTACGCCATACTCTTGAGAAAGCCTATGATAATTCTCTATAATCTGCTGTTTTAAATCTTCTGGCAGCTCTGCATTACGGATGAGCGACCGCACCTTTTCGCCCCTTTTTTGTAGATCCTCAATGTTGTGTGTATCCAACCCTTCCAACGTTTTTTTAATCTCATCCACGAGGCCTGCTTTCTCAATGAAATATTTATATGCTGCGGCCGTAATCGCGAACCCATTTGGGACCTTGATGCCAGATTTACTCAACTTTTGAAACATTTCACCCAAAGAGGCATTCTTTCCACCGACTAAAGGCACATCTTTAATGGTAATTTCCTTAAACCAAAGAATAAAAGGCTTACCTGCGTAGTCCATTTTTACTCTTCCTCCTTCAACACAAAATTTAAATCTATCTAATTCTTCTTTTTACTGCAAAATAATTTAAAAAGCAAGCCAAAATCTGCGATTGATTTACAGTATTCCGCAAACATTGATGAAATTCCCTTCTTCCTTACTTAAAGTAAATTATACGCCAAAGCCTCGTTAGGTGGTCAAGGGTCTACGCTCGCTCCGACCTACGCCTAAAGGCGCAGGCTGCGCCTTTAGGCTTGCCCTTGACCACACTTGGCCTTGGCAAAAAGAAAAATTACAAAGGAAGAAGGAAAAAAGAAAATTTCCTTCTGGCCTCAAAAAGAAATTTGCGCCAAAGCGAGCGAGGTCAAGGCTGGCTGTTAAGCCACCCGCAGGGCTTGGCCTTAACCGCAAAGTGAGCGGAGGCGCTATAATCATGATTGGGTTTGAGGAAAAGATAAATGTTTTTTCACCTTTTAGGTGAGAAATGTTTCTTAAAAAATTGTTTTATTATGGCATACTTCTGGGGTTTCTTGGAGGGTAATCACGGATTTTGGGTAGAGCTTGACCTTTAAAGCAATAATTGTTACTTTTAGCTTAAAGTTTGTCCCGCGACTGAGGGGGCAAAGCAAATACTCAGTCTTACCCTAAGAAGGGTAATATAGAGTTAGAAGGTGGGATCAACATATAAAAACTTAGTTATTTGGTTAATTATTACCATTTTAATGGTTCTAAGTTTTAACCTCTTTAATCACCCTAAGAGTTCTCTCCAGACGATCAGTTATAGTGATTTTTTAGAGAAGGTAAAACGGGGAGAAGTGATAAGTGTGGTGATGAAGGGAAACCGGCTAAAGGGAGTCTTGATTACCAATGAACCCTTTCAGACCTATGTACCTAAGGATGCACATATTACTTCTATCTTACTAAAACATGGAGTGCGCATTAAAGTAAAACCAGAGGAGGAGTCTCCTTGGTATATGACAGTATTGGTTTCTTGGTTTCCGATGCTCCTTCTGATCGCCGTGTGGGTTTTTTTTATGCGTCAGGTGCAAACTGGAGGGGGAAGGGCCTTTTCTTTTGGTCGTAGTCGGGCTCGGCTCATCAATGATCAGAGTAAAAAGGTTACGTTTAAAGATGTAGCTGGTATTGAAGAGGCTAAGGAAGAAGTGCAGGAAATTGTAGATTTTTTAAAAAATCCCCAGAAGTTTACCAAATTAGGAGGGAAAATTCCTAAAGGTGTACTTTTAATAGGTCCACCTGGTACCGGTAAGACCCTCTTAGCCAAGGCCATTGCCGGTGAGGCTGGCGTGCCGTTTTTTAGTATTAGTGGCTCAGAATTTGTGGAAATGTTTGTTGGTGTGGGTGCAGCTAGGGTGCGGGATTTATTCCATCAGGCCAAAAAGAGTGCTCCGTGTATTATTTTTATTGATGAAATAGATGCCGTGGGACGCTATCGGGGAGCTGGTTTAGGTGGTGGTCATGATGAGAGAGAACAAACATTAAACCAGTTATTAGTAGAAATGGATGGCTTTGATGCCAGTGAGGGAATTATCCTTATTGCCGCCACTAACCGCCCGGATGTTTTAGATCCTGCTCTTTTACGGCCAGGACGGTTTGACCGGCAGGTAGTTGTGCCCATGCCTGATGTAAAAGGAAGGGAAGCCATTTTAAAAGTACATACCAAAAACATTCCTTTAGCCGAAGATGTAGATTTAAGTGTGGTTGCCAGAGGGACACCTGGATTTGCAGGAGCAGATCTGGCCAATTTGGTTAATGAGGCCGCCTTATTGGCCGCACGTAAGGGTAAAAGCAAGGTAGAGATGGAAGACTTTGAAGAGGCCAAGGACAAGGTGCTCATGGGTAAAGAGCGCCGCAGTATGGTGATTAGTGAAGAAGAAAAGAAACTAACTGCTTATCACGAGGCCGGACATGCCTTAGTGGCCAAACTCTTACCAGGCAGTGATCCGGTTCATAAAGTAAGTATTATCCCCAGAGGACAAGCCCTGGGTGTTACCCAACAGTTACCTTTGGATGAAAGACATACCTATTCTAAAAAATATCTGCTTACCCGTCTCGCTGTCTTGCTGGGAGGACGCGCCGCCGAGGAAATTATCTTTAATGACTACACCACTGGTGCAGGCAATGACTTAGTGCAGGCTACGGAATTGGCGCGTAAAATGGTGTGTAACTGGGGAATGAGTGAGAATATTGGCCCTGTCACCTTTGGCCGCAGAGAGGAGCATATCTTTTTAGGCAAAGAATTGGTTCAGTCCCGTGATTACAGTGAAGAAACGGCAAGGGCAATTGATAATGAAGTCAAAAGGATAGTTACGGAAACATATCAACAGGTAAAAGATCTTTTAAAAAGACATATAGATCTTCTCCACAAAGTTGCTCAAACTCTCTTAGAAAAAGAGACCATTGATGGCGCCACTCTAGATAAACTTGTGGCTGAGGCAACTGGTACATAAATGCAAACTTGGGGAGAAATCATTAGAGCGCAACGTCCGCTTATTATGGGCGTCCTTAATGTTACTCCTGATTCTTTCTCTGATGGTGGGTTATATTTTGAGCCTCAAAAGGCCATTGCTCACGCTAAGCTTCTAGAGGCAGCTGGGGCCGATATTATTGACATTGGCGGAGAGTCTTCTCGCCCCTTCTCTGACCCTATACCCATAGAAGAAGAAATGCGGCGGGTAGTTCCAGTTATCCAAGCGGTGGCGCCAGAGTTAAAGGTACCTATCTCAATAGATACTTATAAGGCCAAGGTAGCAGAGGAGGCCATTAAGGCCGGTGCCTGTATTGTTAATGATATTAGCGCCTTGCGTTTTGACAAGGATATGGCTAAGGTAGTAGCAGATTATAAAGTGCCGGTAGTCCTTATGCACATGAAAGGCACACCTAAAGACATGCAGCTAAATCCCACTTATAAGGATGTACTTAAGGAAATCTACGCATTTTTAGAAGAAAGGATTGAATTTGCTTTAAAAAACGGGATTTCTGAAGAGCAGATTAGTATTGATCCCGGCATCGGCTTTGGTAAACGTCTTGAAGACAATTTACGTATTATTAAAAATCTCTCTTTTTTTAAAAAATTAAATAAACCACTTCTCCTTGGCCCTTCACGTAAGACGTTTATCGGCCAGATATTAGGGATTGAAGTGCCAGCCAAACGGGACATAGGTACCCTTGCTGTTGTTGCCTTTGCTACCTTGGCCGGGGTAGACATCATTCGGGTGCATGCCGTAAAGGAGGCAAAAGAGGTTATAACAGTTATAAAGGCAATTGTTAAAGCTGATCTGGATAAAGGAATGTCCTAAAAGAATAAGGAGGTTTCATGGGTAGGCTTTTTGGTACAGATGGAATCAGGGGTAAGGCTAACATTTGGCCAATGACAACGGAAATAGTTATGCAGGTAGGAAGGGCGTTGGCCTATGTGATCAAAAAACACTCCCACCGGCATAAGGTAGTTGTGGGAAAGGATACACGCCTTTCTGGCTACATGATAGAAACCGCCTTGACGGCTGGGATTTGCAGTATGGGTGTGGATGTCCTGTTAATTGGTCCCCTGCCTACTCCGGGTATTGCCTTTATTACCAGTAACATGCGGGCCGATGCTGGGGTGGTCATTTCGGCTTCTCACAATCCCTATGACGACAATGGCATCAAATTCTTTGCTTGCGATGGATATAAATTGCCAGATGAAACTGAGGCCGAAATAGAAAAACTGGTGTTAGGAGAAAACAATCATATAGACAAAATTCGGCCTACCGCTACAGACATTGGCAAGGCCTTTCGTATAGATGATGCTATTGGACGTTATGTTGTCTTTTTAAAGAACACCTTTCCCAAGGGAATGCTGCTTGACGGGACAAAAATGGTGCTTGATTGTGCCCACGGAGCGGCTTATAAGGTAGCACCAATAGTATTCTCAGAGCTGGGTGCGGATTTAGAGTTAATCGGCGTAAAGCCAGATGGTATTAACATTAATCAAGACTGCGGAGCACTGCATCCAGAGGTTGTGGCCCAGAAGGTAAAGGCAACAGGGGCAAATATAGGTCTTGCCTTGGATGGTGATGGAGACAGGGCCATTTTGGTAGATGAAAAGGGAAATATCGTAGATGGAGATAAGGTCCTAGCCATCTGTGCTGATTATCTGCAAAAAAAAGATAAACTTAAAAACAATACCGTGGTTGGGACAGTTATGTCTAACTTTGGCTTAGAGATGTGTCTAAAAGAAAGGGGAATTAAACTCTTGCGCACCAAGGTAGGAGATAGATATATTACTGAGGCCTTAAGGGCTGGAAAAGGTAACATTGGGGGAGAACCTTCTGGTCATATTGTCTTTCTGGACTATCACACTACGGGCGACGGCATTTTAACTGCCCTTCAAGTATTAAAAATCATGAACGAGACCGGTAAACCCCTTTCTGAATTGGCCTCCATCATGCAGCCTGCACCTCAGGTATTAATTAATGTGCGGGTAAAAGAAAGACCGGCCTTTGACACGGTACCCGGAATCAAAAAAGCGGTAGAAATGGCTGAACAAACTTTAAGCGGGAAAGGAAGAGTAGTGCTGCGTTATTCTGGTACAGAACCCGTAGCGAGGGTAATGGTAGAAGGCGAGAATGAAACCCAGGTGAAGGCATTGGCCGAAGCCATTGCCGGGGCCATCCAAGAGGCAATTGGAGAATAAAGATGCTGTTGGCCCTTGATGTCGGTAATACCCACACGGTGATTGGTCTCTTCAAAAATGATCATTTGGCTGCGGTCTGGCGTATTCGCACGCGGCGAGACTTAACTTCTGATGAACTTGCCTTGATGATTAAAAACCTATGTGAGTTTAAGGAATATAACTTCCATGATATAAATAAAGTAGCCATATCGTGTGTGGTACCACCACTTTTAAATACGCTTCTAGACTTAAGTAAGCGTTATTTTCAAGCAGAGCCTCTCATTGTAGGTCCAGGTATAAAGACGGGACTATCTATTCATTATGAAAACCCCAAGGATATAGGGGCAGATAGAATTGCCAATGCTGTTGCTGCCTATGAGAAATACCGCTGTCCTCTCATCATTATTGACTTTGGTACGGCGATTACCTTTGAATATGTCTCTGGTAAAGGGGAGTATAAAGGTGGCATTATTGTGCCAGGTATTCAGATTGCGGCTGAGGCCTTATTTATTCATGCTTCCAAACTGCCGCGGGTGGAAATGTTTGTCAAGCCTCCTACAGTTATTAACCGCAACACCATCAGTGCCATGAATGCAGGGCTTATCTATGGCTATGCGGCCTTAACCGAGGGATTGATTGAACGCATAAAAGAAGAAATACCTGAAGATCCCCTTGTCATTGCCACCGGCGGTCTTGCTCATCTTATTGCCTCAGAGGTAAAGGGAATAGACAGAATTGAAGAACACTTGATCTTAGAAGGCCTGAAAATCCTTTATGCCAAAAATAGGGGTTAATCTATCCACCTAAAAGAACAGTCAAGTATAGGAAGGCCTATGCTTGACATTTTACTCCGTTCCATACACATTTGAGATGCTATGGTAAAACAAGAAAAATTTTTGCAAATAGAAATTATGTCCTGCCTACCCTAGGGGCAGGACATTCACTTTGGATCTCTTTCACTTCTTTCTTTACTTTTCCTTTGTCCTCAGCCACCGCCAGGGTGCACACCTGTCTGTTTAAAAGCAAGGCCACCCAAAACAGCCTGGCCAATACTAACAGGACCTTGGCCATTTGGAAAGCTCTTTTCATCTTGGCCTCCTTAACAATCTTTTTCTTTCCTTATCAAGGGATGTCTGGCTGTGTCAAAGGTTTTTTAAACGAAGGATTTCCCAAAATCCCAATTAGCCTACAAGAAACCCCGTAAGTGTGCTGTAATAAAAACAATTTTTTAAAAAGTACCTTTCACCTAAAAGGTGAGAAAACATTTATCTTTTCCTCAAGCCCAATCATAATTAGTCGTCCCTGAAAAACTCTGTTTTAGCTTCCAACCGGCCCCAATTGCTTTTCATATTGCTCATTCCAGAGCAAGACAAAAAGAGCAAATAAAAATCCTACCGCCTCCCGCATCCATTTTTTGAAGTTAAAGGCAGCCGCTGCTAGCATCAAATTGATGCTGTCCCCTATACTCCCTCTAAGATAATT
>Ga0256842_1000754_pt1 | contig 28166 bp, 24 predicted proteins | sample 4559240metaG_FD_185973 | JGI IMG/M metagenome (GOLD analysis project Ga0256842, IMG submission 185973) | Hydrothermal vent microbial communities from Guaymas Basin, Mexico - 4559-240 | ecosystem: Environmental > Aquatic > Marine > Hydrothermal vents | place: Mexico: Guaymas Basin | collected... | reverse complement strand
TAAAGATGCTTCTTTGTTAAATGTTGTTATCCTTCCCTGCAAATCTATTGAACAAACGCCTGTTTTTATACTTTTTAATATATTTTCCAAATATTTTCTATTATTTTCAAGCTTAATTTGCAACAGTTCAAACTTATCTTTCAATTCATTGTAGGAATTTTCCAAGTTAGTGCTGGTATTCAGAACAGCCCTAAACATATCCTCTAAATCTTTTATATTATCCTGACTCATTAAAACAGCACCTGAAGTTGTTTTATGTATACACTCTTAGGGTATAACTTTTTAAGTTTATCAAAATACTCATTGGCACTCTTTTTATCGCCGAGACCTATATAAGACAAAGAAATATAGAACAACGCCCTCTCTTTATAATCTAAATTATTAAGCAGATTGCTCAATATCTCCACCGCCTGTTTGTATTTTTTCTCATTGTATAAAGATACACCTTTTAGATAAAACGACTCATTTAAGTATATTTTTGTTTTTATTCTATTTAAACTGTCAATTACATCCTTGTATCGGAAAAGAGCAAAGTATGCTTGCGCCGTTTTAAGCATTATGTAGTCCTTCATTATATCATATTTAATGCCGTAAGCTTTCTTGTAAAAATCCAAAGCTTTAGAATATTTCGAATTAAAATAATTTATATCTCCAAAAATAATATCCGTATAGTAGTCATAATTTTTACCACTCGGCATATCGTTAATTAAATCCATCGCTTTTTTATCTTTACCCTTTTCTATGTTGTATTTGGCAAGTGCAAATTTCTTACATCCTTCATCTTTTATATAAACCGAAACCTTCAAAACCCTATCTATTTCATTAAAGGCAATAAGTGCAAGCGATAACCTACACATATCAATATCAAAAGCCTTCAAAGAGGTACTCATACTATATATGTACTCAAGTTTTTCCTTATCCGGATTGGAATATAAATCATCGATAAGATTCTTTAAAGATTCTTCGGACATTTTTTTTGCTTTTTGATTGTATTTGCTTTTTGGGTACAATTTTTTTATTTTTAGAACATAATCAAGACACACCTTATATTTACGGTTTCTGAAATTTTCTTTGGCATAAACAAATAAAGCCAGTGCAATCATTTTGGGGTCGTTCCTGTATCTGCTTAATATTTTATCTATTGTATCCTTTTTTACATCACCTTTCATAAGTTTTTCTTCATCAAGCATTTTTTTAGCGGCTTTTATATTTTTCATTATCTTGGAATTTTTAATTATATAATCTGCTTTTATACGCAAATCTTTATAGTTTTTATTTTCAATATCGCACTGCATTCGATTTAAATATGCATATTCAAGCATATCCTCCGTGCTATTTTGCTCAATGTAATCAAAAATCCTTTCGGATTCTTTGTTATCCTTAAATTTACATAAGGACAAAGCAACATCAGACATCTCCTTATAATTTTGTGCAACATCCATTTCATCTAACTTATCCGAAACAGTGTAGTATGCAAGTATAGCCTTTGCATCGTTTCCCTGTTTTATGAATGACTCAGCAACGAAAAGCATACTTTGAGCGTAATATGCAGAGCTTTTTCGTATATTAAGGAAAAGCTCTATAGCTTTTTTGTATTTCTTTATATCATAATATGTTTTTGCAAGTAAAAACTGAGCTTTATCGCCCCATTTAGTTCCATTGTAATCGGTGCTTATTTCACTGTAAATCCTTCTTACCTTGCTATAATAATTCTTTATCTTGTATATATCCGCCATAGAAAACAGAGTTTGAGCAACGGTGTCGTTCTTATCCGATAATTTTATAGCCTCGTTGTATATTTTCAACGCATCGTCGTACTGTTTTAAATTCTTATAGCAGTCTCCAAGCAAAAAATAGCTGCTTAAATAAAATTCGCTGTCTTTATGTTTTAAAACTATTTCCTTAAAAAAATCTTTTGCCAAATTGTAGTTTTTGCCGGAAAATGTCCGTATTCCCGTAAAGAAAAGATTTTCATCGTATGCAAAAGCCTTATTTTGCTTATTTTTCACAAATATATTCCTTGAAAGATAAAAAGGCGAGGCGGTTAAATTATCAGGAATAGGCATTATGTTTCTATTATGAACACTGCTCGCAATCTTCTTTGTACGGCTTTCTATTTTTATGCCATCTTTAATTCCATCGACAAAAGGAGTGTATCCTGTTTTCGTTCCAATAACTATTCTTGAGCCCTTTTTTAGATTCTCGATAAAGAAAGAGCTGAATCTGTCATCCCCCAAATTGTCCTTAAAAATTTCCACATTACTTTTCTTGTCTTTAAAAAAGATAGAAACATAACGACCGAGTATATCCACTTTATAGTTATTCGGTATATTTTTAACAACAAAATATGAACTGCTGTTATCCCGATAGAATGACAATCTAAAAGCATAAGATTTTACGGAAAACAGCAGTAAAACAGAGATTAACGATAGAATATAAAGTTTTCGCAGAGTTTTCTCACCTCTTCTTTTATATTTGCATATTTCTTTTCATTTCCAATGTTACTTAGGGTATCGGCAATAAATTCACCTATCTTTTCCATTTCAGCCTCTTTCATTCCCCTTGTTGTAACAGCCGGTGTTCCTATTCTTATCCCGCTTGTAACAAAAGGACTCCTTGTTTCTCCAGGTACCGTATTTTTATTGACCGTTATGCCAACCTTTCCCAGCGCCTCTTCAGCTTCTTTTCCCGACATATTTTTATCGGTTAAATCAACAAGCATAAGATGATTATCGGTTCCGCCACTTACAAGCTTAAAACCTCTCGCCATTAACACTTCAGCCAATCTCTTGGCATTTTTAATAATCTGTTTTTGATAATCTTTGAAATCATCACTTAAAGCCTCTTTAAAGCATACAGCTTTGGCAGCTATGGTGTGCATCAAAGGACCTCCCTGCATGCCGGGAAATACCATTTTATCAAGTGGCTTTGCAAAAAAGTCTTTTGTCATAATCATACCGCCCCTTGGGCCTCTAAGCGTTTTATGGGTTGTCGTTGTCACAAATTCACAGTAAGGAATCGGGCTTTGGTGCAATCCCGCAGCAACAAGACCTGCAATATGTGCTATATCAGCCATAAGATAAGCTTCAACACTATCGGCTATCTCTCTAAATTTTGCAAAATCAATTTTTCTCGGATAGGCACTTGCACCGCAAACTATGAGTCTCGGCTTAAATTCCTGAACAATTTCAGCAAGGTCTTCATAATCTATCAAACCCGTTTCAGGATTTATGCCGTAGCCAAATGTTGTGTAAAGTTTTCCTGAAAAATTTACACTTGAACCGTGAGTTAAATGTCCGCCATTTGATAAATCCATACCAAGCATCCTATCCTGTGGCTGAAGAACCGACATATAAACAGCCATATTTGCCTGCGAACCGGAATGCGGTTGCACATTTATATGCTCTGCGCCAAAAAGTTTTTTAGCCCTTTCAATGGCCAAATCTTCAACAACATCGACATATTCACATCCGCCATAATACCTTTTATGGGGATATCCTTCCGCATATTTATTCGTCATAATCGAACCTTGAGCTTCAAGAACAGCCTTAGAGACAAAATTTTCACTTGCTATAAGCTCCAAACCGTATGTTTCACGATTTCTTTCGTTTTCTATAGCTTGATACACATCGGGATCAAATTCCTTCAAAAAACTCATAATTCCTCCAACTTATTTATTTTATCCACCCTTCTTTGATGTCTTCCGCCCTCAAATTCAGTATTGAGAAAAATCTCAACCATCTGTTTTGCAATTTCCAACCCCGTAGTTCTTCCTCCAAATGCTATAATATTTGCATTGTTATGCCTTCTTGAATATTCGGCAGAGTAGGCATCGTGACACAATGCGCAACGAATACCATTCACCTTGTTCGCAGCAATACTCATACCTATGCCACTTCCGCATATTAAAATACCTCTAACTTTATTCTTTACAACATTCTCCGCAACCAACTTTGCTATATCAGGATAATCACACGATTCGTTAGAGTATGTACCTAAATCCTGAAATTCTTCCCCAATCTCTTTTAAAAAACCTATCACAGCCTCTTTCATATCGTATCCGCCGTGATCTGCACCTATAAAAATCATCCTCAACACCCCTTACTAAATTTTATAACAAATTGCATACTCTTTTTCTATCTATTTTTTCATAGATACGGATCTATTTCCGACAACAAAAAGCTTACTTTGAAATTCTTCCGTATAAATCTTTTCTTCACCTATTAATTTATCTAATGTCTCTTTAATTGATTCATCATTCAAATTAAAAATACTCTTTAACTCATCTTTTGAGCAGGGTCGTATATTTACCATTTTAATAATTGAGCGTTCAATATTATCATAAAATTTATCATTCTCTTTATTGAAAGACCCTATTATATCAACCTTCATTTTCAAGTGGGCACTCAAATAGGTATAAATATCCATCATTTTTTCATCGTTTACCTTATGCGCAGAAGAATAAGCAGGGGGTCTATCAACAGTTCCTATCTGTACTATATCCGGAGAAATTCTGTTTACAGCCTCAATTAAAGCATTAAGATTCTCTTCTGAATCATTAACGCCCTCTACAAATAAAATCTCAAGCCATACTTGACCTTTAAACTCCTTTTTAAATTTAAACAGACCGTCAATTATCTTATCTATCTCTAAATCTTTGTGGGGCAGATTCACCTTTTTAAAAACACCGCTTAAAGCGGCATCAAGGCTTGGCACAACAACATCCGCATTTATCAAATCTTTTCTAACGGACTCCTTATACATCAAACTTCCATTTGTTAAAACGGCAATTTTATATTTATTAAACGATTTCACAAAATCTATCAACTCGCCTATATCGCTATTCAGTGTCGGCTCTCCACTTCCGGAAAAGGTTACAAAATCAATATGCCCGCTTTTATCTACCGTTTCTACAAAATCTTTCTTAATTTCATCCACATCATAAAAACTCTTTCTTTTAACGGTCAAATCAGTGGTTTTACCTACTTCGCAATATATGCAATTAAAGCTACAGGTTTTAAAAGGGACAATGTTTATACCGAGACTAAGCCCAAGCCTTCTTGAAGGTACAGGCCCAAAAATAAATCCCAACGACATAGGTTAACTCCTTTTTCCATAAAATTTTCATCAAATCAAAAAATGCAATTCTTTCAAATTAACTTCTTTTTTGACAATGCAATTATAATAGCAAAATAACAAAAATCTTCAAACAATATAACTAAGTCGCCACATAAAATTTAATATTTTTCAAGATTCCTTTTGTTATGGCAAGAACCATACTTTTAAAAAAACCTATCCTCAAATTTGTTAAAAATTTACATTAATAATATTGCATTTAACCTGAAAATTTCGTAGCATTCTTTCTTAGGAGGTAAAATTATGATTAAAAACAATGTAGAAAATATACTTAATGAAATACCTGAATCTGTAGAATTGGAGGCTGCCGCTAAAACAAGAACAGCAGAAGAAATAATGGAAGCAATAGAGGCGGGCGTAAAAATAATAGGCGAAAACTACATAAAAGATGTAAAGAACGTTTATTCTCAAATAGGCAAAAAAGCAAAATGGCATTTTATAGGAACAATCAGCACTCAGAAACACGACATTTTAAAGAAAAAATTCCTTGAAATATTTGATATGATAGAAACTGTCGATTCCTTTGAAACGGCATCGCAGATAGATGAAAAATGCAGAAATATAGATAAAATTATGCCTGTTTTGATAGAAATAAACAGCGGAAGGGAACCTCAAAAATCAGGTGTTATGCCTGAGGATGCAGAGAATGTCATAAAAAAAATATCCAAGCTTAAAAATATAAAAATAATGGGACTTATGACTATGGGTCCACGCTTTGGAAATCCTCAAGATTCAAGAATATATTTCAAAGAAACAAAAAATCTATTTGAGAAAATAAAACAGCATTCAATACCCAATGTTGAAATGAAATACCTTTCTATGGGTATGACAAATAGCTATAAAGTGGCAATAGAAGAAGGAGCAAATATTGTCCGTATAGGAACAAAGATATTCGGCGAACGAAGTTAGAGCGTATAGTTGATTTTAAATATCTTCCCATCTTTAATCCGATAAATCAAAAGGGTATAAAATTTATTTGTGTTTTTTGTTTTTTTAACTGCAAAATTTGGCTATCCATAAAAGAATTATGAAAATAGTAACGGTTTCTTCCAATTTTCCCTTGATATTGACTTAGATTTAATTTAGAATAATGTTTAATTAAGCAAAATAATGGTTTTGCTTAGTCTCAGAAATGCATAAAAATGTTCTTTTACAATTGGGTTATCTTGTTTAACCTAAATTTATAATTTGAAAGGAGTGATGACCAATGGAATCTTTAACCATTTGCGCGCCGTTCTTTGCGCTTCCGGGAATGAAAAAAGAGTGCGATTCTGTAGTTGGAAACCAAGACATTATTCTTCGAGATGTCTTAAAACTCAATCCTCTCAGAAAAGGTGAATACGAAAACGGTCCTTACATTGAGGGATTCAACTTAGACAATAGCTTAGACTATGTCTTCTACTTTCAAGAGGTAGAAAAGCTCGTCGAAACCAGACAGTATGAAAATATATACATACTTTTTAGAGCAATTTTTAAACCCTACAAGCAGGAAACTCAACATTTAATAGTAGGTTACTATTCAGTAAAAAACACAGATGCTTTAGAGATAGCTCCGGGTGCTTACTCTATTTCCGGAACAAAAGGTCATTTTGTAGAGTATAGAGATTGTTTGGATGTTACAGATATAATAACCGGATTCAATCTGCAGGACTCCATTATGAAAAACAACAGTGAAAATCATCCTGAGTATAAAGATATGATTGACTCATGGTTTAATGCTATCGATAAAAAAGAAAATAAAATAGAAGCCTTTGCGGAAAGAAGTAAAATGCTTAGAGCATTAAAAACGCAAAAAGACTTCCAAAATAAAATAAAAAACTGTCTATAAGAAGTAGCATTAACTGTTTATTGGAGGTAATTCTATATGGGAGTTGATATTGACAAAAAAAGAGTTGTAGCCTTATGTGGTTCGGGAGGGTGTGGCAAAACAACCTTATCGGAAGATATACTGTTTTTAACAAAACAGACTACAAGAAAAGGCTCTGTCGAAAATGGAAATACTGTAATGGATTTTGACACCGAAGAAATAAACAGAAAAAATTCTCTTCAGCTTGCTGTCGGAAATACACAGTGGCACAAAAATCTTATATATTTCATAGATACTCCGGGGTATCACAACTTTATAGCAGACACCTTATGCGGCATACAGGCGGCGGATTCATCTATAATAGTGTTGGATGCAAAAGAGGGAGTGAAAGCTCAGACGGAAAGGGTTTTTGAAGAAGCGAGGAAAAAAGAAAATAAACCTGTACTGTTTTTTGTAAACGGAATAGATAAAGAAGATATCGAGATGGATAAAACTTTCGCTTCAATTAAAGAATTAGACCCAAAGGCTTTGATACTGCATCTTCCCATTTTTGACAAAGAATCTATAAAAGGTTTTGTAGATGTCTTAAATAAAAAAGCATACGATTATCAAAATGTAAGAATAGACATTCCTAAAGAGATGGAAGATGCGGTTGAAGAAAAACACTTGAACCTCGTAGAAGAAATTTCGACTTTTGATGATGAGCTTATGGAAAAATATTTAGAAGGCGAAGAGATAGAGCCTGAGGTTTTGCATAAAACATTAAAAACAGCCGTAGAAAACGCTAAGATATCACCTATTCTCATAGGTTCTGCGGCAAAAAGTTTTGGAACCAAAGAGCTTCTTGATGCCATTATAGAATTACTTCCCGCACCAAAAGAAGAATATGATAAAAATGTTGCGCTGGTATTTAAAACCTACAACGACCCTCAAATAGGAAAAATAAGTTTAATGAGGGTATGTTCGGGAAAATTTTCATCAGATACAAACTACTTTAATGTAAACAAAGAACAAGATGAAAGACTCGGCGCACTGCAAAATGTACAGGGAAAATCATTCTCAAAAATAGAAAATATAACGGCGGGCGATATCGTAGCTGTTGCGAAACTAAAAACAACAGAAACCGGTGATACAATTTCAGATAAAAATTCAGACATAAAATGCGATTTTGTAAATATGCCACTGCCCTTCATATCTTATGCGATATACGGTTCCTCCAAAGGGGATGAGGAAAAGATAGGTTCCGCAATAAGTAAAATAATAGAATCCGACCCATCCTTAAAATTTACAAGAAACCCCGAAACAAAGGAATTTATAGTAACAGGAATGGGCAAAATGCACCTTGAAGTCACAGCCTCTAAACTTAAAAATAAATTCGGCGTAGATGTTGCTTTGAAATTACCTAAGATAGCCTACAGAGAAACAATTAAAGGCAAAAACCAATCACACGGACGATATAAAAAACAAACCGGCGGACATGGACAATTTGGTGACTGCGTTATAAAAATAGAACCCAAACCAAGAGGCGGAGGGTTTGAGTTTGTAGATATGATTGTTGGAGGAGCTATTCCGAAACAGTTTATACCTTCCGTTGAAAAAGGTATAAAGGCTGCAATGGAGGAAGGCAAGTTGGCAGGATACCCTATGACAGATATTAAAATTACATTGATAGACGGAAGCTATCACCCTGTTGATTCAAGCGATTTGGCATTTCAAATGGCTGGCTCTGCAGCGTTTAAGGATGGAATTCCTCACTGTAAACCCATACTTCTTGAACCGATAATGGAAATGGAAATTTATGTTCCTGACGAGAATATGGGAGATGTCATAGGTGATATAAATTCAAGAAGGGGTAAAATTGCCGGAATGGAGCCCTATAAAGATAAAAAAGGTTATCAATCCATCAAAGCACTTGTTCCTGAATCTGAGATACTGGAATATGCGCCCACCCTGCGCTCAATAACCGGAGGAAGGGGATTCTTTAAATTTAAATTTGCAATGTATGAAGAAGTGCCCCAACAGATTGCTGAAAAGATTATAGAAAAAGCAAAAGAATAAAAGGTACCGACAAAAAAGGCTTTTAGAATACTCTAAAAGCCTTTTTTTATTATTTTCTGTTGCATTCCTATTTAAGATGACATCTTAATTGCAAGAACAGGTTTGCTTGAGAGTCTAAGAACCTTTTCCGTGACACTTCCAAACATAAATCTTTCCAAACCGCTTTTTCCGTGCGCACCCATTATAATCATATCTATATTGTTTTTGTCAGCGAATTCTACGATTTTTTTCGGAGCATTTCCGCTTTCAATAACAACCTCAACATCGCCAAAATTGTACCTGTTTCTTATATGCTCTATCTCTTTAATAGCCTCTTCTTTCATAGTTCTTATAATTTCTTCAGCAGGCAAAGAGGGCACATAACCGATAGCTGATTGTAAATCGGTAACACAATGATAAATGTACAATTTAGCACCTAACTTATCGGCAAATTCTTTTGCATATTGCATAGCATATTCAGAGTTCTGTGACAAATCCGTAGGAACCAATATCTTCTTAATGGCAATACCGTTCATAAACACCTCCCAAATCTATTTTTTTATTAAAGTTTCCGCTATCTGCACAGCATTTAAAGCTGCACCCTTTCTTATCTGGTCACCCGCAACCCACAAAGAAAGCCATTTTGAGCCATTCAAGTCTTGTCTTATTCTTCCAACTTCACAATCATCTTTACCGCTTACAAATAGAGGCATAGGATACACATTATTGGCAGTATCATCAACTACTTTAACACCGGGGAACCCATCTATAAGTTCTCTGGCTTTTTCCGGAGTCACAGAATCCTCAAATTCCAATGTAACAGATTCAGAATGAGCTCTAAACACAGGAACCCTAACGCATGTGGCTGATACAACAATATTATCATCATGAAGCATCTTCCTTGTTTCGTTAATCATTTTCATCTCTTCTTTTGTGTAGGCATTGTCTGTAAAAACATCCACATGAGGTATAACATTAAATAAAAGTTGATAAGGAAATTTATTAACCTTTATTTCCTGCCGTTTAACCCATGATTCGGTTTGTTCTTCCAACTCCTGCATAGCCTGCGCACCTGCACCCGACGATGCCTGATAACTTGAGACAATAACCCTTTTTATTTTTGAATAATCATAAAGAGGTTTCAGAGCCATTAACATAATAATCGTGGTACAATTAGGATTTGCAATGATACCGTTATGCTTAAATATATCATCAGGATTAACCTCAGGGACAACCAAAGGCACATCCTTATCCATTCTAAATGCAGAGCTGTTATCAATCACAACCGCTCCGGATTTTACAGCATATGGAGCAAATTCTTTACTTCTTGAACCACCAGCCGAAAATAAGGCTATATCAACATCGCAAAAAGAATCTTTTGTGGTTTCTTCTACTTTGTATTTTTGACCCTTAAATATTATTTCTTTGCCTGCAGATCTCTTTGACGCAAGTAATTTAAGAGATTTAATAGGAAATTCTCTTTCATCAAGTATTTTGAGCATTTCCTGACCCACTGCTCCTGTAGAACCCACAACAGCAACATTGTAATTTTTCATACTACACCTCAATAAATAAATATAGTTCAATAAACTTAAAGTTTCAATGCAATATTATACGACTTTTCTATTATATAAATTCATAGCATAGCTTAATCCGTTTTCCACAATATCGCAAACCGCTTTTTCGGCTCTGCTTACGGCATTATTAACAACATCAAGTTCATTATGTTCAAATTTTGACAAAACAAAATTCCTCGGATTACCTTTTCTTCCAACACCAATCTTTATTCTGACAAAAGAATTGCTACCCAATAAATCTATAACGGACTGAACGCCCCTATGCCCTCCACTTGATGAATTTTTCTTAATTTTCAGCGTACCCAACTCAAGATCTATATCGTCGTGAACCACTATTAGAGAATTTATATTAATTTTATAAAAATTTAATAAAGATACAACACTTTGACCGCTTAAATTAACATACGTTGCAGGTTTTACTACAAAAACTTTCTTATTATTGATAAAAAAATTACCCAGATAAGCCTTGAAAATAGACTTGAAAATAAAACTAAAACCAAAACGGGAAGACAAAGAGTCACAAACCATAAAACCCGCATTGTGAGGAGTTAAGCTGTACTCTTCGCCTATATTACCCAGTCCTACGACAGCATAGCAATTATTTGTCACACTACTATTCTTCTGTACCTTCCTCTGCTTCTTCCTCTTCTTCCGCTATTTCTTCTTGCTCTTCTTTACTTGCACCGAGAACTGCTGCTATTGTAAAGTTCTTACTTGATTTTACGGTAACACCTTCCGGTAAATCAAGATCAAATACATGGAAAACATCACCTATCTGCATATCTGAAATATCTATGGTTATCTCGTTAGGAATATCTTTAGGAAACGCAAATACTGAAATCTTTCTTCTTGGCTGATATAGTTTACCGCCAAGCTTAACACCTTTAGACTCTCCAACAAGCTTTACAGGTACATCAACCTGAATCATTCTATCATCGGTCAATTTATAAAAATCAACATGCTGAATATCCTCTGTTACAGGTTCTCTCTGAAGTGATTTAACAAAGACATTGAAACTTCCCTTACCTTCTATGTTTAAATCAAATTTATCATTTCTGTTACTTTTTCTTAAAGCGGAAAGAAATTCCGACCTGTCCATTTCAAGATTAACATTTTCAATTCCCAATCCGTACAAAACGGCGGGTATTTTACCTTCTCTTCTAATTTTCTTAGCAGTTTTACTTCCTGCTTCTCTTTCTTTAGCGGAAATAATCATTTTACATCAACCTCTCTCTCATTTTTAGATTTATTCAAAAATAGCACTCAGGGACTCTTTATGATAAACCCTTCTTATAGCCTCTCCTATAATCTCTCCTATTGATATCACTTTGATTTTATTTGTAGGAGTTTTTGCGGAAAATTTTATCGTATTGGTTACGGCAAGTTCTATAATAGGGGAATTATTAATTCTTTCTATGGCAGGACCGCTCAATATGGGATGAGTGCAACATGCATATACGCCGGTTGCGCCCTCTTTGTCAAGAGCATAAGCCGCATTGGTCAAGGTTCCTGCAGTATCAATTATATCATCAATAATAACGGCGGTTTTACCCTTTATGTCACCTATGATGTGCATAATCTCGCTAACATTGGGTTTTGGTCTTCTTTTATCTATGATTGCTATGGAACAGCCCATCTTTTTTGCATAATACCTTGCTCTCTCAACACCTCCGGCATCAGGGGAAACAATGACAAGATCTTCGGCTTCAATGCTCTTTATATATTTAAGCATCGTTGGTGCCGAATAAAGATGATCAACAGGTATGTTAAAAAATCCCTGTATCTGCCCCGCATGAAGATCCATAGACATAATCCTTGTAGCCCCGGCAACTGTAATAAGGTCTGCAAGAAGTTTAGCTGAAATAGGCACCCTCGGCATAACCTTTCTATCCTGTCTCGCATAGGCGTAATACGGAACGACAACCGTTATGGAATTTGCACTTGATCTTTTCAAGGCATCCATACTAACAAGAAGTTCCATTATATTATCATTGACGGGAGAAGAAAGGGACTGTATCAAAAATATGTCTGCATCTCTTACGCTTTCATCTATCTGAGCATAAACCTCTCCATCGCTAAATCTTGAAATCTGCCTTTTTGTAAGCGGTCTTCCAAGATATTCGCTTATCTCTTCAGCTAATTCTAAATTGGCACTTCCACTAATTAATTTTAATTCTGTCATTTTCCTCTCATATAAATGGCTGGGGCGACAGGACTCGAACCTGTGTATGCAGGGATCAAAACCCTGTGCCTTAACCGCTTGGCTACGCCCCATTAATATAAAACCGCAAGGCTATCTCTGCTCCTTGCGGCAAGCTTAACTAATTATTCTTGTTCTTCTGTTTCTTCAGTGCTCTCGGATAAGACTTTATTGTACTCATCCAATACCGAAGTCTCCAACTTCTGTCTCATTTCATTATTTAAAGGATGGGCAACGTCTTTAAAATTTCCATCTTTCATTTTTCTCGATGGCATTGCCACGAAAAGTCCTTTTTGACCATTAATGATTTTTAGATCTCTTACAACAAACTCATTGTCAAAGATTACCGTTGCGAAAGCTTTTAATTTTTCGTCTCCCTCGATTGGACTAACTCTTACTTCTGTAATTTCCATAAAAGACTACCTTCCTTAATCTACAAGATTTGTAATTCTACACAAAACACCATCAGATTTCAATGTATTTTCCAATAACTCCGTTGACACCCCCTCAAGGTTAGTAATTGAAAACACGCTTGACCCGCTACCGCAGAGCAACGCATTCCCGAACTGTTGATTTAATAAAGTTTTCAACCTTCCCACAACCTTAAACTCTTCCATTACAACAGATTCCAAACTGTTGTGCAAATGGTTTTTAATCGTGTCAATACTGCAACCTTCCTTGGCAACAGTAAATGGCATTTTATTGATAGCAAGCCCTTTTGTCAACAAGAATTTTGAATAGACATACGCTGTGCTTATATGAATACCGGGAAAAGCCAAAAAAACCTTATTATTACCTTTTGTGCACTCTATTTCTTCAAGTTTTTCTCCACGGCCTGTTGCTATAGCCGCTTTATTGTGCATAAAAAAAGCAACATCGGAACCTATATCGGCTGCAATGTCTATTAATTGACCGCTGTTTAAAGGATTATCAAAAAGCTTATTCAAAATTTTAATAGTGTAGGCGGCATTGGAGCTTCCACCTCCAAGACCCGCACCAAGAGGAATATTTTTTTTAATATCTATAGAGACCTGGGGCTTTATCTGTGCCATTGCAAAAAATCTCTCCGCAGCACGATACGATAAATTGCTATTGTTGTTTATATCTTCAATATTTGTATTAATTTTAATACCAAAATCGTCGGTTTTTTTTATTTCTATAACATCATAAAAATCTATTTTATGCATTAATGAATAAATATTGTGATACCCATCCTGCCTTTTATTTAACACATAAAGAAAAAGATTTATTTTAGCATACGACTTTTCAATCAAAATATGCTCCCTAATTTTTTTGCAATTTCTTTCACTTCAAATTTTACCTTCTCTTCATCGATATCAACAAACTCCCTTTTTTCCATAATTATCTTTCCGTTTATCAAAACGGTATCTACGGATTTGGAATTAGCAGCATAAACTATGTAAGAATAAGGATTGTATAGGGGAACGGATTCTATGGAATCAAGTTTTAAAATTGCAATATCGGCTTTATATCCCTCTTTTAATTTACCGGTTTTCTTAAACAACGGATTAATGCCTATATTAAAAGATTCTTTTGCATTTAATGCTTTTTCATTCATTTCAAAAACTTTTTGAGTTAAGGACATAGTTCTAATTTCCTCAAGCATATCAAGATTATTATTACTCGCCGAACCGTCCGTTCCTATAAATACATCAATACCTTTATTAATCATTTTATAAATGGGAGCTATACCGCTTGCAAGCTTTAAGTTGCTTTGAGGAACATTAATTACATTTGAGGAATTTTGTTTTATTAAATCCATATCTTCCTTTGAAGAAGCTACGCAATGTGCAAGATATGTATTTTTATTAAGCATATTTAAGCTATTTAGAACCTCAAGTGGTCTTAAATTCTTCTGCTTTTTCACCATATCGACTTCACTTTTTGTTTCATTTATGTGTATATGAATTATGGAATTTTCAGCCGCATCTGCTATTTTTTTCAAGCTGTCCGTTGAAAGCGTATATGTAGAATGAGGAGCAAAACTTACCTTTATATTCCCACTTTCAAACTCTTTCTGCAAAGATTTTGTTTTTGATATGCACTCTTCGGCACTTTTGCAACTTGGAGATTCGAAATCAACTATGCCCTCGCCTATTACGCCCTTTATACCTATTTCTAAAGCGGCTTTTGCAACCTCCTCTTCATAAAAATACATATCCATAAAACATCCCGTACCGCCTCTTATCATCTCCAGCATTGATAATTTGGAACATTTATATACCATATCCCTATTAACAAATTTTGCTTCATTTGGGAAAATATGGTTATTAAGCCAATCCATTAAAGACAAATCATCAGCCATACCCCTAAATAGGCTCATTGCAAGATGGGTATGCGCATTGCAAAATGTCGGCATCACAATACAATTTTTTGCATCAATATTTTTATCAGCTTTATCATCAATCTCTTTGCCTATCTTTTCTATAGTGTCATCTTTTATGAGCAAATTAAAAAAACCTTCTTCTTCACCCAAACAATATCCGTCTTTAATTAATATTTTCATAATTCACCAAGAAAATATGTAATAAGTTTTGATAGTCTAACGGAAGATTTGTGCGCAACATTAATTACATCATCAATGGCAGCTTTACTCATACAATCCGGCTTATTTAAATTCGTTATAATTGAGATACTAATACAGTTTATACCCATATGTCTTAATGCGATAGCTTCAGGTACGGTTGACATTCCAATTGCATCAGCACCCAACAGTCTAAATGCCCTTGTTTCTGCAGGCGTTTCCATAGATGGGCCTGCCACTGATAAATAAACGCCCTCTTTTAAATCAATACCGTTTTCAAGTGCCGCCTTTTTTATCATTTCAATATGTTTTCTGCTGTAAACTTCACCCATATCAGGAAATCTCTCCCCAAGTTCATCTATATTTTTACCGCGCAGAGGATTTGCACCCATCATATTTATGTGGTCGTTTGCCACCATCAAATCTCCTTGCTTGAAGAAGGGACTAAGACCTCCTGCCGCATTTGTTAAAATTATTAACCTTGCACCTGAAAGCCCAAGCAGTCTTGCCAAAAATACAACATCTTCCAAAGAATATCCTTCATAATAATGAAATCTCCCGTTTGCCACTACCACCCTTTTATCGTCAAAATCTGAAATTTCAAAATATCCTCTATGAGATTTTGTTGTAGTTTCGGGTATATGAGGAATCTCGCCATAATCTAACTTTTTTAACACCTTTGCAATATTTATTTTAATTCCGGTTCCGGTTATTACGGCAACATCAACTTTTCCGAGCTTATCTAAAAAAACCTCTTTTGCCTCTTTTAATTTTTCAAACACAGCCAACTCCTTTTAAAGAAATCATCAATTATAATACACAAAACTTTTAAACTTTCAAAAAATTTGCTTAATTTGTTTTTTTATGATATTTAACACCTGGTTATGATGTATTTTTTTGTAAGATGGGCTATAAGCACTATAGCATTGGGCAGTGCCGTTATAATAGTTAAAGGCTTAAGTGTAAGCGGATTGTATCCTTTAATCGTATCAAGCCTCGTTATAGGGTTCTTAAACGCTATTTTAAGACCGATAATGTTGCTTTTAACCTTGCCGCTAAATATACTTACAATGGGCACATTCACTTTTATTATTAATGCGGTTATTATACTTATGACTTCTCAAATCGTAAGAGGGTTTAATGTAAGCGGATTTTGGGCTGCATTTACGGCAGCACTGCTTATGAGTCTTATAAGTTTCATATTAACTTTATTTGTACATCAAAAGGATCAGTCTGATTATTAAAAAACTTTCAATATTTAAAAAAATATCTATAATCGTAGAAGTAATTTAAGTACGAGGGGTTCTAATAAAAATGAATGGAAGAAAGATGCAGAGTCTATATTTTGGAGATTTAAAGGTTGAAGTTCCCATAATACAGGGTGGTATGGGAATCGGTATTTCAATGTCTTCATTAGCATCAGCTGTTGCAAATGAAGGAGGCTTGGGCGTAATATCAGCAGCTGAAATTGGAATGATAGAAGATAATTTTTCAACAAACCCAAGAGAAGCCAATAAAACGGCACTTATCAAAGAGATAAGAAGGGCAAAAAAACTTACAAAGGGAGTCATAGGAATAAATCTTATGGTTCCATTGACGGATTTTACAGAACTTACCAATGTTTCAATACAAGAAAAAGCTGATATACTTTTTTTCGGCGCAGGATTACCCCTTACTGTTCCAATTGATGAAATCAAAAAAAGCGGTATAAAAACAGGCATTATAGTATCATCCGGAAGAAGTGCATTTTTGATACTAAAATATTGGGACAGACATTACGGAATACTGCCTGACGGGATAGTTGTAGAAGGACCAAAGGCAGGCGGACATCTTGGATTTAAATACGAAGATATTAATAATCCCAATTTTGCTTTGGAAAAAATTGTTCCTGAAGTCATAGAAGCTATAAAACCGTTCCAAGGAAAAAACGGCAAAAAAATACCTGTAGTGGCAGCCGGAGGTATCTACACAGGCAAAGATATATATAAATTTATTAATAAACTTGGTGCAGACGGGGTTCAAATGGCTACCAGATTTGTAGCGACCTATGAGTGCGATGCCGATATAAAATTCAAAGAGGCATACATAAACTGTAAAAAAGAAGACATAACAATAATAAAAAGCCCGGTTGGACTGCCTGGAAGAGCAATAAGAAATAAATTTCTAATAGATGTGGAAAACGGCAAAAAACAGCCGTTCAAATGCATATGGCAGTGTTTAAAAGGATGCAATTATAAAGAATCGCCATACTGCATAACCCAAGCTCTCGTAAATGCACAAAAAGGAAGACTTGCCGGTGGATTCGCCTTTGCCGGAGCAAATGCATACAGAATCAAAGAGATAGTATCCGTTAAAAATTTAATGGATAGCTTGGTGCAAGAATACGAAAAGGTGGCATCGGAATAATTTTTTTCATAATCTCAAAAAACAACATTAATATTATATAAGGAGTCATAATGGAAAATCTTGCACAAAATAAAAAAATTAGGAATATTGCTATAATAGCGCATGTAGATCACGGAAAAACAACTTTGGTTGATGCAATGCTAAAGCAAAGCGGTCTATTTAGAGAAAATCAGGAAACAGAAGACAGAATGCTTGACACTATGGATTTGGAGCGCGAAAGAGGTATCACGATAGCGGCAAAAAATTGTAGCGTCATACATCGGGATGTAAAGATAAATATAGTGGATACGCCCGGGCATGCAGATTTCGGCGGAGAGGTTGAAAGAGCTTTATCTATGGCAGAGGGAGCCATTCTACTTGTTGATGCCGCTGAAGGACCACTGCCACAAACAAGATTTGTTCTTAAAAAAGCCCTTGAAAGCAATCTTAAAATTATCGTCGTAATCAATAAAATAGACAGAAAAGATGCAAGAATAAAGGAAGTATTAGATGAAATATACGACCTTTTCATAGACTTGGATGCCACAGAAGAGCAACTTGATTTTCCCTATCTTTACGCAATAGGAAAACAGGGAATAGCAAAAAAAGAACTCAACGATGATTCCAAAGATTTATCCGCACTCTTTGATACAATATTAAGCGAAATTCCGGCACCCTCGTATGATATTTCAAAGCCGTTTCAGATGCTTGTATCAGATATAAGTCATTCGGATTATCTTGGAAGACTTGCTATAGGAAAAATATTTAACGGAAATGTAAACAATAAGGATGAACTGATATATATAGATCAAAACAACGAACAGCAACATCTTAAAATTTCAAAAATACAGGTTTACAAGGGACTGAAATTAGAAGAAACAAAATCTGCACAGGCAGGAGATATAATAATTATATCCGGAGATATAGAGAAAATTAAAATTGGCGACACTGTATGCACAAAAGATAATCCTTTGCCATTACCAAGAATCAATGTCGACGAGCCCACCGTGTCTATGAAATTTACAATTAATAGCTCTCCTTTCTCAGGAATGGAAGGTGATATAGTTCAATCAAATAAAATAAAAGAAAGACTCTTTAAAGAGAGTATAAAAAATGTATCAATCAAAATAGAGGAAACGGAGAATCCCGAAGTAACAATAGTAAAAGGCAGAGGAGAACTCCAACTTGCTATCTTGATAGAAACTCTAAGACGAGAAGGTTTTGAACTAAGTGTTGGCAGACCTGAGGTTATATATAAATATAAAAACGGCAAAAAATTAGAGCCTATGGAACATCTTTTTATAGATTGTAAAGAAGAATTTATGGGCGCTGTCACCAATAAACTTTCAGAGAGAAAAGGCAAAATGATAAACTTAGTCAATAAAGGTTCAGGAAGGGTAAGGATAGAATTTGTCATACCCGCAAGATTTCTTATAGGGTATAGGGATGAGTTTTTGACAGACACGAAAGGAACAGGCATTATGAACTCATATTTTGAAGGATATAGTGAATACAAGGGAGATTTTAAATCAAGATTTACAGGCTCTTTAATCTCCGATAGAGAAGGTGTGGCTGTTGCATATGCTTTATTTAATTTAGAGCCAAGGGGAAGACTGTTTGTGAAACCCGGAGATAAAGTCTATGAAGGAATGATTGTCGGTGAACACAGCAAGGAAAAAGATTTAAATGTAAATCCCACAAAAGAGAAGAAATTGTCAAATATGAGAGCCGCCGGGAGAGATGATAACATAATACTTTCTCCTGTAATTCCCATGACACTTGAAAAAGCGATTAATTTTATTAAAGAAGATGAAATGGTTGAAATTACGCCTCAATCAATAAGACTTAGAAAAAGCGAATTGTCCGCTCAAAAAAGAAAGGCATTGGAACACGGAAAAATTTTATAAATTAAATAAAAAACATAACTCCTTTTTCTCTAATCCTTAATGCACCCAATATTTCCACCTCGGAGGTGGAAATATTGGCATAAAAGAGATGATAGAAAAATTTCTCTATTGCAACTGCTTCATAAAACTGAGTATTTTTGCCGAACTTTCAAGCGCACTTGTTATTTGATAGGCGGCAAACAGAGTGTCTGAATAGGCAAAAACGCCGTGTCCTTTTGCTATAACAATTTTATTTTTACTATTTGCAAAATAATCCGGTATGATATCCTTAGCGTCTGACCATCTATTGTATGGTATATCCAAAACATCTATGTGTCTTAAAAACAATTTTCCTTCATAATCAATAGGTTCAATACTTTTTTCTTTTAGGGAGAGAGTGATTGTATAGGGCGGGTGCGTGTGAACAATGGCTTTTGCAGAATCCACACTTTTATATAAATTTATATGTATATCCACTTCACTTGACGCCGCATCCCATCCTCTATCCTTTTTAAAGCCTATTTTTACTATGTCTTTCCCTCTAAGATTATACAAACTTCTATTGGTTTTTGTTATCCACACACCGTTTTTTGTTCTAACACTTAAATTTCCGCTTGACGCATCAACTATATGCGAAAGAAAAGCCATATCGCCTATTCTTCTAAATTCTCCTATCATTTCCCCTCCAAAAGACCAACAATTTATTCCTGCATCAACTGTTTCAAATTCATAAAAAATTCATTATATCTTTTAAGCAGTTCCTTGTCATTTTTTTGAGATAACAAATTCTCTATATTTTTTAGCTCTTTTTTTATTTTTTTTATCTCAAACTGTCTTAACAGATACAAAAAAACCTTTCTTCTTTCGTATCTTTCTTCTATATCCGTATGTTCCAAAGCAAGAAGCCTGTAAATGTTATTTTTTAAATTACCATCTATACCTTTTTCAAATTTTTCCATAACAAAATCTTCACCGGACATATAATAATCAAGTAGCTTCAAATAAATCAGTTTGTAGTCACCGGAAAAATACTCCGCAAAGCCATTAGCATCATCTATCCACACAAAAAGTTCAATATCTTTTAATAAAAGACTCAAAATTGCGTCTTCTTTATCTATTATCTGGAAGAAACCTTTGACCTTTTCCCGTTTTATTAATATTTTGTCTGAAATTTTAAATTCTGAAGCCACTTTTGAAATATACGCTGAACGAGCAATAGGGTTTTTAATATTCAGAATAAGTGGCTTTATTTCTTGAACAGCCTCTATTTTTTCCTGCGGATTGCTCATATTGTATTTTTGTTTTAAAAATTTAATGATATAATCAAAATAATTAATTGATTTTTCAAGTTTTACCTTATATGCATCCAATCCGTTTTTCATTATAAAACTGTCCGGGTCATCTTTATTTTCAAGCACAACTATAAATAATTCCAAACCGCTTTCAAGCAAGATAGGCGCATTTCTCATCATAGCTTTCAATCCGGCGTTATCCGAATCGTAATTAAAATAAAGTGTTTTTGAATATCTTTTAATTGTCGTTAAATGATATTTTGATAAAGCCGTGCCAAGTGTTGCAACCGCATAATTTATACCGTTTAAATGAAGCCTTATGCAGTCTAAATAGCCTTCCGTAATAATAACAGAGCTATTTTTTCTCATAGACTCCTTTGCCTTTGATAATCCGTATAAAACTCTTTGTTTTGAAAAAATTTCAGTTTCAGGAGAATTTATATATTTTGCTTTTGTCGCATCGTTTTCCATTATTCTTCCGCCGAATGCTATTGTATTACCCCTTTCATCATCGATAGGAAATATAATTCTACCACTAAAACGATTGTAAAGACCGTTTGAACCGTTTGCAAAAATTCCACTTAGAATAAGTTTATCTTTTGAGTATTTTTTGCTTAAAATATTGAACAGTTCACTGTTTTTTGGCGCATACCCTATTTTAAATTTATCTATTGCCTCTTTATTTAAACCCCTTTTATTTAAATAATTGACCGCTGTGCGAGATTTTTGCAATGATTTGTGAAAAAATTCAGCGGCTTCCTTATGTATTAATATTAACGGATTCTCCTTTACCGAACCGTTTGATTGCTTAATTTCAATGCCATAGCGTCTTGCAAGCTCTTTTATTGCATCCTTGAACTCCATATTTTCTATCTTCATAAAGAATGTTATAACATCTCCACTTTCTCCGCATCCGAAACAGTGGAAAAAGTTTCCTTTGGGATTTACAGAGAAGGAAGGGGTTTTTTCAGAATGAAAAGGGCACAATCCAAAATAATTTTCGCCTCTTCTCTTTAATGGCACATATTGTGAAATTAAATCCACTATATCGACTCTGTTTTTAATCTCTTCCACTACATTATTCATTTTAAATGCACCACCGTAGCACCGTCTCCGCCCTCTTCCGGTCTTGCGGGATGGAAATTTTTCACAAACGGGTGACTGCTCAGCGTTTCTTTAACCATATCTTTCAAGATTCCACTTCCTATACCGTGCACTATTCTGACTGTTTTTACAAAACTTGTGCTTAATGAGTCCATAAATCTTAAAAGTTCAATTTCCGCCTCATCGCGTCTTTTTCCTATTAAATTTATTTCAAGCGATTCAAATTTATTCGATGAGGCAATCTCTATTTTCTTCTTCTTTTCTTGCTTTACCTTTGGAGCTTTTTTCAGATTGCTTAAAAAAGTGACAATTTTCTTACCGTCCGCATCGATTGAAGCTTTATTTGATTTTATTGTAGTTATTGTTCCTTTTAAGCCATTAAAAACAACCATATCGCCCACTTGAAAACTTTCATATGAGCTGTTTTTTTCTCTATTGAAGGTTTTATCCGCTTTTTCCTTAATCTTGGCTATACTTTTATGCGCTTTCGATATATTTTTTTCTTTGAGAAGGCAAGACAACTCGGATTGAAGTTCAAAAATCAGCTTTTCATACTCCCTTTTTTTACTCTCCTCTTCCTTCTTTGTATTTAAAATAAGTTTTTCCTTTATTTCCCGTTCGTTAGCAAGTAGTGTTTCATATCTTTTCTTTAAATCACTGAGCACCTTTTCCCTTTCTCCAAGCTGCTCCATTTTTTTTGACATACTCTGCTCAAGCTTATTGAAGACCGTCTCGCTATTTTTGTAAAATTCCACTGCTGTTGATATAATTTCCTGTGGCATATTAAGCGTCTTCAAGATATCAGTGCCATAACTTTGACCAATTTTACCATACTCCAAAAGATAGGTGGGCTTTAGCGTTAATTCATCAAATCTAAAAGCAGCGGTTTTGTAGCCTTTGGAGTAGAGCAGATACGCAAGTTTTTTATAATGGGTTGTTGTTATAAAAAAGCATTTGCCCGTTAAATTACTTATTATCGAATAAGCAACGGCTTCACCTTCATCAGGGGATGTCCCTGAGCCTATTTCATCAAGCAAAACCATGGAATTTTCATCTATCTTGTTGTAGATATTTTTTATGCCAATCATTTTTGCCGAAAAAGAGCTCAATGATTCAAGTATGTTCTGCTCATCGCCTATTATAGCAAATACCCCGCTAAATCTCCCTATTTCAATCTCTGAAGCAATGGGCGGTATATTTGAAAATAGGCTTAAAATAAGCAGACCGACCGTCTTTAAAAAAACCGTTTTACCACCTGTGTTTGGGCCTGTTATTATTAATTCTTTACTATTTTTCAGATTAATATCCACACTTATTACACTATCTTTTATATGATTTAAGATAGGATGTTTTACACCTTTTGCAAATAAAACAGGTTTGTCTGAAAATTTAATAATAGGCTGTTGCTGGTTTTTTGAATATTCAAATTTTGCAATCTGCAAATCAAAAAATCCAAGCCTCTTTTCATTATACCTAAGTTTTGCACTGTTTTTTCGAACAATATGCGTTAAAGCGGTTAAAATTTTTCTTTCTTCCGATTCTTCTTTTAAAATAAGTTCTTCAAGCTCGTTATTTTTCTTGTAAATTGAATCGGGCTCGACAAAAAAACCTCCCCCTTTTCCTATATCTATTATTCTACCGTTTACATATTCTTTAAAATTTGATTGCAGTAAAAGTGTATATCTTGAGCGTTTTAGAAAAACAGCCGTATCAATAATGACCTCTTTAGCCTTTGAATGTATGAAATTTTTCAAACTGTGAGTTATGTCGTTCTTTAAAGTTTTTATGCTCTCTCTGAGTCTGAACAGATAGCTCGTTGCGCTGTCTTTAATAAAGCCATGTTCGTCTATTGCCTTAACTATCTCATCAAAGAGATAATAGGGTATATCAAAAGCAATAAAGTTTTGACAAATGTCAGATTCATGCTCGTTAAACTCGTTTTCTATATTTTTGAGCATATTCAAGAAAATACCTATTTTTAAAAGCTCTTTTTCGTTCAATGTCCCAACGAAAGCATCTTCTATAATGTTCGATATAAAAACATCTTCTAAAACAAAACTGCCCCATTTATAGAAATAACTGAAAAACTCATTTAATATTTCAAAATCACTTTCAGCTTTTTTTATATCAAAAACAGGTTTTAAATTTGTAAGCGCATTTGCACCGTATTGAGTTTGTATGTAATTTTTAATAATATTTTTAAGTTTATCGTACTCTAAAGTGTCAAGCGCATTTCTCATAACACAAGAGTATAAATTTTTTTTATCTAATGACAAGATACTTTAAAAAAGAGCGCATTATGGGGGGCGTGTCTTGGTTATCTATGATTGTATCGCTCTATTATTTCATCGGCTTTTGCATCGTTTTCTATGTTTTTTATTGATTTAAGTATTTTTCTTAGGGTTTCTTGTCTGTGATTGGTATATTTATTTTTATACATAGCGCTATCGGCTGATGATATTAGTTCCTTTGTTGTTTTGAATTCACAGTTTTGCATGGCATAACCGTATGATGCGCTAAGGTATATATCTTCTTTTTGATTTAGATTATCTATGCTATCTTGTACTCTTTTTATAAATGCTTTGACGCCATCTTCGTCTGTATTTGGCATAATTATGGCGAATTCATCACCGCCTATTCTTGCTACTATGTCGTTTCCTCTTGCTTCGCTTGATAGTATGTCTGCTATTTTTTTTATTAGTTTATCGCCATTTTGGTGTCCCAATGTGTCGTTTATTATCTTTAAGCCGTTTAAGTCATAAATTACCAAAGCAAGCGGATAATTTCTTTTGTTGGATAGCCTTTTTATTTCTTCTTCGAAATACCTTCTGTTAAATAAACCTGTAAGCGCATCGTGGAATCCTATATATTCAGCTTCTTTCTCTTTTAGGTAGCGGTTTGTAATATCATATAGGGATATTATGAATATATCATCTTTTCCTAATTTTATAGTATTTATTGCAACTTCGAGCCATTTGTCTTTGTTTGTTTTTGTGGTTATTTTTATACTGCAATTTCTGCATTCACAATCTCTATTTTGAACTTCTTTTGTCGTATTTGTTAGTGTTTTGGCGTTTTTATAGCCAACAATGCCTAATATATCTTCTTTTGTTGTGTTTTCATCAATCTCTAAAATATCCTTTGCTACATCGTTCATATATATAATATCACCTTTCTTGTCTGTAGTTATAATACCTGTATTTATTATATCCATTAGTATTTTTAATCTTTCTTTTTCTTTGTCTATATTTTTAAATAAGAGAACGCTATCTGTTGCATCTTTAGCAATAGCTACAACTTCATTGTTTGTAAGTTTGTAAACTATAAATGAGAAATATTTTTCTTCATTTAAAGCAGGCACATTGCTCACATAGTCTATTGATTTTATGGTTATACCACTTTCAAACGCCTCTCTAATCTTTTGTATAACAAAAGGCATGCGCGTACATACCTCTTCGATATCTTTACCTATCATTTCTTCTTTTTTCTTGCCCATATATTTTTCTACACATTTATTTACATCGCTTATGACTATTTTACCATTCTTTTTATTGCAAACAAGGAGACAGTCGGGCATATACGAAGTAAGCAGTTGATATCTATTTAAAGCTTTTTTTAGCTCTAAATATGCCGTCTCTGCCTTATTTGAGATGCCGTTGATTTTTTCAGCTATATACCCTATGTCGTATATATTGAATTTTTGTATATCTAAGGTTTTCTTTTTTGGATATTCTTTAAAAAACGTTTCTATTAATTTTATGTCTTTTCTTATTGTATTATATAAAAAAATATACATAAAGAATATCATTATAATTATAATGATGGATAAAATGATAATAACTATAATCTTATTTGATAATTTTTTCTTAAAATCATTTATAGCAAGTTCCATAAATGATGCTCTTAAGTCCTTTATATAGTAACCGCTACCTATAATCCAGTTCCACGGTTTATATAAAACTAAATAGGACATTTTTAGACCGGTTTTATCTGAATTTGGCATTTTATATTCATATTGGATTATTGAATAGTTTTGTTTTCTTAAATCCTTTAAAAATAGTTTTCTAAAATATTTTCCTTTAGGGTCTGTAACATTGTCGGATAAACATTTGCCCACTATGTGAGGCTTGTTTGGGTTTGATAACACCCTTGCAAAGCAGTTGCCGCCATTTATGTTTATTAGTTCTGAAACAAATATGTAACCATGCCTATCTTTTCCGTATCTATAAGTAGACAGGTAATATAAAATATCTTCTTGAAGATTTCTTTTAAATGTATCTGTTTTTTCAGCGTAGCCTATATACCAATTAAACGGTTCAAACAGTTTTACATAACCCAACAATCCACACTTTTTATATTTTGTTTTTATGAAATACTCTTTTTTATTTTTATCGGTATAAAAGATTTTATTGGATAGGTAACATGAATGGTTGCTTGAGTATATTTTATTGCCTTCAAAATCATCTATAAAGAAGTATCCGTAAGAGTCGCTAAATTCTATAGATTTTACTGTGTTTATGATTAGTTTTTTTAATTCTTTTTCGGTCAGTTTATTTTTATTAAGATTATACATTTTATATGCTGTTGAATAGATTGTATATGTATTATTTCTTATCTTTGATTTAAGATTCCATATCTTTTCGACTCTTTTTCTATTTATATAATTTATAACAGAGTCAACACGATGAATTAAAAGCTCTTTTTTATCTTCTATATAGATTTTTTCCATTATCTCTGAATCGTTTTTAAAATCTTCATAGGTATAATATATCCAAGCTATGCTAATAGTAAGAGATGTTGATATTATGCTAACTACAGTAACTATGATTAGGAGTTTTGATAATTTTACTCTTTTCACTGTTAAACTTTTTCACCCCTGAGATATTTTTACTCGTCACTTTCTACTTTATAAAAAAAATTATTAAAATGCAAGATTATAATGCTGATAAAGTTTTAATATAAGTTATATTATTATTTAAATATTATTATTTAGTTAATTTAATATATTGGTTAAGGAAAATAAAATTTTAGTGCCGGGTTGTGGGTTTGGATATTATGCATTCTTGCACTTGATGAATTGTTTAAAAAATTTGTTAAATTTAAAATAATTTCCCACTAAAAGACACTTACACCCAAGGTGAGAAATTATTTTAACTTTAACATCTATTATCCATTAGATAGTTGTCAAGGTATGACAGTATTAAACACTATCAGCAGTTTTGTGAAACAAGTTCGAACTTAAGCTTATGTGCTTGTGTGTCGATAAATGTGTTGGGTTTGGCTGTCGTCTTGCTATCTCCAACATTGGCACATTTTTTGCTATGGTTAAAATAACACCGTGCTACAAATTAACTTTGGAGGTATAATATGATAATTAAACCAACCGTCCCCACAGCAACGACATTAGCGGTAAACCTAACACAACAAAGGCAACTATCTGGTGTAAAACCGGCAACTTCTGCCACATCCTCAGCAAATACTTCCGATACAATCTCTATTTCCCAAGACGCTCGTGATTTGCTTGCTGATCGGACAAATTATGCTATGAGACCTGAAAGTTTGTCCGTAGCCACCTTTGACACAGATCAAGGTTCAAAAAAAGTGGACATAAATACTTACTTTGCGCCCGGAGCTAACACTAATGGCGCAACAACATTACTTAACTCCCTTCCACCACTTCTATTGCCAAGCCAGAAGAATGTCACCACCCTGACCGAACATATTTCAAAGACGTTTCCAGATTTTTTGATTCAGAATAACATTTCGGCGGCACCATCAAGTATTACTTATGACCGTCAAGGACAAATACATTTTCCACCTGATTATCCCTACGCTTCTGAATTCCAACAGGCATTAGCTGATACCCCAACAATGGATGGAGAATTGAGAACAGTTAATGCACTTGCCTCACATTTGACTGAGATGAAAAAAACCATCCCGTTTCAACGGGAATATGGTGCCGCCACAACACAGTCCGAAACTGAAGCAGTTGTCGCAAAATACAGTTATCTGTTTTCTGACAATCGCCACTACGATAACATCACCTTGAATTTCACAAAGAATGGCCTTTTATCAATAACTGCTGATGGCAAGTCTATTGCGTAGAGCGCATTCGGGAAAAAAATAGGGGTCAGAAAAAAATAGGGGTCAGGTCTTGGATTGTGAATTTTACCTTTGCTTTTTTACCCCATTTTTTC
>Ga0256842_1000753_pt1 | contig 28175 bp, 38 predicted proteins | sample 4559240metaG_FD_185973 | JGI IMG/M metagenome (GOLD analysis project Ga0256842, IMG submission 185973) | Hydrothermal vent microbial communities from Guaymas Basin, Mexico - 4559-240 | ecosystem: Environmental > Aquatic > Marine > Hydrothermal vents | place: Mexico: Guaymas Basin | collected... | reverse complement strand
TTGTCTCTTCTCTCCTGATTTTGTGAAATAATGTCCCATCTTAACCACTTCCATCGACTTGCAATGTGGACATATCATCTCCCATTTATATCCCTAAGTGAATATAAACATTACTGTAGCATTACCGATGCCTTTAATTTATATCGATAAGATTGATAAAAATAATGTAAATAAATATATCCTAAGATTAAAAATAATTCTAAGTATCCATTTCGTATTCTTGAAGCGTATGCTGACGATAAGAGAATAAATCTCGAAAGTGATTTTCTTGGCATAAACGGTTCTACTCAAATAGAAGTTGATAAAGACACTAAGAGAATCATGATCAAAACTGCAAACGCTTTTGAGAGCAGTATAACGTTAAAACATATTTACGATGTGCAGACTGGAGAATTAATGGTAGAGCATTAATTAGCAATAAATTTTCTAAGACAGCTCGGTAAATTCACATTAATGGTAAAGCTCAACGACATCAAGCTAACTCCGGAAAGGGCTTTGATAATCAAAGATACCGCTGTGATAGCAGATCTCCACTTAGGACTTGAGAACGTCATGCTTGAAAAAGGCGTTGCGGTTCCGAGGATGCAGATAATCGAAATCGTGAATGCTGTAAAGCAGATTATTGAAAAATACAGCATTAGGCGGATCGTTGTAGCTGGAGATCTTAAGCACGAGTTCAGCAGAAACCTTCCATATGAGTGGGAAGACGTTGAGCAGTTTCTCAAGAGCCTTGAGGATGTTGAGCTTGAAGTCGTTAGAGGAAATCATGACAACTATCTTGCTGCAATTCTGGCTAAGCATGGAATCGAGCTAAAGGAAGAGATAAAGATCGAAGGCTGGACGATCATTCACGGGCATAAGGAATGCGACAAGCCGAAGATAATAATGGGTCATGAGCATCCCGCTGTGAAGATCAGATTCAGAGGCTCGATGTATTCTTATCACTGCTACCTTAAAATAAAGAAGAAGCAGACGAATCAGGACATTATCGTTCTGCCGGCATTTTCACCGCTCGTTTCTGGTAGCGATATTCTGTCAGCTGAAAAGTTTTTATCTCCGATTTTGAGTGATGTTAGCGATGATGAGATTGAAATCTATGCTGTTGAGGATGAGGTTGTCTATTTGGGTAGGTTAAGTGATTTGAAGAGTGTATTGTATTCTGAGGTGTAAGTGCGTGAAGCTGTCAAAATTGGCTGTAATTTATGCGATCTTCGGAGTTCCCATTGGGTTTAAAAATTATATCGGCGTTTTCATCCACATGCTACTGTATCTAATTGTTAGCGGGCTTACTGGCTTGGAAATATTTAGGATTTTGCACTATAAGCTCTATGTATATTCTGACATCTTTGCAGCAATTTTTAACCCGTTTTTATTCGCTTACATTAGGTTTAACTGTATTCCATGCTTTTATTTTGCTGTAACGTATCCTATTGCAATTCTTGTCGCTACTAAATTTCTTAAGCGATGGTCGCAACGCTAATATCATCTAAAATCGTTACTTCGTTTAATGTCCGTTGAAGATGCGGAAATACTCAAAGAAAGAGCTTTAAAATTCCTGAAAAACGCTGAAAGATTACTGGATGATGGAGTATACGATTTAGCCGCTTTTAATCTTCAGCAGTTCGTTGAACTCTACCTGAAGTATAAGTTGTTTCTGATAGCTGGAGAGTATCCAAAAACACACTCGCTGAAAAGGCTTATAAAGGAAATCGGCAAATTTTTGAGAAAGGAGCAAGAAGTTAGAGAATTTTTGGAAGAAAACATAGATAGAATAGCAAATCTTGAGAACGCTTACATAACCGCAAGATACATCCCAACCGAATTTGAAAGAAAGGAAGTAGAGAATATGCTAGAAGTTGCCAAGAAGATAAGGGAGTTTGTAGATCGGTTATGATGGACGTAATAAGGGAAATAGTTGAAGAGGAAAAGAAGTATTTTGAAAGGTATAGAGAATACGCGAAAAAGATTAAGGAGATCGCAAAGTCTGAGTTAAGTGACGTTAAGGTTTTCGTATTTGGATCTGTTATTGAGGGAAAGCATACACCATCGAGCGATATCGATATACTTGTGGTTTCGAAGAATATGCCGAAATCTATGGGAGATAGAGCCAAGATCAGGGCTAAGATTCTTAAGGAGATTGGGATTACATCACCGTTTGAAATCCATCTCGTCAATCCGAAGGAATTTGAATGGTATAGGCGATTCATCAAAAAGTTTGAGGAGATCTGATCGATTTTGGCTGTGCTTGATTTTAAATACAAACACGTTAAGAGTCTCATCGTAGCGGAATGCACATTCGTAACCGCAAATAGTTTTAAGTTATTTGTCAAACAGATAACGATGGAAATCGATTACAATGCTGTGGGCTTAAAGGTGGGTATTGAAATTCATCAGCAGCTCGACACAAAGCACAAACTCTTCTGCTACTGTCCAACTGTTCAGAGGGATGTTGAGGAATCTAATTTTGAGTTTTTCCGTTATCTCAGACTCAAAAGGAGTGAGATCGGCGAAGAAGATAGAGCGGCGAAGGAGGAGGTAATGAGGAGCAAGAAGTTCATCTACAAGTTCTACGATACAACGTGTTTGGTTGAGGCGGATGAGGAACCGCCGAGAGAGCTCAACATGGAAGCTCTTAGGATTGCAATACAGATCGCCAAAATGCTAAATATGGAATTTGTCGATGAAGTTCATGTAATGCGTAAGATCGTCATAGATGGAAGCAACACCACCGGATTCCAGAGAACGGCTCTGATAGCGTTCGATGGCTACATAGAGGTTGACGGACAAAGGATCGGCATAGCCACACTCTGTCTGGAAGAAGAGGCTTGCAAGAAGATCGAGGACAAAGGTAACGTTGTGATCTACTCCCTTGACAGATTGGGGATTCCTTTGGTTGAAATAGGAACTTATCCAGACATAACAACACCGAAGATGGCCAAAGCGGTAGCTAAGAAGCTGGGAATGATACTGAGATCGACTGGTAAGGTGAAGAGGGGTCTTGGAACGATAAGGCAGGATGTGAACATATCCATAAAAGATGGAGCAAGAATAGAGATCAAGGGCGTTCAGGATTTGGATATACTCGATAAAATTGTTGAGTATGAGGTAATTAGACAGCTGAATCTGCTAAAGATAAGAGACGAACTTAGAGAAAGGAACGCCGAGGTCGTTAACGAGATCTTCGACGTGACAGATGTGTTTGCAAACACCAAATCGAAGGTTATAGCGAAAGCTATCAAGAGCGGTGGCAAGGTCAAGGCGATTCTGCTGAAGAAGTTCGCTGGCATCGTTGGCAGAGAGATCCAGCCGGGAAGAAGACTCGGAACTGAATTTGCAGACATAGCAAAGATGTTCGGTTTGGGTGGTATCTTCCACACCGACGAACTGCCCAAATACGGAATCAGTGAAGAGGAGGTTGCAAAACTGAAGGAGAAGGTTGGAGCAAGCGATGAGGATGCTGTGGTCATAGCCGCTGGAGATGAGATGAGGGTTGAAAGAGCTTTGAGGAGGATAATTGAAAGGGCGGAGTATTGCCTAATCGGAGTTCCAGAAGAAACGAGGAAAGCGAATGAGGATGGAACAACCTCCTATCTAAGGCCTTTGCCCGGAGCTGCGAGGATGTATCCTGAAACGGATGTTCCTCCAGTTAGAATTACGAAAGAATTGCTCGATGTAGAGATTCCTGAGCTAATAGAGGACAGAGCTAAGAGATATGCTGAGAAATATGGCCTAAGCTATGATTTGGCTTATACCATTGCAGATTCTGAGTATTACAAGCTGTTTGAGGAGTTTGCTGAAAAGATCGCTCCGACCATCGTTGCAAGGGTTTTACATATAATTCCGGCTGAACTGAAGAAGGATGGATATAACATCGATGTTCTTAACGAGAGGCACTTCAGGATGGTACTTGAGCTAATTGCAGATGGAAAGATAGCTAAGGAGGGCGCTGAAGAGGTTTTAAAGATATTCTGCCAGAATCCGAATGCGAGCATCGATGAGATCGTCGAATCTCTAAGCAAGGCTGGAGATTTAGACGAATACATTGCCAAGCTTGTAGAGGAGAAGATAGACCTTATAAGGAAGAGAGGTGAGCATGCGTTCAAGCCTCTGATGGGCTTGGTGATGAAAGAGTTCAGAGGAAAGGTAGATGGCAAAGTAGTCGCTGAAAAGCTGATGAATGCCATAAGGGAGAAGATGTCGGAGCTTTGACGCTCCAATTTAATCATTATGGCTGAGCTAATCCATCACGAGAAATGAATTAACGAAGGAAGGGAGAATCCCAAATCAGAGGATTTTTCTGGAGGGCGTGAAGTATTCGCTTGTTTACGTTCACAAGAATGAGTGAGTTATATATTACGATAACGGGAAGTGAAAAGACCATCGCAAGCATTACTTTGGGAAGGAGACTCCGATAAAGTTTGAGAGTGTGAATTGGATTTTTAAAAAGATGTTGGAAGGTTGGGGGAAATCTATGAGGTAAGATTAAAATAATTTGATGATGATCGCTGAAGGAATGGATAGATGTGAAGTCGATGAGATTGTGTTAAGTTTTGAAAACTATGAAACCTTATACCGTTCCATGGTCAGATAGACTGAACTTAATCAACTTTATTAAGCAAAATGAACTGATTTAAATCGAGGATTTGGCTGAATTGGTTGGTATGAATATTGAAAGGTTAATAGAAGAGCTAAAAGAACTCAAAATCTTAGGTTCGGTCAAATTTGATGATTCCAAGAGTAGATCAGCATCAATCTGAAAATGAAACCCATAATCGAAACATCCTTGGATGACACCCTAAAATGCTTGATTACCTTAGTTCATATAAAGTTTCGAGTCCGATGGCCAAGCTCATGAATAGAAAAGTTCGTTCAGAGTGGGAGATCTGCACTCAAGAGATCTAATCGATTTCGAGAGGACTAGGAAAAATTAAGTTCTCGATTCCGTGATATTGACGGATTTGATTAAATTTTAAGTGATTTTAAGCTTGTTAGAGAGTATCTGATACCTTTGATGTATCTGTCCACGGTTAAGTAGACATAGCTATAGATGGCTGAATCTGCCTTTAAATCAACCCTATCAACGGTACAGTCCAATATGTAGTCTGATTCATTGATCAGATACGACTTATTAAAGCATTTTAAATCTATAGACTCTATCTGAATTTTAGAAACCATTTGCTAAAAAGATGTTAATTTAAAATATCATCAATAATCAAGCGGTCTATGTATCCGAGGTTAGATATCTCCGAATTTTCTCTGAACGGTTTGTAGATCATAGGGATTTTGATTGTTTTATCGATAATCTCATCATCCCTACTGATCTTCATTTCAACTGTGACATTTCCGTAAAAGAATCTGCCGCTGATCATTCTCCACTCGATTATCGTAATGTTATGCTCTTCTGCGAACTTCAACGCCATTTCAAGCTCTTTAATTGAATGATTGCGCTTGATCTCATCAGAAAATAAATCGTATAAAGCAGTGACGTTTCTCTCATTGAAGTATTCGACGAATTTTCCGATATAATAGTCTGGAGTTAATGGAGTTCGCATTCCAGGAGGTGGTGTTTGAATTACCGAAGTAGTAGTTAATCTGCTAATTGTGGAATTCGGTGCTGACCCTTTTAGGTTAGACTTTATATACAGCGAGGCTTTAATGTGGTTGCTTTAACCATTATGGGGTCAGCACCGTGGAATTCAATGAGATATTTAGTTTATCGTCTGAATGCATATCATTCACGATTGTGATACCATTGACTCTAATCTTAGCTATTAGCGTTGCGCTTGATTTGGAACAATTGCAGGACCGATTGACAATTGGTGAGCAATCTTTAGCGAAGATATCGCCGACGACGTAAATTCTATTCGTTTTGAAGAATATGCCAAGGGTGCTAAGCTTCCATTTATCCGTGGTTACATTGATGAATGCTAACCTAACGTTTATGGGTTTGCATTCATAAATCGTGTAATTTACTTTGAATAACTTACCGCCGATCGTCTTACTCTCCCATCTGTCAAGCATTTTTATCAATCGAACTTCTACTGGTTTAGCAGATTTATTAACAATTTTAATAAATTTGATAATACCATCTTTCTCAAGTATGAATACATCATTCAGCGGGACTACAATATCCCATTTAATGTTACCGTAATTCGAGGCTATCCTGTAATTCTCAGTGGTTGCATTCTTTATACCTGTAACATTCTCAATCTCGGCTGGGAAGATTAGAATTCCCACCATTATTGCTGAAATTACTCCAAATATTAAGATGAATTTAATAGCGGACATATAGATCATCACCTAAAAAAATTAAAAGAGTAGAGTGTTTAGATTTTAGATTGTCGTAGCACCACCATCTGTGTACACTTTGAGATACTTATCTACCTGAACCTTAGACCATGCGAAGTAGGTCGGAATTGTAGGTATTCGATTGGCAAACTTCGCTGTGGCATATACTGTACCAATATCAGCGTTCCATGAGGGAGTACTGCTGAATGATGCAACATACCATCCAAGATAGTTATTGGCTTTTGCAATAGATGCATCTGCTACATAAACAACTGCCACTCCTGGATCAACGTGGAAATATCCTGCTGCCGTCAGATTCCATAACTCTATCCCAAAGATGTTCTTAGCAACTACAGAATTGTATGCATACTTATATTGAAGAGACTGTTATAGGTTTTAGACTGTATGTTTTCGTTTCAGTTACTTGAATTATCTTTGCTACACTATACTTGTCCTTACACTTGTATGTCTTTAAAACTTTGACAGTCTTACTTGAATTGATTAATTTAGGTGTCAGGTATTTAGTTAATACTGTTTTTCCATTCTTAACCAAAACTTCAAGGAATTTAATGCCATTATTGCCCTTTACGATATAAATCTTGTCAGTTACACCATTTACAGACCTCTCATAAATTTTTAATTTAGAACTTACTGTAATGTTCTCTGCCATTGCTGTTCCTACTATGCTACTGAATACTATCAATATAAATAGAACTCCTAATACAGCTTTGCAAATCCTCATCTATATCACCTCTTCTTCACATTTGAACTTAATCCTATAAATATCTTCTGACCATATAATGAAAATAATATATTTAGTAAAATATTGCTGAAACTATAATTCTCAAGATATGGTCAGAAAATTTATATACAATTTAACCATAAAATGTATATTCTGATTGTTTCAATCTGGATTTAAGATATTTGAAAAATCACTTACTAAGTCGTGATAATTTAGAATTGAGTTAGCTGAGTATGGGATTAATAATTTAATGGACTATCTGATAAATCTCAATTTTTACTCTACCAGACTTATTGACAATGAATACATCTACATGGCTATAGCTGAATCCAACCTTAGCTTTGAAAGTTTCTATAATTTTGTTGTCCAATGTTACGATGAGCTTGTATTCTCCTTCTTTTTTCGAGATTTCTCCCGTTGAAACCTTATCTTTCGATTTCAGATTAAACGTTTTGTTGTATATCTCTTTTTGCCCATAAACTACCTTAACGTTCACTTTGTGGCTAACGGTATCTTCATTCGTGATCTGTATTCTCAAGGGTTCAGGCTTTAGATACACCATAACATGATATAGGTAGAGTGTAAAAAAAACAACTATAGGAATTAATATTGTTAAGACAATCGTTATCCCAATCTTTTTCTTTTTATTCATATGGCGATCACCATTTCACTAAATAAAATAAAAAATTAAGGTTTGCTTAGGAACTACTCCCACAACCCCCATATGTTTCCATATACAGTGTCCCAGCAATCGCTACACCATTTGTCGACTCCTAAGTAGCCATAAAGGTAGGTCATTATGCAGTATGGTCCGAAATATCCATGATCTGGTGCATTAAAGTTGTGGGATATCTCATGCTGAACTACGCTTTTTTCCGGCCAATCAAATGGATGTGTTGGGTTTTCAGATCCTACTGCATAAAATCCGTTGAGGTATGCTATACCATTGTGATCCAAGTCGTCAGCCCACCCGAACACGATTTCGTTGTCAGCATCCTGAGCCCAACTGCAGTCTTCTCTTAGATCATCAAGGACTTGCGATGAACTATCTGAATCTGAAACATCGCTTGCATCCCAGAAACCGAGATACCAGGTATCATACATTGAAACTCCAAATTCTTCTTCAAATCTATCTAAAGCTTGGTCAGTCCTTGATTCTAATTCTGAAAATGACATTTCAGGTCTATGGGCATCATCCTTAGCTATGAATATTTCGACATAGATTTTACCATTTATTTGATGAGGTCCCGTTGTACTTTTTATTGTGACTACAGTATCTGAAGTCTTAGGTGGTTTTATAATTCCTCTTTTAATTAACTCATTGATATACTCCTTTGGTAACGGTATCCCGTTATACATAACTACCTTTGGATTGTCCGGATCAACCCCATACTTTTTGATGTATTCCTGCTTAGCCTTCTCCGAAATTTTAATTGCCTCTTCCTTACTTATTACAAAATCGTAACCAATAGATTCTACCTTCTTCTTTATTCTCTCTGGCAGTTTTCCGTCTTCTGTGATTATAACTTTCTTGCTACCATCTAATATAGTTCCTGCCATCACATACGGTAGCTCCCCTTTTGCAAATTTGATGTCGTTCTCAGTTACGTTGTACTTCTCGTATATCATCTTCAGATCTTTTTCCGTGAGTCTCTCTGGTGGCTTTAATGGTATATCACTCTGCTTTGGTATAACTACCGCACTCACAACCGTTCCTAACATTACTAAAACCAGTAATACACCTATCAGCCATTTAATACTTATCATTTTACCACCTCTTTCCTCGATAGACGTTTAGACCTTCATTCTATAAATATTTTCTGACCATATAATGAGAATAATATTTTTAATGGTATTTTCTTAATTATATTATTCTCAAGATATGGTCAGAAAATTTATATACAATTTAACCATAAATTAAGACATAAAAAAACTGTAAAATTGGTGATCATGCTTGCAATTCTACTAATGTTCACGCCGGTGGTGAGTGCTAAGAAGATCTCAATTCAAACAGTTTATGACATAATAACTCAAAGGGAGACGGACTGGTATTGTAAGTACATATCGCCATCGAGCTTTAGCGTTTACCTAGTTTGAAACACACCATCCAACAGCTTAACACTTGTTACTCCTTCACCATTTATTTCGATGTAGGCTTCACCGATCTCAAATTCCTTAACTTCACCACTCGCAATTCTGAACTACATCTTACCTTTTGGCCTAACTCCTAAGTTGAGAAGAATATCCTTTGGAATCACAGTGTATATTGCTCCAGTATCTGCTATGAGCTCGATTTCTCTGCATTTCGTTCTGTTGACGTTACAGATCTTTGCCTTTACAATCACGTATCCCATACTTTTACGACTCGTCCTATTTTATTTATATCTTTGCTCGGAGTTTCGAAAAAGCAAATAAGGATCGAAGGAGAAATTGAAGTGGGGGATAGAGGATGAAGCTAACAAAGACGGCTGAGATCGTGCTAAAGAAGAGGTATCTGCTGAGGGATGATGAAGGAAATATCATAGAAACTCCCGAACAGATGCTATGGAGGGTTGCAAATGCGATAGCCAAAGCTGAAGAGCTTTATGGCGGAAATCCGGATGAGATGGCAAAGAAATTTTTTAAAATAATGGATGAACAACTTTTTTTACCAAATTCTCCTACTTTGATGAATGCTGGGACCGAGCTAAACCAGCTTTCTGCTTGTTTTGTTATTCCGATTGAGGACTCTATAGATGGGATCTTTAAAGCGCTTTGGGACATGGCTAAGGTGCAAAAGAGTGGGGGAGGCTGTATAAACGGTGATTCCTTAATTTTCATTGAGCATGAGGATGGAAGGAGGGAGATTCTGAAGATAAGAGAGTTGTTCGGAAGGGTTTCTGCTGGAAAGAAGCTTAAAGAGTTCGGAAACGGGAAATATGTTGAAGTTGATGGTTTATACACATATGCGTTCGATCCCACAAGTTGCGAGTTCAAGAAAGCGAAGGTAACAAGAGTCTGGATATTTGACGTTCCAAAGTTTGCCAAATATAAGATCAAAGTTGGAAATATCGAGATCCAGACATCAGACTGGCACCCCTTCTTTGTTTTAACTGAAGACTTTAGATTGGTTACAAAAAGAGCTGATGAGCTTAAAGTTGGTGATTTGGTGATAAGGGCGGATTTGAGCGATATCTTATTTGCTTCAGATGGAGGACTGTTATTGCTCCAAGAATTTGAGCTGAAGCTGAATTATGATATTTTCGTTAAACTGCTAAAACCTCTGATTATCAGAGAGATTCCAAACGGTTCTGAAACCAAAATCGTGCTCAAAGATGGATCGGTAATAAGCCTTAGTCAGTGGAAGGTCAGAGGAAGGATTTCAAGATTCAAAGTTCTGAATGTTCTTAGAAAAGCTGAAGAATTAGCCGATAATGAGCTGAGAGAGAAGCTTGCTAAAGTAAGAAGGCTGATCGAACTCGTCGAGGAGGTTAAGGAAATCGTTAAGATCTATTCTGACGAGCCTTTCTACGATCTATCCGTCGAACGCTATGAAAACTACTTGGCCGGAACGAAGAACGGATTCATTGTAGTTCACAACACCGGTTTTAGCTTCTCTCGCTTAAGACCCAAAGGAGATATAGTTAGAACGACTAAAGGAGTAGCAAGTGGCCCCGTTTCTTTCATGAAAATCTTTGATTGCGCTACAGAGCAGATAAAGCAAGGTGGTAAGAGAAGAGGAGCGAACATGGGTGTTTTAAGCGTTCATCATCCTGACATAGAAGAGTTCATAACTGCAAAGTGGGAAGAAGGAGTTCTTAGAAACTTCAACATCAGCGTTGCGATTACGGACAAATTTATGGAAGCTCTTAAGAACGATGGTGATATCGAGCTGATAAATCCGAGAACAGGAAAGGTGGTTAGAAAAGTCCCTGCAAAGAAGATATTCGATTTGATTGTCGAAGGAGCTTGGAGAAACGGCGAGCCGGGTATGATTTTTATAGACACGATAAATAGATACAATCCTACTCCTCACGTTGGAAAAATCGAAGCTACGAATCCTTGCGTCACCGCAGACACTTGGATAATGACCGCTGAAGGCCCAAGGCAGGTTAAGGATCTGATCTGCAGGAGATTCGTTGCCGTTGTGAATGGGCGAAAGTATGAGAGTGACGGATTCTTCTTTACTGGCATTAAGAAGGTTTACAGGCTCAAGACAAAGGAAGGCTTCGAGTTAAGACTCACAGCTGACCATCCGGTTTTGAAGGTAAAAAGAATGACGAGATACGTGCTTGAGACAGAATGGGTTAGAGCTTGCGATCTCAAGCCAGGGGATAAGGTCGTTTTGAACAACCACAGAGAATTTGAAGGATGGGATGGAAAGTATAGCGAGAAAGAAGGATACCTGATAGGATTACTCTTGGGAACGATAACCAAGGAGAAGGCTATTCTTTCAGTTTATGGCGATAGTAAAGGTGCGAGATCGATCAGAAAAATAGCTTATCAGTATGCTTGTTCTTTCCCGCACAGAAAGGACTTTAAAGGCTGGATCAGGAGGAGGAATGAATACAGACTGTCTACAGCTTACATAACGAAGCTTGTGAAGAGATTGATGCCCAACGGAAATGCCATAACACCAGAGATTGAAAAAGCATCTAAGGACTTTTACATCGGATTTTTGAGAGGATTGTTCGATGCTGATGGATCTGTTCAAGGTTCGCAGGAGAAAGGTATAAGCATAAGACTCTCCCAAAGCGATCTGGAGATACTAAAAGTAGTTCAGAGGATGCTTCTGAGATTGGGAATCTATTCAAAGATCTACAAAAACAGGAGAAAAGCCGGAAAGCAAAAGCTTCCCGATGGTAAGGGTGGGCTGAAGGAGTACAATATTAAAGCACAGCATGAGCTTGTTATCTCAAACGAAGACGTTTTTGAGTTCTACAAGAAGATTGGGTTTGGTGATGTTGAAAAAGCAGAGAAGCTTGAAAAACTAATTTCAAGCTACAAGCGAAAGCCGAACAGAACGAGGTTCGTTGCCACTGTAGAGTCTATAGAATTTGAAGGATACGAGGAGGTTTACGACGCTCATGTTAAGGAAATACATGCGTTCGATGCGAACGGCTTTGTAGTTCACAATTGCGGTGAATTGCCGCTCCTTCCATACGAATCTTGTAATTTGGGTAGCATAAACGTCTCAAAATTTGTAAAAGGTAAGGATATAGATTGGGATAGACTTAGGGAAGTTGTCTGGTTGGCTGTTAGGTTTTTGGATAACGTCATCGATGTGAACAGTTATCCGATTCCTGAGATTGAGAAGATGACGAAAGCCAACAGGAAGATTGGATTGGGTATAATGGGCTGGGCTGACCTATTATTCAAGCTTAAGATTCCATACGACAGCGAAGAGGCTTTGCAGTTGGCTGAAAGGCTGATGTCGTTCATCCAGTCTGAATCACATAAAGCTTCACAAGCTTTAGCTGAGGAAAGAGGCGTATTTCCAAATTGGAAAGGTAGTGTCTGGGAAAAGAAGGGAATAAAGATGAGAAACGCAACCACAACTTCTATAGCACCCACTGGCACTATCAGCATCATAGCGGGATGTAGCAGTGGCATCGAGCCAGTCTACGCTTTAGCTTATAAGAGAACTCACATACTGAATGGAGAGGAATTCTTTGAGATTAATCCAGTTTTTGAAGAGACTCTCAGAAAGATGGGATTGTATAGCGATGAACTAATTGCAAAGATAGCTGAAGAGGGTAGCATTCAGGGAATGAAGGAGCTACCGGAGGAGATAAGGAGAGTGTTCAAGTGTGCGCTGGATATTCACTGGAGCTGGCACGTTAAAATGCAAGCGACATTCCAGAAGTATGTTGATAATGCCGTAGCTAAAACGGTAAACTTACCAAATCACGCAACGAGAGAGGATGTCGCTAAGGTATTCCTAATGGCTTACGAGCTAGGCTGTAAGGGAGTAACGGTTTATAGAGATGGAAGCAGGGAGGAGCAGGTTCTGGTTACCAAAAAGACCGAGAAGCTTAGGAAGTTTATAGAGCCAAGACCTCGTCCCAAGATAACATCTGGCAAGACGATTAGGATAAGAACTGGCTGTGGTTCGTTGTTTGTTACGATAAACGAGGACGATTACGGATTGGCTGAGGTTTTCGTTCACTTAGGCAAAAGCGGTAGCTGTTTTGCTTCGCAGACAGAAGCCATAGGTAGGCTGATATCCATAGCTTTGAGGAGCGGTGTTAGTCCGGAGGCGATAATAGATCAGCTTAAGGGAATCAGATGTCCGGCTGTGGGTTTCGATGAGGGGGAGATGGTTACCTCATGCGCGGATGGAATAGCGAAAGCCTTGGAAAGGTATCTAAAGGGTGATGCTAAGAAAGTCAAGCCTTTAACTGAATTTAAGGAGTTCAAAGAAGAACGCAAGGAAGAAAGAAGAAGGTTGGGCACACCCTGCCCAGAATGCGGTAACATTCTTGAATACTCAGAAGGATGTGAGACCTGCAGGGTCTGTGGATTTACGAGATGTGGTTGATTTATTTTTATTCATTCTTAAGCCAACAGAACTTCATTTTAGCTGCTTTCACTAAACACATCTGCTGCTCTGCCAAATTTCAAAGAAAAGATCGATGATAGGCCAAGTAAAAATAGGGCATAAAAATAGAAAAAGTTAAGACTTCTTTCCGACAACTTTACTCCACTTCTTCTCCCAGTATTCCTTGATAACCTCCAAAGCTACCAACTTCTCACCGCTCAAGAACCTTATACACGCACCTCCAGCCACAGAAACGTGATCCATCTTCTTATCAATTCCAGTCATCCTTGCAGCTGTTGAGATGTGTCCTCCCCCAACGACTGAATACTTCGCTTTAGCTACGGCCTTCAGGATCTCAAACGTTCCCAACGTAAACCTCTCATCCTCGAATACTCCTGCTGGGCCGTTTATTACGGCAACGTCGAATTTTGGAATCTCTTCCGAAAGCATAGAGATTGTTTCGATACCTATATCCATTATCTTCGCCTTTCCGTCGAATTTCTCAAGTGGAATGTCTTTTCTAACTCCACCAACTTCCACACCAACATCTATCGGCAGAACGATCTTGTCCTTGAATTTATTGTAGAGTTCAAGCATCTCCCTATCGTCGATGCCCTCCTTGTTCTCTTCAACTACCTTCCTGTTTACTTCGCCGATATCCTTTCCGGAAAGCATGAGGAAGTAGTTTGCGACAACACCCGTAAGAACGACTTTCTCAGCGATACCCTTCGTTAAAACGTTTTTCATCACCTTTACGGCATCTTCGATCTTAGCTCCACCTAATATGAACACCTTTCTTCCTTCACTCTTCAGAGCTTTTGACAGAGCGGTAACCTCCTTCTCAACAAGCCTGCCGACCACTGAAGGAAGAACTGGCGGAAAGCCGACCAAGGAAGCATGAGCCCTGTGACAAGCTGAGAAAGCGTCGTTTACGTATAGATCAAAGTAGTCTTTCAGCTTCTTGACCATGTGAGAAGTCGCATGCTCCTCTGCACTTCTCTTAAGCTGCTCTTCCGAATAGAATCGGACGTTTTCGAGCAAAATGACATCTCCAACGTCCATGCTCCTTATTTTTTCAATAACCCTGCTGCTGAATATCTCATCCAAATATATTACTTCCTTCCCCAAAAGCTCAGACAGAACCTTAGCGTGAATTTCAAGCGTGGTGAAATCCTTCTTGCCCGGTCTGCTTTGGTGGGCGAGTATCACAACCCTAGAACCCTCAAGATCTTTGAGAGTTGGAACGTGACTTTCAAAACGTGTCGTGTCCAAAATCGTTGAATTGACTATGGGAGCGTTTATATCGAGCCTGAGCAGGACGCTTTTACCATCGTAATCTACATCATCGAGAGTGGGTAAGCCGTCAATCATCAAATGTTGTGGAATTAATGATTATAAAATTTATTCGTTTTTGAGACGAAAGATCAATATTGTTTCCCAACAACTCAATTCAATGAGACCCTACGAAACACTCATCCCCCAAAAATTCGTGCTCGACAACGGTAAAATTATCAGTTTGACATCCAAAGACGTTGAATCAATGAAAGAACCACTATTTTTGATTTACATTCCGAAAAGTCCTCAGGAAATTTACGAATATCTGAAAGGCAGAGGATTTGTAGATGCCAAGCTTGCTGTTAAGAAGGGAGAGGTTTTCAGTCTTAGAAGGTTGCTCGATCATCCTTGGGAGCTACACATTAGGATATACAAAAACGGATTCGTAGATGGTGAGGTAGAGGTCAGAAGAGAGTTCATCGAGCATCTCAGCAGAAGAAGGCTTTTCGTAGTCTATGAGATCTACGATCACGTTAAGGACATTTGCGACCTTCACATACTCTACAAGCCAGAACGCAGATGGGTGGTTAGAATAGAGACGAACTTCGTCGTTAGGCTCGATCCGCCTGAAAAGCTGACACCTTGGAAACCGCTGGTAGTTGGCTTGTCCTTGGCAACTCTGCTGATCGCTAAGAGGCTGAGACCAAAGCTTTAAGTATTCTGCAACTTTAGGAGAATTCGGATGATGATTGCGGCCGTATCTGACCGAGGGATGATGAATAGTTCCAGCCCTGAAAAATTACAAATTTCGAAATATGTTCATCTAATCGATGTTCGATGTTCTTGACATCGTTGCGTTAATTATATTTCTAATTTGCTTCGCCGGATATCACAGTGCATACTTTATTTTGACAGAGAGGTATCCGCACAAATCTGTCAAAGCCTACATAAAGGCTTTTAGAGAAAAGGAGTTAGAGTATCTGCTTAGCAAGGGCGACTACGAAACCCTAATCCAGCAGTTGAGGGATGCGATCAATGTGAGCAACATCTTTGCCTCAGCATCTCTAATATTCGTCGGTATGATCTTGAATCTGCTGATAAATCTCAAGGACATTGCGGAAAGTCTCAAAATTGTAAACGTTGAAATGTTTGAATTCAAGGTTCTGTTCGTTGCTGCTATTCAGGCTGTTTCGTTCATATTCTTCGTCTCGTCGCTGAGATACTATAGGATGGTCAGTCTACTTGCAGCTACACCCCCGCAAACGGTAAAAGAGCTTCTGGGGATCGAAGCTCATAAATACTTTGCACAGCTTTTAGAGAAGGGTTGCAGCTTTTATACCTTAGGAAGCAGAGGGTTGCTTTACAGCATCTTCCTTTTGGCTTGGTTCGTAAACACCTGGATGTTCATAGCGATCGTAGTCATTGCAACCGCACTGTTCGCAAGATACAGAGATTTCATGTGGCAGGAAGTTTAGCCCTCGGTAATCGGCAAATTCATCACTGTTCAGAACTGTTTTTTCTTCATCGGGCGCACACATTTTGAATTGAGGTTCATAAAAGGCTTTTGCCTCAGAGTGCCCTGGGTTTTCATCATTCTTCAGAGAAGGGCAAGTTCTTCATCGGCTGAACTTTTACTAAATCTTAACCGTCTTTAAAGCTTTAATAATAAAAACAAATTTTATTATATATTATTTTAAATAATAAATCTTGATATTAATTTATTTCCAATAATTGTCCATTACTGTCATTTTATACCGCTATTTGCCAAAATTCTTAACGAAAACTTTATTAAACAATAAAAAGAGACGATTTTCCAAGTCTGAAGGGAAAGGGGTGTAGTGGATGAATGAGTGGATATATGATCCAAATGTTTGGTGGAATATAGAGTTCGTATCAAGAATTGTAGAATTAGTTGCAAGAGCTATAGGTGATATAGCGAAAATAATTGCTTTATGCTTGGAACACAATAATCTGTAAAAATTAATATATAGATTAAATTATAATCTCTAATTTAAAAATATATAAATATTTTTAATTTTATATATTACTATATTATAACAATGTAGTAACAATTAAGCCAATGCTTTATATAAATACTATAACGGTGGTGATGCAACACTGTTGATGGTATTATTTAAATCATACACAATGTGAAGTCACGACCATTATAACAAAAAAATTATCTAAATTATTAATTACACACTTTGACGTTAGCAAGTTATAAACCACCAGATGGCGTCAGACCTAAAACGTTTCCTCATTGCTCAGGAGGGCCGGACTTCATCATCCGCCAGATTGAATAGCCGTCTATACTTAAAAACGTTTGGATGATGACATTGACCCGGGCTGATGCATGATGAGGTGCGCGGGTCTGACCCTACTCTCCAACTTCTTCGAGAACACATTTGACCAATTTATCATTTTTATATAGAAACCCTTCTCTTTAAGCTCTCCCAAGATCGGTTTAAGTTCTCTGATTATATCTCTCCTTTTGGCCAATATTAGGATACCCAAGGTTCCGATGACGTTTAAACTCAGGTTCTTTGCGATCTTTCTTGCATCCTTATCATCCAATATTATCAGATCTGCGCTCTCTTCCAAGGCCTAGACTATAGCAGAAGCTTCACCTTCGTCGACGAATTCGTTTAGTAATTCAAACAGATTGTAGTTCGAAATTCTCCTTACTTTTAAAAAATCCGATCGTAATACTTCCATGGCTCCATTTCTTTCCGGAAATGAGATCTCTTTGAAAACTTCGTCGGTTATCAGAACACTACCGAACAGATCTTTTAAGATATGCAGTCTTCCTATTCGAGATAGTGCTATTATACACGAAGAATTTGAAACTACTCTCATAATCGTTTCTCCAATTTTTTAATGATCTCCAAATCATCTTTTAGATCTTTTGAGTCGTAGCGTAGGGGCACTTTTTCATCGATAAGGATCTTAAGAAACTCATGTTTGGGTATCCCAGCTATCTTTCTCGCCTGTCCGAAGGATGCTATTCCCTTCTGATAAAGCCTAATGGCCAATTCTATCCTTATTCTACTCTCCACTTCATCATCGGGAAGCTTTATCTGATCGGGTACTTTAATGGTAACGGTTCTCATAATCTTAAGTCGATTTTCCCCATATTTAAGCTTGTTCGAATACCGCAATCTTATTATTCGATATCAACCGAACTTTATTGGGTGATGAAACCCATCGGGTCTGATAAAAGATGATGACAGGGATGTCGGCTGAAACTTCCTTTACTCCAACAGAATATGGTCATTCTCATTCCAAGGCGGATAGCTTATGACGAAGAGCCTGATCCTCCCTACAACCTTGTGTGGAGTGTTTAGAGGAATCTTAACAACATCTCCTTTACGAATCTTAATTTTGGAGTTTCCCAAGAACAGAATCCCTTCACCATCATACACCAAATAGAGTTCCGTCGATCTTCGGTGAAGATGAAGTTTGGACTCCCTTATTTCCGCAAGAGCCAGACTAAAGTTCGTGTTCTTTAGGATCTCATAGATCTTCTCCGTCTTGAAGTTTAGAAATCTCTTGGGTTTTAGTTTCATGCTTAGATGAACATTTGCTTCGGCGGATGCCTCGAAGGAGTCTTAACCTTCTCAACAGCACTCAGCAAGTCTTCGGTCTCTATGATCTCTTTACCATCCGCTATCGCTTTGTGCAGTGCGGACTTGATAACCTTCTCGACGAGATCCCTTCCGGAGAAACCTTCGGTGCTCCTTGCTACTACATCCAAATTCGCCTTCACCTTAAGCGGGAAATCCCTCAGGTTGTTCTTCAATATCTGCAATCTCTCCTCGTAGCTCGGCAACCTAAATTCGATCTCTTCCTCGAATCTACTCCTTATCGAAGGATCGAGCATCTCTATTCTGTTTGTCGCTGCGATCGTGCATATGCCCTCGTTCTTCTGAATACCATCCAACTCCGTTAGCAGAGCGTTTACGACCTCGCTGACATCTCCTCTGAGATCCTGATAACCCCTATCCAAAGCTATAGAGTCAAACTCATCCAAGAATACTATACACGGAGCGACCTGCCTTGCCTTTTCGTAGAGCTCGTGAATCTTTCTCGCCCCATCTCCAACATGCTCACCGATGAGCTTGGTCGATTTGACAGACAGGAACGGAACGTTCGCTTCGTTCGCCAAAGCCTTAGCAGTCATGGTTTTTCCCGTGCCAGGAGGACCGTAGAACAGGACGTTCTTTGGGGCCCACTTTCCGAATTTCTCTGGATTCTTGAGGTATTCCAAGATGACCTTCACCTTTCTCTTCGCATCCTCCTGCCCAACAACATCGCTGAGCCTGACATCCCTAACTATTTCAGTCTCAATAATCCTCGTAGGATTCTCGACTAGTATGATCGTGGAATCCGTAATTATTCCATCCGGTTCGGCACTAACAACCTCAAAAGCGAAATCAGGAAACATCCTGTAGTCAAACAGGAGCTTACCCTTCGATACGTATTCACCTTTCCACTGATCCTTTGCATACTTCTCAAAGACTCTCGGGTTATCTACTACTGGATACTCATGGTAGCTGGCTTTCAGCGGGTATCCTAAGGGTCTGAGCACTAAATACCGGACTTCTCCAACCCTCGGCTGCTCATTGCTTCTTCTATACCTATTCACGCCATAAAGTTGAACGGAGGTTATTAATATTCCTTATGCTACTTACCCCAAAACTGAATTAAATAAAAGAAATTGAAAAAATTACTCCTCTTTCGTTTTAGCCGCTATGAGGCAACCTCTTGCAACGCTGAATAGAGGATCCTTAGCCATTCTGATCTGGGAAACATCGACAGGCAGCCCAACCTGCGAAATTTTTTCCTCGAATATCCTCTTGAACCCTCTCGGCTTCGAAGTTCCTCCAGCCAACACAACTGGAAAGTCAACCTGCGGAGGGGTTACTTCCGTCAACTTTCTCTTCAGATTCTCGACGACATAGGTGATCAGGTAGTCGTAGTAAATCGCCAGAGCTCCTTCGACACTTCCAAGCTCCACTTCATACTTCAGTTCAAAGTTAGACTCTTTGATCGCACAAACCTGCTCCTTTGGGGTTCCCGTCGCCTTTGCGGCGTTCTCATCAATCCAGTCTCCTCCCCTAGCTATGCTGAAAGATACGATTGGTGCGGCGAAATAAGCTGCTGTGACGTTAGTCATTCCGGCCCCGAAGCTGATACCAATTCCAGTAAAGCTGTTGTCCGCCAATTCGGAGTATATTATAGCAAGACCCTCATCTATCGTGAACGGGTTATACCCCAACTTCTTAACAAGAGCCTCCATCGTCTTCCTGTGATACGTAGTTTCAATATCGGAATCGATCGGGTTCGCTGGAGACGAGATGCACACGACTTCGTTCTCGTAATTCGGCTCTCCCAAAACCTTTTCGACGATGAGCTTTATTATAGGAACCGCCTCCTTCTCCTCTGGGCTGAGAATTCCAGTCTTCATAGGTCTTCTTGTGCTCTTTCTGAAGACAGTAGCGAACTTCATTGCGTCATCGCCAAGCACATATATCTTGTCGCCCTTAGCAACATACTGAACGTTTGCGTTATCAAGCATCATCTTCGTCAGGTCGCTGTAGTCCAACTCTAAGAATGCGTTTCTCTGCTGAACGAAAACGACGTTCTCTCCTTCCATTTCCGCGCACACAATATTCATCGTTCCTACATCCAAACCCTTAGCCATAACTCAACCCCCAAAAATCTTCTTTTTATCCTCCTTCCCCATCCTCCCCTCAATTGACTTTAAAGCTTTTGTAACTTCCAAAATGTCCGAGTCGGACCTCTTAACCTTAAGCTCACCCTCTCTAACTCTAACCAATTTCTCGGCTTCTTTGCTTACCTCATCCTTAACCTTGGCAATCTTACCGACTCTCGGCTTCTCAAGAGCTTTCCCCGGTTTCAAGTCGGAAGGTATCGAGATATCCTTGATATCAAGGTTTGGCCCTTCAGCCTTCGTAGGGAATGCGAACTTTGCTTCAAGTGGTGGGAGCCCCTCTGTTGTTGACTTGGGTTTCTCCTCGGTCTTTTCATGATGAATTATCTTCATTATCGTCTTGCTTGAGCTTTCTATTATCCTTTCAACGGCATCGGCGAAGGAGCTACCAAATAGGGTAATTAAACCTAAAGCGTAGATTATCGCAACGTAAGTTATGTTCGGATAATACCAGTCCTTCGGATAGTAAAAATCAAAAAGGATAACGGCTAAAATTGAAAGTGCAAATCCAAACGTCGCGATAATCTTCGATCCCCTTCGACTGCTGAGCATCTGACTTAAGCCGTAAACTATAATCGGAACGGCAATCCCTATGATCGTGAATGTCACCTTCACCTTAAACGGCTCGGAACCGTAATGAAGCTGGAAGAACATAATCATGATAAGACCCAAAATTAATAGACCAATACCAACTGCAAATATAAACGAGGCGCTATAATATCTCATGCGGTATCATCTGATGAGGAGTTAATAAAATTATCGAATTTGGAGATGTATTGAGCCAGAATTAATTGGGAGTTTGTAATATATATTTACCAAAATAATTTCGAGCAAAAGGTTTATATAATATAAAAATCAAGCGTGGGGAACCAAATTGGAGGTGCCGAATTTGGATAAGAGACCTCCCGTAAATGTGGGGGATGTTAGGGAAGTTAGAATCGAAGCGATGGGAAGCGGTGGAGACGGAATAGCGAAAATTAAGGGCTACGTGGTATTTGTTCCGGGAACGAATTTGAACGATGTTGTTAAAATAAAAATTACTAAAGTTTTGAAGAAATATGCGTTTGCGGAAGTTATAGAGTAAAGCTGGTGATTATCGGAAATTTTAATATTTTGGAAATTTATTTTTTATATTTTATTTAATGGTATCTTTCAGCTCTGATTATGACAACTCCAACGCCTACAATCGGTTATGTTGGATGTTCGCGCATCCGAATCGATTCGTTCTCTAATTAGTAAATCGTCATGCTATTCAAAGCCTGCAAAGTAAGCTTTGACGTGCTTAACATCTATCGTTTTAGTATCGAATTTTTTCTCTACGAAGTGGCACAGCTCATCCACATCATCGTCGTTAACTTCACCAAAGTGCTCTATAAAGAGATCCATGAAAACTCTCAGCCCTTCCAACGTTATGCAAAAGCCGTTTAGTCTAAATCTTTTCATCAGAATTTCCGCAACTTTTCCCATTCCCAAGGGAACTCTGAGATTGCAGGAGGGGCAGAAATCGTCCATAATCGGAATTATCAAAAATATTATTTAAAGTTTTGTCATTCTACGATTTTAAACATCGGAACTACTCTTCTTTGCTTATCTGGATAGAACTGCTCCGTCGGAAACTCCTTGCCGTAAACTTCGACTCTCTTGCCGATCATATCCTCTTTGTCAGCCTTTTCCGCATCTACATCGAGCCTTCCAACGATCCAAGCACCCTCATCGAGCTCGACCATCGCAACTACGTATGGAACCTCCGCGTCGTATCCCAGAGGAGCTACGTATGTGACCGTATAGCTAACGATCTTTCCCTTGCCAGAGAGCTCGATTCTCTCAAGGTTTCTACTCCCGCAGCTGTTGCACGTTGATTTCGGTGGGCATGTGATCTCCCCGCAGTCTTTGCATTTAACTCCGATCAGCTTTCCTTCCATAAGCGCCGAGAAGAAATCTTTAAACATGATATCACCTCCTGTGGACGCTCAGAATTATGTTTACCAGAGTTCCGAAATCTCCTCCTAAGGTATCGGTAATAGCCGTCTCAGCATCGACCTTGACAAAATCGAGCTCTCCTCTAAGCAGTTTCACTGCCGAGTATATTTGAGCAGTGCCAGTAGCTCCAACTGGATGACCCTTGCCAATCAAACCACCGTCCGGATTTATCGGAATCTCTCCGTCAGCCCAAGTTAGTCCTTCTTCAACCGCATCCGCACCTTTTCCGTATTCAAAGAAGCCCATAGCTTCGCTTGCTATTACTTCTGCAATCGTGAAGCAGTCGTGAATGAATGCTACATCTATATCCTTCGGAGACATCCCAGCCTCTTTATAAGCCATCTCTGCAGACATCTTTCTTGGCAAAGCTTTAACTATGTCCCATTTCTGTCTGAAGAGACTTCCGGCAGAGGCTTGTCCAGCTCCTCGCACGTATATCGGCTCATCGACTCTATCCTTCGCAAAATCAGCCGTTGCTATAATTACAGCTGAAGCTCCATCAGTCATAGGACAGCAGTCGAACAGCGTTAGCGGAGAGCAAATCATTCTCGAATTGAGGACATCTTCAACCTTTAGATCCCCGAACTTATTGTAGAACTGGGCTTTCGGGTTCATTGCTCCGTATTTATGGTTCTTGACCGAAACATGCGCAATCTTCTCTCTGAGCTTTTCGAGAGGTATGTCGTATACCTTTGCATACATTCTCGCAATTAGCGCAAAAACTCCGGGAAAAGTTAAGCCAGAATTTACTTCGTAAGCGGAATCTAAAGCTGTAGCTAAGGCTCTTGTTCCGATGGGTGTTCCAGCTGAATAGAGCTTCTCGGCTCCGCCGACGAGAACACAATCGTAGATACCGTGCTTCACTGCTAAATAAGCCTCCCTAAAAGCTACAGAAGAGGATGCACAAGCTCCTTCGAATCTGTAGGCTGGAATACCTCTCAGCCCGATCTCATCAGCTATGAAACCACCGAGGTTTGCTGCTCCATCCGTTATTTCTCCAACGAAGTTTCCAAAGTATATCGCTTCGATATCCTTGAGCTCGATATTCGATGAATCAAAAGCTTCAAAGAACGCTTCTGCAAAAAGCTCTGGCAAAGTTTTATCAGGATGTGAGCCGAACTTCGTCTGCCCAACGCCCAATACTGCAACGTCCCTTTTCATTGTTCATCAAAGGAATTTCGAGGAAATAAAAATTTTCATTCGACTTTCAACGAATCACCTTCTACGCTTTCCCTTAACCTCTATAGCCCTGACTCCGACACCCATCAGCTTTCTGAGGACGGCATCGACAAACCTGATGTGGTTGCCTTTCTGCCCAACGAATGCTCCGAATGCGTTCTCGTTAACCTTCACAGCGAGCGTTGGGCCAGCGAAGTCTATATCTTCGATATGCTTCCAAATCCAAGATACGGGATGAATGGCCCTTATGAGCTCTTTGAAATCCAAAGTAAGTTCCACACCCCTGATTCTCTTTTCTGTCTCTTCCTCGATTGCGTTGATCCTCTCACCACCCTTGCCGACGAGCCTTCCAAAGTGTCCCTGCTTTACGATGATCAAAGCATCTGGTGTGTGCTCGGAAGTGATCTCAAACTTCTCCTTCTCTTCGCTGAATTCCACAACCGTTATAACGTCGGCATCCGGCGAATATATCTTCGTAGCTTCTAAGATATCCTCCTCTTCATTGCTGAGCTCCCTCGTTCTCATCCTATATTCTATCAGAAGTCTCAGACCTCTCTTCGCTCCCTCTCTGACTATATCCTTGATCCCCAAATCCACTACCTTCGCGTTCTCCTCGCTCATCAGAACGTCTCTGATCAGAGTTGCGGGATCGTTCTCAACTGCTTTAAGCGACTGGAAAACTGGATCTCCAGCAACTATAAGCCTACTATTTCTTCCAACCCTAACCAAAACCTCGATCAGACTTTCCGGCTTCAAAGCTTGGACTTCGTCCAAGAATATGATCGCATCGTCGAACGTTCTTCCCTTCAGGTAATGAGAGTCGACGAAAACGAGTCTACCCTCGTTTATCAACTCCTCAAGCTTATTCCACTCAACAAATTCACCAATTACGTCTCTAACGTATTCCTTGGCAAGTTTGAGGAACTCCTCGCCGGCTTTAGCCATCGTAAGCTCCTCGCCAGTTACCACATCGATTATCGGCTTGACTACGATGAACCTCTTGTGATTCCCTTCTAAAACATCATCTATTCCGTAGGCTAAGCTGAAGAGTGATTTACCAGTTCCGGTTGGCCCGAATATTCCGATTATATCGTAATCGTCATTCAGAGCGTCGAGTATCTCCTCCTGCCCCGGAGTTAGAGGCTCAATCTTTTCGAGAATCATAGGAGAAAGTTCGAATCTCTGCATAAATCAATTTCGTCAGCTTAGGGCACCAGCCAAACCTCTCAGCTTTCTTCTCATAGTTTTCGACTTATTGATGACTTCGTCGATGTTCGATTTACCGATCCAATAGTATCTTGTCTCTTTGAGCCTATCGATCAGTTCACTTTCGAATTCCCGCTTTATCGCCCTTTTGACTCCATCCAATCCACCGCTGAGGTAGGCTTCGACGATATAAGCTTCGGCAAACGTCGTTTCACTTACGATTGCCAGATTGGAGTTCTTAACCGCAAACTCATTTCCGTTGAAGGAAACCGCCAATCCGTTCTCCTTAGCCCAAGATAGCATCGCATGATCGGATATGCTGTCTCCGATGACTATAGGATTTAGGATATCATAGCTTCTAACGACGTCAAGCTTCCTCTGCCCGCCTACAGCCTTCACATCGCTCAGGATCCTTCCAGCCTCCATGTTTGCGAGTCTGTTCCAGAAGAAGTCGTTTAGCCACTTTATGGAGCTCTTCGAGCTTTCGTCTAGCGGAATTTCAATTTCGGGAAGGGATGCTATGATCTCAACAGCCTGAAGGATGAAATCTCTCTCCTCTCTTGGCAAGGAGTATTGTTCCGGATTGAATGAAGTTGCATGAATTCTATTTATGCCCAACGGTTTGGCAGAAACATCTAAGAACTGCTCATAGGCTGTAGAGATAACTACTGGCTCGATGCCCCTTTTCAGCAGATATCTCATCGATTCTTCCGCATCTGGTGTGTATGCTAAGACTTTCTCCGCAAGATCTTTCAGTTCATTCGATGAAATGCCTAAGGCTACGATGAACGGTGCGAGCAATCTCAACGTGTCTCCGGCTTCGTAATCCTCTCTTCGCTCGATCAGAACGAGATAGTCGTCGTATTGGCTTAGTCTTTCAAAGAACTCGTGGTTGTTGAAGAAGGCTATCGCAACCTCGTAGGCAAAATCTGTCAGAACCCAAGGTCCCTCCCAATCTGTAAAGAACAGCATACTATCACCTGTTTCGTTCTATAAATTCCCTAAGCTCCTTTTCAGTCTTAGCACCTTTGATCCTATCAACTTCAACACCATCCCTCAGAAACACAGCAACGGGCAATGCGATGACGCCAAATTTCTTAGCCAGATCTCTATCCTTGCGAACATCCACCTTTATTAGCTTAATGTCTTCATACTCCTCTATGAGCTTGTCCATTATAGCTCCAAAGGTCTTGCAAGATGCGCATCTTTCAGAGTAGAATTCTAAGATGACTTTTCCATTTGGAATGTTCATTAAAACACCCAACCGAAACAGATATATTTACATTTTTGTTAAATTGTTTGAGCGGTCGTAGTCTAGCCCGGCAGGACGCGGGCCTCCCGAGCCCGTTGCCCGGGTTCAAATCCCGGCGGCCGCATAACCCTATCAAAATTTGAAAGTATTATAAAACAATTTGGATTTGAGAAGATGAACAAGTTTGCCGAACTGCCGGAAGTCGAATGGGGATTGATAGAAAGATAGTTTGAGGTTAAAGATTTAGCCGAGAATTATCCGGATCCTGGAGTTAGAGGGGTTTTGACGGATTTCCTCGTTGCTTTAGATGATTGGTTTGCCAAGTATAGCGAAGGGGCTTAGAATTGGCTAAGGATTCCCTTCCAGTTATGTATTCGTAGAGCTTGAGTTCGAGAAAAGTTCTGATGTCTATTTTCATCTCTTCGGCTTTGCTGTAAAGAAAATCGTCGATTTCAAGGGTTATTCGCATTCCTCTGATACGGTTAACAACTTTGATTTTAAGAGGGAGGGATGAGGGGTCGAGACACCACATTGTGTATGATTTAAATAATACCATCAACAGTGTTGCATCACCACCCAATCAAGCATTCGATAATTTAATGGTTTTACACAACGCTTTAGCCGAAAACATAGCGAAACACATAGGGATGACCGACAACGTAGCCTCAACAGCTGGAGAAATGTGGAAAACGGTTAGAGAGATGGTAAACAGCTTCAGAGAAATGAGATTAAATTACCGCCTCTTCTTAATCGGACAAATCTCCTTTACGGCTTGATCGCTCTCCTAATCATTAAGGAGGTGATAACATGAAATACGAGAGAACTGCAAGACTAAAGTTGAAGAATAAACCCCTCTTCGAACTACTCGAATTCGGAGAGAAGGAGAGACGAGTTTTCCCCGAGCTTCTCAAGGCTCTCAAAACTCCGAGAAGACCTCAAGAATTGCCAACAAATACGGCAACGTTGTTTATTACCTCATCCACAAGATGCTCAAAGCTGGAATAATCGAGAAAACCGAAGAGGGTTACGTTTTGAGCTTGAAGTTTGCTGAGAAGTTTAGGAAGTGGGCAGAGGAGTGGGAAAGTTATGTTTCCGAGATGGATTAAAATTCTGAGCTGGATTTTAATGCCTTTCTACCTTATTAATCTACATCTTAATAGAGTAAATCAAGAGGTAGCAACATTTTTATCTTACTTTACGAATTTGAAAGTAAATGGAAATACGTTTCACGAGACATGCAAGAGAACAACTCGAAAGACGGGAAATCAAAGAAGAGGACGTTGAACTCGTTTTAAAGAATCCCGACGGAATCTATTACGATCTGAAGGAAGGGAACTTCGTAGCGGTTAAGAAGATAGATAATATGTTGTTAATAGTCGTATTCGAGGAGGTATTTGGAGGATTTAAGGTGATAAGTGTGATAAAAAGCTCGAAATTGAATTTGCCAAAAAATAGGGTTAAAAGGGGGAGGTGGATTGAAGTATGAAGGTCAGGTTTGATCCAGAGGCTAACATCCTTTACATTTCGATTAAGGATGACAAGGTTAAGGACATGGAGGATATAGACGATGACATCTGGGTCGAATACAACGAAAAGGGTGAGATAATCGGAATTGAGATTCATCGTGCCAAAGAACTGATAGTCCCCGAAATCTTGAAGTTTATCGATGCTGTAAAGAGTTTGAAGGTTTAAAGTTCCCTAAGCTCCTTGAACCTCATGAAGTAGGAAATCAAGAGGTAGCAACATTTTTATCCTACTTTACAAATTTAAAAGTAATGAAAGTTGGAGAGATACGCATCGAAATCGAATACCCGATTTTTAGGAAGATTAAGAAAGAGGGAGGAAAAACAAGCTTAGAGGAAGTTAGGGAAATTTTGTCGGGTGGTGTTATGATACTGTTGATGAATTATAGTAGTGAATCCACAACCTAAGAGAAATTTCGAGCATTTCGAAAGATTTAGAGAATTTGATGGTTTTTCTGGCAAATCTAGGGTTATCA
>Ga0256842_1000752_pt1 | contig 28176 bp, 30 predicted proteins | sample 4559240metaG_FD_185973 | JGI IMG/M metagenome (GOLD analysis project Ga0256842, IMG submission 185973) | Hydrothermal vent microbial communities from Guaymas Basin, Mexico - 4559-240 | ecosystem: Environmental > Aquatic > Marine > Hydrothermal vents | place: Mexico: Guaymas Basin | collected... | reverse complement strand
GAAGATAAAAAATGGATAAAACTTCATGTAGATTCTACTAAAATTGCAAAACTAATGAGTAAAAGTGATTTTGCAATTATTACACCGAGTGTAACAGCGAATGAAACATATTTTATGGAACTCCCGTCTATTGCAATTAAGACAGCTTCTAATCAAGATGATATATATAATTATCTAAAAAAGAAAAACTATTTAACACTTAAAAAATTTAATTATAAAAAATTAAAAACTAAGCTAAGAATTATGCTTGAAAATTTAGGATAATAGATATGAAAATTGCAATTATTACATCACCAAATCAATGGTTTATTGATTATGCAAAACAACTAAATGAAAAAATATATAACTCAAAACTATTTTTTGACCATAAAAATATAGATGATAATTTTGAGATAGTTTTTATACTAAGTTATCATAATATAATTGATGAAAACTATTTAAAAAAAAATAAACATAATATTGTCATTCATGCTAGTGATTTACCAAATGGTAAAGGTTGGGCTCCTATGTTTTGGCAAGTTTTAGAGGGAAAGAAAAGCATACCTTTTACAATGTTTGAAGCTAGTTGTGGTGTTGATGCTGGTGATATTTATATGCAAAAAAATCTTGAACTTACTGGTTATGAACTCAATGAGGAGCTTAGGGAAAAACAAGCAAATTTTACAATAAAGATGTGTTTAGAGTTCTTAGAAAATTATGATAAATATAAAACTCCTTTTGCTCAAATTGGAGAGGAGAGTTTTTATAAAAAAAGGTCTTTTAAAGATAGTGAACTAGATATCAATAAAACAATAAAAGATCAGTTTAATCTACTTAGAATCGTAAATAATACTGATTACCCAGCATTTTTTGAGATAGATGGATATAAATATAGTTTAGAGATAAAGAGGATAGAAGATGAAGATAGATAAAATTGATTTAAAAGATAATAAAACATATATAATTGCTGAACTAAGTGCAAATCATAATGGTGATTTACAAAATGCACTAGAGACTATACGAGTAGCAAAGGAGATAGGTGCTGATGCTATAAAACTTCAAACATATACTGCTGATACTATGACATTAAAATCTGATAAAGATGATTTTATTGTAAAGGGTGGGACTCTGTGGGATGGAAAAACTCTTTATGAACTTTATGAGTGGGCTTCAACTCCTTGGGAGTGGCATAACGAGTTATTTGAGTATGCAAGAGAGATTGGGATAGATATTTTTTCATCACCATTTGATAAAACTGCTGTTGATTTTTTAGAACAGTTTAATCCATCAGCTTATAAAATAGCCTCTTTTGAGATAACAGACCATGAACTTATAAGATATACAGCTTCAAAGATGAAACCTATCATCATCTCTACTGGAATCGCTACTATTGATGAGATACAAGATGCCGTTGATATTTGTAGAGAAGTTGGGAACAATGACATTATTTTACTAAAATGCACAAGTGCCTATCCTGCTCCCCTTGAAGATGCAAACTTAAAAACTATCTCAAATCTTGCTGAAACATTTGGAGTTATATCTGGATTCTCAGACCATACTCTTGGAACTACTGCACCTATAGTAGCTGTTACTCTTGGTGCGAAAGTTATAGAGAAGCATTTTATTGTAGATAAGTCTATTGGTGGTGCTGATGCTGATTTTTCACTTGATAAAGAGGAATTTTCTCAAATGGTTAAAGCTATTAGAGATACAGAGAAACTACTCGGAAAAGTTGACTATACTATGAGTAATAAAAAGAAAAATTCTCGTCAATTTGCAAGAAGCCTTTATGTATCAAAAGATATAAAAAAAGGTGAGATTTTTACAGAAAAAAATATACGAAGTGTAAGACCTGGATATGGAATGCTTCCTAAATATTTAAATGATATATTAGGTAAAGAAGCTGAAAAAAATTATGAGTTTGGGGATAGATTTGAATAAAAAAAATCTTTATATTGTAGATATTAGATTTAAACAAAAAAATTTAAATTTAGCTCAATATGATAATGGGAAAGATTCTATATTTTTGTCATTAACACCATATTCGAATTTATTATTAGATGAATTAGATTTACAATATGATACATTTCATAGTTTTATTTCAATAAAAGATTTTAATAAAATGGTATTAGATGAGTATAGTAAAATAGAAACTTTTTTTTTAAAATATAAAGAATATAGTTTTTTATTGAGAGATTTAGCTATGATAATTACATATGAGATATATATGAAAGTATTATTTAATTATTTTGAAAAGCAGAAAAAAAAATATAAAATTATTTATATTAGTGATTCTAATTTTGTTGATAATAAAATTATTAGTTTATTATCAAATAATGAAAATTATATATTAAAATCAAACTGTATTGATAAATTTATATATATTAATTCAAAGGATAACTATTTTTATAAAATCAATAAATTTTATTATAAATTTATGTTTATAATTACTTCAAATAATTTATTAACAAAAATATATAATAAGTATATTAATAAATCTAAATTAGTTTTAAAATATGATAACAAGTATTTGAGAGAAATATTTGAAAAACAAAAAGTCACTAGTTTAAAAAATAAAATATCAAAAAAAGATATACATACTTTTTGTAATGAACTTGAAAATTATTTTGTAAGCAAGAGTAGAAAAGATTTTATTAACTGTCATTATATAAAAATTATTACTCAATTTAAAGAAATAATATTAAATAAAAATATTGTACTGAGTAGAAAAATTCATCCATTTACATTTATGTCAAGTAATAGAGATATTTTAGAAATCCCTTTATATACTAATAATCAAATTTCTAAAGTATTTATGCAACATGGTAGTTATCTTTACGAGAATATATTTCTTAAGTATAATGAAATTTTTCCTGCCGATATAAATTTTGTATTTAATGAATATACTAAAGCATTATTTGAAGAAAGAGGAGTAAAAAAAGTTTATTGTGCTGGTAGTAAATTTTTTAATTATAATATTTCTAAAAAAGAAAGAAAATATGATTTTTTATACATTACATATTGTACAAGTTATACTTATAGTGGTATATATGTTGTTAGTGAAATTAATATGTTATCTTCTGATGGACAAAATATTTACAATAGACAAAAAGAGATCATTGAATTATTTGGAAATAAATTTAAAGATAAAACAATTTGTATAAAAATACAACCTCGTATATTTACTGATAATATGCTTTATATTCCATTTTTAGAATTAAGTAAAGAGTTTAAAAATATTACAATTGAATTTACTACACCAATATCAAAAATTATAGAAAAATCAAAATATATTATAAGCGATTATTTCTCTTCTGATTTTATAAATAGAGAGCTACATTATAAACGAGATATTATACTTTTTAAAGGTTTACCTATACCATTACCTAAAGATATAATGAAAGATATGGATAAAATGTTTATATTGGTAGATACAGTAAATGATTTAAAAGAGAAGATTGAAAATATAGAAAATATAACAAAAAATCGAAAAAGATATGATGATATAATAGAGTATTATTCATCAAAAAAATGTGATACAAAAAAAGTGGTAACTGAAATACTTGAGAAAGAGTTAAATGGAAGATAGTTTAAAAAAACGGTATAGTGTTAAACTTTTTGCAAATATTATTAGTGGTGTAATAGGTATGATTTTAATAGCTATTGTACCTCAGGCACTAGGTCCTATTGCTTATGGTCAGTTTGTGTATTTACAAGACTTTTTTATGAAAATAATTGGTTTTTTAGACATGGGAAGTTCAGTGGCTTTTTTTACGAAATTATCAGCTAAGCATACTAGGAAAGAGTTAATTACATTTTATTTTTTATATTCACTGTTAATATTAATAATATTATATATTTTTATATATTTAATAAGTATTTTTTCTTATACCAAACATATATTGCCTGGAATTCAAAATGAGTTCATTTACATGGGTCTATTATTTGGTTTCATTACTTGGTTTACAAGTATATTTATGAAAATTTCAGATGCTTATGCCTTAACAGTATCTGTAGAACTAATAAAAATAGGTCATAAAATAGTCTCACTTTTATTGCTATTATATTTTATTTATTTTACTACTTTTAATTTAGATAGCTATTTTTATTTTCATTATATATCTTTATTTTCTTTTTTATTTATTTTATCATGGCTTTTTATAAAAAAAGGTATTTTTGAAAAAAGATTATTTAGTTTAAGTTTTAAATTAAAAGTTTTAATAAGAGAATTTATTGATTATTGCTCACCACTTTTTACATATAGTATATTAGGTATTGTGGTTGGATTATTTGATATTTGGCTACTTCAAACTATGGCAGGTAGTGTTCAAACTGGATTTTATGGACTTTCATATAGTCTTGCGGCAATGTGCTTTATTTTTACTGGTGCAATGACACCAATTATTACAAGAGAATTTGCTAAGTCTTACGAAAAAAAAGATATTGAGCAGATGCGAAAACTTTTTTTCAGATACATACCAATGCTTTATAGTTTAGCCGCATATTTTGGTATTTTTATAGCATTTCAGAGTGAAAACTTACTTAGTATTTTTACAGACGAAAAGTTTAAAGATGCTTATTTAGTGTTGATGATAATGGCTTTTTATCCTATACATCAAACCTATGGACAATTAAGTGGAAGTATATTTTATGCTACTGGACAAACAAAACTTGTAAGAAATATAGGATTTATTAGTATGCCAATAGGTATGCTTTTGTCTTTTGGATTTATATATTTATTTGAATATGAGGCTATTGGATTGGCTATGAAAATGGTTATAGGACAAATAATAGGTGTTAATATTCAACTTTACTATAATTCAAAATTTTTAAATTTTAATATGAAGTATTTTATATTGCATCAAATATACTCAATAATATTTTTTATTATGTTAGCATTTTTAATAACTACTTTTATTAGTATAGAATCATCAATTGTATCATTTTTAATTTCAGGGATGCTATACACCATTTTTGTTATAATTTTTACATATATATTTCCTCAAGTTTTTGCAACAAATAGAGATGAAATAAAAGAAATTTTACTAAGGTTAAGAAATGTCATTAAAAAATAAACTAGAAAATAATCAACTTACAATTGGTTCGTGGATAACAATAGGTAATAGTTCTGTTATAGAGATTATGGCTACTGCTGGATTTGAATGGCTTTGTATAGATATGGAGCATACTTCTATTGATTTAGAAACTGCAAAAATGCTTATAACTACGATTCATGCTAATGATATGAAAGCACTTGTAAGAGTTAGTAAAAATGAAGAGGTAGCAATTAAAAAAGTTATGGATATGGGTGCTGATGGTGTTATTGTTCCTATGGTAAAAACGAAAGAGGAAGCTCAGATGGCTATCGATTTTGTAAAATATCCACCTATTGGTAAAAGAGGTGTTGGACTTTATAGAGCTCAAAATTATGGAATTGGTTTTGAAGAGTATAAAAAATGGGTAGAAGAGGAAGCTGTAATAATTGCACAAATAGAGCATATCGAAGCAGTTGAAAACATTGAAGAGATTTTACAGGTAGATGGGATAGATGGGACGATAGTTGGTCCTTATGATCTGTCTGGCTCTATGGGTTATCCTGGAGATTATCATAGAGAAGATGTTAAAGATGCCATCAAAAAAGTGGAATTAGCTTGTAAAAAATATAATAAACCTTATGGTTTCCATGTCATAGAATCAGATCCTTCTAAATTACAAAGTAGAATAGATGAGGGTTGTACATTTTTAGCATATAGCTTAGACTTTTTCTTTTTAGGTGATAGTGCAAGAGCTGGGATGAAAACTATAAAAGCTAGGATGATATAATGAATAAAACAAGAGTAGATGATATGCTAATAGAGATGATATCACCAAAGATAAAAGAGATAGAGGAAAAATTTAGTGCTGGAAAAGGACTGAATCAAGAAGATATAAATACCCTTCTTTTAAAATCACAATACAATCATATAAATCATTTAGATGATAAGCTAAACGAAGTTACAGCTAGTGTTGTTGCATTAGAAAATAAGTTTGATGGTAAATTTAATGAATTAGAAAATAAGTTTGATGGTAAATTTAATGAATTAGAAAATAAGTTTGTTGGTTTGGAAAATAAGTTTGACCTTCTGAATGAAAAAATAGAACATACTATTCAAAAAGCATTAAATAAAAATATGCTTATGCTTATGGGCATGATGGGATTTTTCTTAACACTTTCTAAAGCATTAGATATATTTATAAAATAAAAAAAGGAATATAATAATGAATATAATATCAATAATACCAGCAAGAATGGGTTCAAGTAGATTTCCAGGTAAGCCGATGGCAGATATACTTGGAATGCCAATGATAGGACATGTATATAAAAGAGTTAAGATGAGTAAGTTACTTAGTGAAGTTTATGTAGCTACTTGTGATACTGTAATCTATGATTATATAGAATCTATTGGTGGAAAAGCTGTTATGACTAGTGATTGTCATGAAAGATGTTCTGATAGATGTGCAGAAGCGATGCTTAAGATAGAAAAAAATGAAAATATAAAAGTTGATATTATGGTGATGGTTCAAGGTGATGAGCCTTTGACATTTCCTCAAATGATAGATGAAGCAGTCTCGCCTATGATTAAAGATAAAACTATGCTAATCATAAATTTAGTAGCAGATTTGCATACAGTAAAAGAGTTTGAAGACCCTAATGAAGTAAAAGTGGTGATGGATAAAAATAATAACGCTTTATATTTTAGTAGAGAGCCAATACCTAGTAGAAAAAAAGGTATTTTAGAAGTTCCTATGAAAAAACAAGTTTGTGTTATCCCTTTTACAAGAGATTTTTTGCTACAATATAATGAGATGGAACCAACACCCTTGGAAATAATAGAATCTGTTGATATGATGAGAATTCTTGAAAATGGTATGAAAGTTAAAATGATAGATACAGAGTATGAGACAAAAGCAGTTGATACATCAGAAGATTTGCAAAGAGTTGTCAAAATGATGAAAGATGATGTGTTGTTTAAATCAGGATATTAAGTAAGATTATGAGATTAACAAAATTTGAGATGGATTCTATAAAAAATACTTTTTATGATATTTTTAAAAATAGAAAAATATATCTTTTTGGTAGTCGTATTAATGATAGTTTAAATAAAAAACTATATGAGTGCAATAAGCATGTAGAGAAGATAGCTGATGCCAAAGAATACTTAAAAGAGATAATGCCATTGACACTAGCACAGTATCTAAAAATTGATAAAATTCAAAGTAGTTTTATAGATCAATTAAATTTTAGATTTTCTAAATTGCAAGATACAATAGGTGTATCTCTATTAAAAGGTATTTTAATACTTTCAAAAGAAGATGTAAAAAAAAATGACTTTCTTGGATATACTTAATAGACTGGAAGGTTTAGAAATTATTGATAAAAATAGATGGTTAAACCTAAGAGAAGTTAGAAATGAGATAGCATATGAGTCTAGTTTTAATTAAGATGAACTTATAGTTATTTATTAAAAAAATAAATACAGAGGTTTAAAAGATGGTTATTGAAATTATGAGAGAAGATGAGTTTACTAAGGAGTGTTTATGTCAGTAAAAAAAGATGTTTTTAATTTTGTTAAAATAGTTTATTCAAGTATTCCAAAATTAATACCTGGTTATTTTGGAAAAAGATTTCGTGCAGAAAGTGCTGAATCATTAGTAGTTATAGATGAAGTAAATACTAAATACGGAAAATTAAAGTATTATTGTATGGGTTGGATACCATTATGGCGTTCTCAAACACTTTTCAGTAAAGAACCTGAGATGATTGAGTGGATTGATAAAATGGATAAGGATGAAATATTATGGGATATTGGTGCAAATGTTGGTCTATATTCTGTTTATGCAGGGTTAAAAGGGATGAGTGTATTCGCTTTTGAACCATCTGCTTTAAATACATTTTTAATATCAAAGAATATTGAAGTTAATAATTTAAAAGATAATGTTTCTTTATTCCCAATTGCAGTTTCTGATAAAAATGAATTTGGATATTTAAATATGACAAGTACTGATTTGGGAGGAGCATTAAATGAGTTTAATGAAACAGATATTAAAACAGTTGGTGAAGGATTATATCAAACTGATGTAGTCTTTAAACAAGGTATGTTTGCTTATTCAATTGATGAATTGATAGAGAAATATAATTTTGATATTCCAGATTATATAAAAGTAGATGTTGATAGTATCGAAGACAGAATAGTATATGGTGCTGATAAAACATTGTTAAATAAAAAAGTTAAAGGTATTTTTGTAGAACTTGATGAAACAGAGGATAGAACTAAATTAATCATAGAATTTTTATCTAAAAAAGGTTTAGCATTAAAAGACAAAAGACATTCAGAAATGTTCGAAGGAAGTAAATTTGCTAATCAATATAATTATATTTTTGAAAGAGCATAGAAATGGATAATAGATATATAGATCAAAGTATAAAAAGAAAAGAATTTATAGTAAAAAACAAACTTGATTATTTTGACAATATTCCAGTTTTTTCAATTATAGAGTTTAATATTTATGGAAATTGCAATAGGGAATGTAGTTTTTGTCCAGTATCAGACCCTGCTATTTATGAAAAAAAACATGAGGGAATTTCAGTAGAATTATTTAATAAAATTTTAGATGACTTAGTAAAAATAAACTATCAAGGAAAAATTCTATTTTCTGCTTTTTCTGAGCCTCTTTTACATAAAGAATTAGAAATATTAATATTTAATGCAAAAACTAAACTTCCAAATATTAGAATAGAAATAGTTTCAAATGGAGATTTATTAACTACTAAAAAATTAAAATCAATTTTTGATGCAGGATTAGATACTATTAGTATAAGTATGTATGATGGGAAGCATCAAATTGAATATTTTAATTTAATGGCATTAGAATGTGAATTAACTAAATCACAGGTTATTTTAAGAAGAAGATATTTTGAAGATGGAAATTATGGAATTACAATATCAAATAGAACAGGATTAGTAGATTCCAATGAGTATAGAGATGAAAATGAAGAATCAATAGTTGAACTACCATTAAAGCAACCTTGTTATTATCCATTTTATATGATACTAGTTGATTATAATGGTGATGTTCTTTTATGTCCTCATGATTGGAGTAAAAAATTAAAATTTGGAAATTTAAAAGATAAAAATATATGGGATATTTGGAAAGGTAAAGTATGGAATAATTTAAGAAGAAGATTATCAAATGCTGATAGAAACTTTAATCCTTGTAAAAATTGTGATGTACTAGGTACTGTAATAGGGGAAGAAAATTTTGATAGTTGGTTAAGTACAGGACTTATAGAAGGATGAGAACAGTTTTAATTACTGGAGCAAATAGTGGAATAGGATTTTCATCTATAAAATTATTTCTTAATAATGGATATAAAGTATTTGCTCATTATAATTCTAATAAAAATAATCTTGATATAATTGAAGATAAGAATTTAATATTATTTCAAGCTAACTTTATGAATCTTAATGAAACAGAAGAGTTATTTAATAATATATTAAAAATAACAAAAACTATAGATGTTCTTGTAAATAATGCAGGATTGTATAGTCCCGTAGAAAGTTTTAATGATTTAGGCTTGGAAGTATTTGATGATGTTTTAAATGTAAATTTAAAATCACCTTTTTTATTATCACAAAAGTTTATAAATCTAATGAAGAGTTATAATAGAGGTAGAATTATAAATATATCAAGTATAGGAGTTAAATATGGTGGGTCACCTACTTCAATGTCATATACTATATCAAAATCAGCATTAGAGACTATGACTATTGCATTTGCAAAAGAGGGAGCGAAGTATAATATTTTAGTAAATGCTTTAAGAGTAGGGGTTACTAATACAGAAATTCATAATATATCTAAAAATAAAAATATGGATAATCGTATAAAAATGATACCTTTACAAAGAATTGCAGAACCAGAAGAGATTGCTGAATATATCTTATTTTTAGCATCTCCTAAGAGTAGTTTTACAACAGGTAGTATTATAACAGTTGCAGGTGGTGAATAATGAAAATAGTTGCAACATCTCCAAGCTTTTCAAAAAATAAAACTTTGCAAGATGAGATATATAAATATTTTCCAAATGCAAAACTTAATTTAGATGGAATCAGATTTAATCAAGATGAACTCATTGAATATATAAAAGAGGCAAATGCTATTATAGTGGGACTTGAGCCAATAAATAAAAAGGTATTAGATAACTGCCCAAATCTAAAAATAATATCTAAATATGGCGTTGGACTTAATAATATTGATTTAGAAGAGTGTAAAAAAAGAGATATAAAAATAGGTTGGACTGGTGGAGTAAATAAACTCTCCGTAGCAGAGATGGCACTTGGTTTTATGTTGATGTTTAGTAGAAATTTATTTATGACATCAAATGAACTTAAACAAGGTATTTGGAATAAGTCTGGTGGATTTCAACTTAGTGGTAAAACTATTGGTATTATTGGTGTTGGGTATATTGGTAAAGAGGTTATAAGGTTATTAAAACCATTTGGATGTAGAATTCTTGTGAACGATATAATTAATCAAGATAAATATTATAGAGAGAATAGTTTACTTGAAGTTTCAAAAGAGAAGTTATTTAAAGAATCTGACATTGTGACTATTCATACTCCACATAATGATATTACCGACAATATGGTTAATTTAGAGGTTTTAAAAGCTATGAAAAAAACTGCATATATTTTAAATACTGCTCGTGGTGGAATTATAAATGAGCAAGATTTGAAACTTGCACTTCAACATAAGATTATAGCAGGAGCTGGAATCGATGCTTATATAGAAGAACCTCCTACTGATAAAGAGTTTGTAAATTTACCAAATCTTATTTGTACACCTCATATTGGTGGAAACTCTAGTGAAGCAGTTGAAGCTATGGGGATGAGTGCTATTAAACATATAAAGGGATATTTTAACAGATGAATAAGAAAGTAGTTGTATTTGGAGGAAGTGGTTTTTTAGGTTCTTATGTAGCTGATGAGTTGAGTAGAAGAGATTATGTAGTAACTATTGCCGATGTAATAAAATCAAAATATATAAAAGAAAATCAAAAATTTAAAAATGTTAATATATCAGATATGAATAATATATTAGAAGTAATAGGAGATGCTAGTCTTGTTTATAATTTTGCTGCAATAGCAGATCTTGAAGATGCAATTCATCAGCCCCTTGAAGCTATGAATATAAATGTGATGGGAAATTTAAACATATTAGAAGCTTGTAAGCAAATAGGTTCAATTGAGAGATTTATATATGCAAGTAGTGCTTATGCTTTAAGTGATGAAGGCTCATTCTATGGTATCAGTAAGCAAACATCTGAAAAATTAACTCAAGAATATTATAAAAGATATGGATTGAAATATACAGTTATTAGATATGGTTCTTTATATGGAGAGAGACCAAGTCATAATAATTATATTTATAACCTTTTAAAAGATTCTATAATTAGTGGAAAGTTAGAATATAAGGGTGATGGTCAAGATTTAAGAGAGTATATTCATGCAGCTGATGCTGCAAAATTGTCTGTTGATGTAATAGAAGATACTCAATATGAAAATGAACATATAATATTAACTGGAATAGAAAAACTTAAAAGAATTGAACTATTAACAATGATAAGTGAAATAATGAAAAATAAGTTAAAGATAGAACAAGTTGAAGATAATAATTTTGGTCATTATAAAATAACACCATATTCATTCCACCCAACAGTAGCTAAAAAGCTTGTAGCAAACCCTTATATTGATTTAGGGCAGGGGCTTTTAGAATGTATTCAAGAGATACATAAAGAGTTAGAGGTTTAAATGATATTCTTATCTCATATATTAGATGAAAATACTCCAACTTATGGGGATAGAAATAGATTTAAGCAGATTAAAAAGAGTGATATATTAAATGGTGATGTAGCAAATAATACTAATATATTAACAACTGTTCACATCGGTACACATATAGATATGCCTTATCATTTTTACAAAAATGGGCAAACAATAGAGGATTATGATGCCGATTTTTGGATATTTAAGAAGTCTTTAGTTTTAGAAATAAAACAAGATAATCTAATAATAAATGAACAATTGATTGATAGATTGAAATATATTGAAGATATTGGTTATGATATATTGATAGTGAAAACTGGTATTTGTAATATAAGATATAGTGATAAATTCTGGAAAGAAAATTTTGGCTTTCATGGAGATATTTATGATTATTTGATTGATTATTTTCCAAGTATAAGAGTTTTAGGATTTGATTCCATCTCTGTATCTAGTTTTGTCAATAGAATGATTGGAAGAGAATCTCATAAAAGATTTTTAAATCCAAAAAAACCTATATTACTTTTAGAAGATATGGATTTAAGATATATAAATGAAGAGTTAGATATAAAAAAGATTATAGTATCACCTTTAAGAATTGCTAATTGTGATGGATTACCTTGTACTGTGTTTGGTGTATTAAATGATTAAGTCTATTTTATGGGATTTTGATGGTGTAATACTTGATAGTATGAAAATTAAAGGTGATGGTTTTATTGAGCTTTTTAAGGGGTATGATGAAGACTCTATAAAACAAATTAAAAAATATCATTATGATAATGGTGGTGTTTCTAGATTTGATAAGATTAAATATTTTTATCAAGAGATATTAAATGAAAATATTTTAGAAGATAAAGTGCTGGAATTAGCAAATAAATTTTCTAAAATAATAGAAATTAAACTTTATGATGAAAGTAATTTGATTGAAGAAACGGTTAATTTTATAAAAGAGAATTATCAAAAATATAATTTTCATATAGTTTCTGGTGCAGAACATAATGAGCTTAATAGTCTTTGTGATAGTTTTGAAATATCTCAGTATTTTATCTCTATAAATGGTTCTCCAACTAAAAAAGACATATTAGTAAAGAATGTTATTGAACAATATAAATATAATAAGGAAGAGATGATTTTGATTGGTGATGCTATGACTGACTATAATGCTTCAAAAAAAAATGGTATTAAGTTTTATGGATATAATAATTTAGAATTGAAAAAGTCTGGAAATTATATTGATAATTTTCAGGAGTTATTACTTTGAATTCAAAAGAATTAAATCAGAAATATAATAAAAATAAAGATATATTCCATAGATATATTAATAATATTAAAGAGAATATGGAAGTAGATATTTATAGTATAATAAATGCTACTTTGGTTAAAAATCCATATAATAGTTCATTTCCAAAAAAGTTTTTTATTAATAAACATTTAATAGAAAATAATTTTTTATTATTTATAAAATATTGTATAAAATTTTATTTAAAACAGTTTTATTTTTTATTTTCATATTTAATTAGTTTTTTTATATTTAAAATTTTTTATAAAAAAAAAGAGTTTAAAGATAATGGTAGTATTGGCATAGATATATTCTTCTTAGTTGATAATATAGTTGAAAATAATAAATTTGAAGAAAATTACTTCATAGGGTTATATGATGTATTAAATAAATATAATCAGGATTATATTTTCATTCCTAGGTTATATGGTATAGGTAAGAATCCATTTAAATTAATAAAACTATTTCAAATATTAAATAAAGATAAAAGAAATTTTTTATTTGAATTTGAATTATTTTCTATAAAAAACTTTTTATCGTTATTTATTATGATTCTTTTATATCCATTTAAAACATTAAGGTTACTACAAAAAGAAGATACGGATACAGATAAGCTTTTTAATAATGAATTACTAAGGGATATTAATTCATTAGGGTTTGATGCTTTTAGTCGATATTTATTTGGTCAAAATATTGCTAAATTTAAAATAGTAAATAAAATTTATTCATGGAGTGAATTTCAAGTAATAGAGAGAAGTTTTAATTTTGCAATAAGAAAAAATAATAATAATATTAATTTAATAGCTTGTCAGTTTTATCTTAATTATGAAATATATTTTAATACTTATATTTGTGATTTAGATTATAATATGCTTTCATCACCTCATAGTGTTTTAGTAAATGGTAAATATTATATTTTAAATATAAATAAAGTAAAATATATTAATGGTGTGTCTTTGAGATATAAAAAAATCTTTGATTATAATTATTTTAAACTGATAGGGAGTAGAGTAGTAGTTCTGGGCTCCTATATGGAAAGTGATACCAAATATATGATTGATAGTGTTTCCACTTTCAAAAATGTATTATTTAAGAATCATCCAGTTGTTGATATAGAAAGATATGGAAAATTAAATAAAAATATTAGAGTAGTAAATGAAAATATTTATGAATTATTTAAAGATGCTAGTATAGTTATAAGTACTGGGTCAGGTACCCTAGTTGAAGCAGTGGCTTGTGGTATTTCTGTAATAGTTATAGCTAGTCAAGATAACTTAACAGCAAATCCATTAGTAAAATATGGTAAAGGTAAAATCTGGGATATAGCCTTTAGTAAAGATGATGTTAAAAGATTATATGATGAACTAATAGAATATAGAAAGAATAATTTACTAGAAATACATCAAATATCAGAATGGTATAAAAATAATTTTTTTATAAAGCCAACAGAAGAAAATATTGTAAAAGCATTTGAATTAGATATGAATAAGGATAGGATAAAATGAAAGTAGTATTGTTAGCAGGTGGATTTGGAACACGACTTAGTGAAGAGACAGATATTAGACCTAAACCTATGGTTGAGATAGGTGGAAAACCTATTTTATGGCATATTATGAAAATATATTCACAATATGGCTTTAATGAGTTTGTGATTCTTCTTGGATATAAGGGTTATTATATAAAAGAGTATTTCGCAAATTATTTTTTACATCAGAGTGATGTAACTATTGATATGTCAAATGGTTCAATGGAGGTTCATAACAATTCTAGTGAGCCTTGGAAAGTAACACTTTTAGATACAGGACTTCATAGCATGACTGGTGGAAGAATTAAAAGAGCTCAAGATTTTATTGGTAATGAACCTTTTATGCTTACTTATGGTGATGGTGTTGCAGATATTAATATTGATGAGTTAGTGAAGTTTCATAAACAACACGGAAAAGCTATGACGATGACATCGGCTCAACCTGATGGGAGATTTGGCGCATTGAATATTAATAAAAATAATCAAGTTCAAGAGTTTAAGGAGAAACCAAAAGGTGATGGCAGTTGGATAAATGCTGGTTATTTTGTATGTGAGCCAAAGGTATTTGATTATATTACAAAAGGTGATACTACTGTATTTGAACAAGAACCTTTAAAGAATCTTGCTAATGAAGGTGAAATATTTACTTATAAACACCATAATTTTTGGATGCCAATGGATACATTGAGAGATAAAAATAAACTTAATGAACTATGGGATGAAAACAAAGCACCATGGAAAGTATGGGATAAATAATGTTTAATAATATTTATAGAGATAAAAAAGTTTTAATAACAGGTCATACGGGTTTTAAAGGGAGTTGGATTAGCACTTGGTTATTAAAATTAGGTGCAGAAGTTATAGGTATATCTAAAGATATTCCTACTCAACCATCTATGTTTGAAGAGTTAAGATTAGAGAGTAAGATTAAACATTATGTAGATGATGTTAGAGATTTAAAAAAAATGTCAGAGATAATTTCTAATGAAAAACCAGACTTTTTATTTCACTTAGCTGCTCAACCCATCGTATCTACTTCATATAGTAATCCTATTGAAACAATCTCATCTAATGTTATGGGTACTGCAAATATACTCGAAACATTAAAAAATTCAAATCATAAGTGTTGTGCTATTATTATTACAAGTGATAAAGCTTATGATAATGTTGAACAGGTTTGGGGATATAAAGAAGACGATAAGATGGGAGGAAAAGATATTTACAGTGGCTCTAAAGGTGCTGCTGAACTTATTATAAAATCTTATTATCACTCATTTTTTAAAAATAAAGAATCAAATATTAAACTAGCTATTGGAAGAGCTGGTAATGTAATTGGTGGTGGTGATTGGGCTAAAGATAGAATCGTTGTTGATTGTATGGAAGCATGGAGTGAAAAAAATAGTGTTGAGATTCGAAGTCCAGAAGCTACAAGACCTTGGCAACATGTACTAGAACCTTTAAGTGGATATTTAAATTTAGGTGCAGAGCTTTACAATAATAAAGATTTAGATGGAGAAGCATTTAACTTTGGACCAAGAGCTGAACAGAATCATACAGTTAAACAACTTCTTGAAGATTTAAGTAAATATTGGCATTTTAATAGTGCCGATGATGCCTTTAGTGTAACAGATAATATCCCATTTCACGAAGCTGGATTATTAAAACTTAATTGTGATAAAGCACTTTTTTATCTAAAATGGCAAGCTAATTTAGAATATAGAGATACTATTAGGTTTACTAGTGAATGGTATTATGATTTTTATAATAGTGATAAAGATATTTTAAATAAAACATTAGAACAAATTACTGAATATGAAAATATGGCAAAAGATAAAGAGCTAAATTGGACGGAGTAATAGTAACACCATTAAAACAGATTTACAATCCCAAGGGGGATATATTTCATGCTATGAAAAAAAGTGATGAAGGTTTTGAGGGATTTGGTGAGGCTTATTTTTCAACTATACATAAAGATGATATTAAGGGTTGGAAAAAACACACTAAAATGATTTTGAATTTAATAGTTCCACTAGGTAGTATTGAATTTGTTGTTTACAACAATGAAACTAAAGAGTTTTTTAGTATAGAATTGTCACAAAAGAATTATAAAAGATTAACTGTAAAAGCTGGATTATGGATGGCATTTAGAGGTAAGGATGAAAATAATATGTTATTAAATTTAGCATCAATTGAGCATGATTCTAATGAAGCTGTAAATATAGAAATTAATAAGATTAAATATGAATGGTAAAAAGCTTTTAATTACAGGTGGATTAGGCAATATAGGATCTTGGATAACTGAACATTTTGCAAATAATTATGAAGTATATGTTTTATCTAAAAATACTTCAGTTCAATTAGAATGTAAATATACTATTATTCAGGCTGATATTGGCAATTATAATCAATTAAAATCAAAGCTAAATATAGAGTTTGATTATTGTATCCATACTGCTAGTTATAATGAGTCTTTTCATGAAAATTATCCTAAAAATGCTTTGCTTATAAATAGTTTAGGTACTAGGAATTTAATAGAAGTTCTAAAAAATACAAAAATTAAGAGATTTATATATTTAAGTACATTTCATGTTTATGGAGAAAATAAGGGTGTTATAACAGAAAATACAGAATTAAATCCAAAAAATGATTATGCATCTACTCATCTTTTTGCAGAATATTATCTTAAACAGTTTTTTTATACTGATAATTTTCCTTTTATTATTTTTAGATTGACAAATAGTTATGGCGTACTTAAATATATAAATAGTTCAAAATGGTATTTAGTATTAAATAATTTGGTAAAATTGGCATATGAAAAAGATAAAATTGTTTTAAATAGTAATGGTAAAGCAAAAAGAGATTTTATTTGGATGGGTGATGTTTGCAGTATAATTGAAAGAAGTTTAGATTTTAAACTAAGTAATAGTAATATTTTTAATTTAAGTTCAGGAATAACTTTTAGTATGATGGATTTAGCTTATAAAGTTCAAGATGTATATCAACAAAGATATAATAAGAGTATAAATATATTTATAAACCCAGAGGATAAAACATTGTCTTTGGAGTTAAAGATTGATAATAGTAAATTAAAAGAGTTAGGTGACTTTAATTTTTCTAATAAATTTAATGCTGAGATTAATAATATATTTGATTTATTGGAGAATAATTAATGATTAAAGAATCGTTTATATCAGTTATTACACCAATGTATAATGCAGAAAATTATATATTAGAAACAATTAATAGTGTACTTAGTCAAACATATCAAAATTGGGAAATGATTATAATAGATAATTGTTCAACTGATAATAGTGTTAAAATTGTGGAAAATATTCACGACAAAAGAATACAGCTAATTAAATTAGATTACAATAGTGGAGGACCAGCAAGACCTAGAAATGTAGGTATTGAAAATTCAAAAGGAGATTATATTGCATTTTTAGATGCTGATGATGTTTGGAATTTGAGTAAATTAGAAAAACAAATTAAATTTATAAATAAGAATAAAATTAAATTTACAAGTTTTGACTGTTCATTAATAGATGAAAATAGTAAGTTATTTGAATTAAGCAAAAAAAGTTTGATATTTAATAAAATAGTATCAAAAAAAACTCTTTGTGATTTAATAAAAAATAATTTTATAATAACATCTTCAGTATTAATAGATAAAGATTTAATATTAAGATTTAATGAAAATAAAAATAGTATAGCAGTAGAAGATTTTGATATGTGGCTTAATATTTTCATAAAGTATGAAAAAGACTATAAATATCAAAATGAAAAACTTTTACAATATAGAGTATTAGAGAAATCTGCATCAGATAGATCTAATCTTTTAAAACAAGAATTAAAAGTCAATATTGTTTTAGCAAATTTTTTATTAGATAATGATAAGTATATTTGGTGTTATTTTAATAGAATTTTTTTCCATTTATTTAGAAAACAGTTAAAAGTATTTTGGAATACTTTGATTAAAGTAAGAAGATAAATAATCTATCAAAATAGCATCATACATATATAAAATATAAAAGTTAAAATAACAAGGTTAGAACATAATGTTAACATTAATTATAGGTAAGCAAAGTAATTTATCAAAACAAATAAATATTAAATTAGATAATAGTATATTGATTTCATCAAGAGAATTAACTGATAATATTAAATTATTAGATAAATATAAAAATCAAAAAATAAATATTATATTTAATAATTTTCAATCAGCTTCTATGATAAATGATATATCTCAAGAATACAAATATATTCAACAATCAATAGGTATAACAGCTATGGTATTAAGTTATATTAAGAATTGGAATATTAATAAAATTATATATTCGAGTAGTAGTTCTGTATATGGTAATAATAGTTATTGCAATGAATCTGATACCTTACAACCAATCAGTCTTCATGCTTCATTGAAAATATCAAATGAATTTTTGCTTACACAACATTGTAAAAAGTATAATATTGAATATACGATTATACGTATATTCAACATGTATGGTAGAGATGATGATTTTTCAGTAATTTCAAAAATAATTAGTGCATATAAAAATGATACTATTTTAAATATTGTAAATGAAGGTAAAGGAATTAGAGATTTTATTCATATTGATGATGTTGTTGATATTATATTAAAATTGATTTTTATCAAAGATATAACAATTTTAAATTTAGGAACAGGAGATGAAAAATCAATTAATAATATTATTGAGTATCTTAAAAAAAATGATATTTTTATTAAAACCAATAATATTATTATAGAGAATGAGATTAAAATTTCTATTTCAGATTCAGAGAAGTTATTAAGAATTATGGATAATCAATTTATAGATGTTGAAGAGTATATTTTAGATACTATAAAAGAAAAAAATTAAAATGAAAAATATCATAATATTAGGTGGAGCAAGAGATTATCATGTTATGGATTGGTATAGAACAATTAGAAGTCTTGTTCCAAATAGAGATGTAAAAATGTTGACTGATTTAATTGGTGGTGAGGGGTTTGATGTTATTGCTAATGAAAATGATAAAATAGAGAACTTATTTATAATTGATAACTTTCTTTTATCCAAGCAATCTAGATTAGGTAACATTTGGAGAAATATATTTAAGTTATTGGTTTTACCTATACAGATATTTTATTTAAAAAAGTATGTTAGTAAAAATCCTAATACAATATATCATGCACAACCAATGTACTATATGCTTTTATGCTGGTTATCAGGTATGAAGTTTATTGGTACTCCACAAGGGAGTGAAATACTTGTACGGCCAGACAATTCAAAATTATATAAATTCTTAGCAATAAAAATATTGCAAAATGCAAAGTATATTACGGTAGATTCTTTAAGTATGCAAAAAAAAATATATGAATTAAGTGGTGTAGAAGCTATGATAATTCAATATGGTATTGATATTCAAGGTTTATCAAAATATATAAATAAAAATCAGAAAAGAGAAAAAATAACATCAATAAGGGGTATGACTGATTTATACAGAATAGATGAGATTCTTAGAAGTAAAAATAGTTCTCAGTGTAAAATACCAATAAATTTCATCTATCCTTTTGGTGAAGAATCTTATAAAATTGATGTTGTAAGTAATTTTACAGAAGAAGATAATGACTTGGGAAGATTAAATAAAGAGAATATGTATGAACTATTATCTCAAACAAAATTAGTTATATCTATACCAAAAAGTGATTCATCACCTAGAAGTGTTTATGAGTCTATTTTTTTAGGTGCTGTAGTTGCTATAACATATAATGGATATTATGATGTTTTACCAAAATGTATGAAAGATAGAATATATATAGTTGATTTAGAAAATGATAATTGGTACGATGAAGCAGTAAAGTTTTCAGATAAAATATCAAGTAATCACTATTTACCATCTCAAGAAGCACTTGAGATGTTTGATCAAAATATATCTATGCAAAAAGTAATAGAAAAATTATATTAAGTAATGAACTTAGGAGAAATTGAGTAATGCAAAAAGAGTATAAAATATGTACTAACTGTGTAATGGATACAACAGATAGCAAAATAATTTTTGATGAAAATGGTGTGTGTGATCATTGTAATACTTTTTATAAAGAGATAGAACCAAATTGGCATACTGATGAAGCTGGATGGGACGAGATAGTAAAAATTGTAGATGATATTAAAAAAGAGGGTGAGGGTAAAGATTTTGATTGTATTATAGGTATGAGTGGGGGGATAGATAGCTCATATCTACTATATTTAGCAAAAGAGAAACTGGGTCTTCGTCCATTAGTATTTCATGTAGATGCAGGGTGGAATTCTCAACAAGCTGTGCATAATATAGAGGTTATAGTTGATAAACTTGGTCTTGATCTATATACAGAAGTTATAGATTGGGAGGAGATGAAAGATTTACAATTAGCATATTTTAAATCTGGAGTATCAACTATAGATACACCTCAAGATCATTCATTTTTTGCTACTATGTATAAGTTTGCTCAAAAATATGATGTAAAATATATTTTAACAGGTGGAAATTACTCTACTGAATGTATAAGAAATCCTTTAGAGTGGATGTATTATCAATCAGATTCTATACAACTTAAAGATATTCATCAAAAATTTGGAACAAAACCATTAAAAAATTATCCTGTGACAAATATACTTTGGCATAAGGTTTATTTGCCATATATTAAAAAAATAAAACTAATTCGTCCTCTTGATTTTATGCCTTATAATAAAGAGGAAGCAACACAATTTTTAGTAGATGAGTTTGGTTACCAAAGATATGCACAAAAACATTTTGAATCTAGATTTACAAAATTTTATGAATCGTATTGGTTGCCGAAAAAATTTGGATTCGATACAAGAAAAGTACAATACTCTAGTTTAATTCTCACGAATCAAATGAATAGAGCTGAGGCATTGGAAAAACTTAAAAAACCAGCTTATGATGAAGAGAGTATAAAACAAGACTTTGAATATATTGCAACAAAACTTGATATAACAGTTGAAGAGTTACAAAGCTATATGGATGCTCCAAATAAAACATATAAGGATTATAAAAACCAAATGAGTATTTATGATATTGGTGCAAAAATTTTAAGAATATTTGGAGTTGAGAAAGGTGGTAAAAGATGATAGCTATTATTGACTATGGTGTCGGAAATATCAAAGCATTTGCAAATATTTATAAAAATTTCAATATTCCATATAAAATAGCTAAATCTATTGATGATTTAAATGATGTAACAAAATTAATATTACCAGGTGTTGGTTCTTTTGATCATGCTATGCAGAGCTTACATGATTCTGGGATGAAAGAAAAACTTGATGAATTGGTATTAGATAAAAAAATACCAGTAATTGGTATTTGTGTTGGTATGCAGATGTTGGCAAAAAAGAGTGATGAGGGTCAAATGAGTGGCTTAGGTTGGATTGATGGCGAAGTTAAGAAATTTAGTAGAGAAAAGCTTGATATAAATTTACCTTTACCCCATATGGGTTGGAATAATATAGTATTAAATCAAGAAAATAGATTATTTGACAATTTGGATGAGGAGCTAAGATTCTACTTTTTACACTCATACTATTTTCAATGTAATAAGAGTGAAGATAGTATAGCTATTGCCTCTTATGGAGAGAATTTCACTTGTGTGGTAAATAATAATAATATTTATGGAATACAGTGTCATCCTGAAAAAAGTCATAGCAATGGGATGCAATTACTTAAAAATTTTGGAGAGTTATAATGTTAAGTCCAAGAATAATTCCATGTCTACTAGTTCATAACAAAGGATTAGTGAAAAGTGTTAAATTTAAAGATTATAAATATGTTGGCGACCCTATAAATGCTGTGAAAATATTTAATGAAAAAGAGGTAGATGAATTAATTGTTTTAGATATTGATGCAACAGTTGAAAATAGAGAACCTGACTATAAAATGATAGAGAATTTAGCAACAGAATGTAGAATGCCTTTATGTTATGGTGGTGGGATTAAAACAGTTGAACAAGCTCAAAAAATTTTTAATCTTGGTGTTGAGAAGATAGCTTTGAGTTCATTTGCTGTTGATAATCCTAAAATTGTAACTGAGATAGCAAGAGAGGTTGGTGCTCAAAGTGTAGTTGTTGTTTTAGATGTTAAAAAAAGATTATTTGGTGGTTATGATATTTACACTGAAAATGGAAAGAAAAAAAGTAAAATAAATTTAGAAAAATTTGTAGTAGAACTTCAAGAACTAGGTGTAGGGGAGATTGTACTGAACTCTATTGATAATGATGGGATGATGAAAGGGTATGATTTGAATTTAATAGAAAAAATAAAGCCATTTATCAAAGTTCCAATGACATTGCTTGGTGGTGCTGGGTCTTTAGAAGATATAAAAATACTAATAGATAAATTTAAAATAATTGGTTGTTGTGCAGGAAGTTTATTTGTGTTTAAAGGTAAATATAAAGCAGTACTTATTAATTATCCAAAGAAAAATGAAAAATATAAGCTATTTAATTAGAGTTAGATAAGGAAAATCGTATGAAACAATTATTACAAGATTTAAAAAAAGGTGAAATTTTATTAGAAGAGATTCCTTTGCCAAATTGTGGGGTGAATGAAGTTTTAATAAAAACAGAAAAAAGTTTGATATCTCCTGGAACTGAAAGAATGTTACTAGAGTTTGGTAAAGGTTCGTATATTCAAAAAGCTAGACAACAACCAGATAAAGTAAAAATGGTTCTTGACAAAATAAAAACTGATGGTTTGGTTCCAACACTTGAAACTGTATTTGCAAAACTTGGAGAGCCTATGCCTCTTGGTTATTGTAATGCTGGTGTAGTTATGGAAGTTGGCTCTAATATAAATGAATTTAAAGTTGGCGATAGAGTTGTATCGAATGGCTCACATAGTGAAGTTGTTGTTGTTTCAAAGAATCTTGTAGCTAAGATTCCAGATAATGTCAGTTTTGAGATAGCATCGTTTACTGTTATATCTTCAATTGCACTTCAGGGTATAAGATTATTTCAACCAACATTGGGTGAAAAAGTTGTTGTCATAGGTCTTGGGCTTATTGGTCAAATAACAATGGAACTTTTAAAAGCAAATGGCTGTGAGGCAATTGGTGTAGATATTGACCAATCTAAGGTTGAACTTGCAATTTCAAATGGTTTTACTGCTTTAAATCCAGCAAAAGGGGAAGACCCTATCTCATTTGTAGCAAATAGTACTGATGAGATAGGTGTAGATGGTGTAATTATAACTGCTGCTACTAAATCTAATGGACCACTAGAACAAGCTGCTGAGATTACAAGAAAAAAGGGAAGAATTGTAGCTGTTGGTGCTATTGGTATGGATATTCCCCGTCCACCTTTTTATGCTAAAGAGATAGCATTTTATATCTCTAGCTCTTATGGTCCTGGTCGTTATGATAGTAAATATGAGGATGAGGGGATCGACTATCCTATTGGATTTGTGCGATGGACAGAAAATAGAAATTTTCAAGCAATATTACAACTATTTTCAAATGGTAGTTTAAATTTCGATTATTTGATTACACATAGATATAAATTTTATGATGCTCCGAGTGCATATGCTGAGATACTTGAGAATCGTAATGCATTAGGTGTTTTACTTGAGTATGAAGCATTTGAAAATATAGTAGTAGATAAAAAAATAAGTATATTTAATCCAGTTAGTAGTGTTATTGAAGAGAAAGTAAATATAGGGGTTATTGGCTGTGGTAATTTTACTAAAATTGTAACATTACCGATTCTTAAATCTGCTAAAGCAAAACTTATAGGTATATCTAGTTCAAAAGGTGTATCTAGTTCTATTGCGGCTAAGAAATTTGGGTTTGAATATAGTACAACTGATTATACAGAACTTCTCTTAGATAAAAAAATAAATACAATATTTATTATGACTAGACATAATAATCATGCAAAATTAATTATAGAATCTCTTGAAGCAGGGAAAAATGTATTTGTTGAAAAACCTTTAGCAATTAGTATTGAGCAATTGGCTGATGTTATAAAAGTTTGTAATAGATTAGCTAGTGAAGATAAAATGCCACATTTAATGGTTGGTTTCAATAGAAGATTCTCCCCTTTTGCAAAAGATATATTTATAAAAATAGATGGTAGAAGTTCATCAATTGCTATGAATATGATAATAAATGCAGGTTCAATTCCAAAAGATATATGGGTGCATAATCCTGAAATTGGTGGTGGCAGAATCATCGGTGAGGGGTGTCACTTTATAGATACTATGAGCTATTTTGCAAAAAGTGGTGTAGAGAGTATTTATAGTGTTGCATTAAATAGTGAAAAAGAGTTGGCTATACAAAATGACAATGTAATTTTAAATATGAGATTTAAAGATGGTTCTATTGGAACACTGAGCTATTTATCAAATGGAAATAAATCATTTTCAAAAGAGCAGATGACACTTTTTTGTGAGGGAAAAGTTTTTGTTTTAGATAATTATAAAAAGAACATTGCTTATGGAAGTGGTAATTTTAAAAAGTTTTCTCAAGATAAAGGGCATAAGGATGAGATGTTAGGGTTTATAGAGAGTATTAAATCTTCTAATAATAATTTAATATCTTTAGAATCTTTAATAAATACAACATTAAGCACTTTTGCTCATGTTAAATCATTGCAAGAAAATAGAGAGGTGAAAATTCAAGAGCTTGAAGATGAGTTAAATGAACTTATCTAAGATTTTACTTATTTTAAATACTGTTAAATATTTAAAATTTAAGCAAATTTATTTTAGATTATTTTATTTTCTAAGATTTAGATATAGAAAGTTAATAGGATTTAAATATCCTTTTTCTAAAAATTCTAAATCTAATAACTTAGTTTTAATAGATTCTATCTCTAGTTATGAAAGTTATCATAATGGTGGTTTTAATTTTTTAAATTTATCTAAATCATTTGATAATATAGATTGGAATTTTAGTGAATATGGTAAATTATGGACCTATAATATTACTTATTTTGATTTTTTAAATCAGTCGAATTTTCAAAAAGAGATTGGTATAAAATTAATATATGATTTTATAGATAAATCTGATGCAATTCGAGATGGTTTTGAATCGTTTCCAATTAGTTTAAGAGGGATTAATTGGATTAAATTTTTAACATATAGTAAGATTCAAAATAAAAAAATTGACGATAGTTTGTATGCTCAATATGATATTTTAATAGATAGTTTAGAATATCATCTTTTAGGGAATCATCTACTTGAAAATGGGTTTAGTTTACTTTTTGGTGCATATTATTTTGAAGATGATAAATTGTATTTAAAAGCTAAAGAGATATTGAGCTATGAGTTAAAAGAACAGATTCTTAAAGATGGAGGACATTTTGAGTTAAGTCCAATGTATCATCAAATGATGTTATTTAGAACTCTTGATTCTATAAATTTAGTAGAAAATAGTAGTTTTAAAGAAGACACTCTCTTAAATACTCTAAGAACTAGTGCTGAATTAATGCTATCTTGGTTAAAAAATATTAGTTATGAAAATGGTGATATACCATTATTTAGTGATAGTGCAAATAATATAGCACCTAATTCTAAATTATTATTTGATTATGCAAAAAGCTTAGAATTAAATGTTAAAGAGATAGAATTATCAGATAGTGGATATAGGAAGATTCTTAAAGATAATTATGAGATGATTGTTGATGTAGGGAGTGTTGGGGCAGAATATATCGCTGGACATGCTCATGCAGATACTTTTAATTTTGAACTTCAAATAGAGGGAAAACCATTTATTGTGGATTCTGGCTTGAGTACTTATGAGATAAATAATAGTAGATTTTTTGAGAGAGGTACAAGTGCTCATAATACAGTTGAAGTTTTAGGAAAAAATAGCAGTGAAGTTTGGGGTGGATTTAGAGTTGCAAATCGTGCAAGAGTAATAGAAATAGATGAGAAAAAAAACCTTATAAAAGCTACTCATAATGGGTATAAAAAAGATGCAGTTTTACATACAAGAATTTGGGTATTCGAAGATAGTAAAATAATTATTGAAGATAAATTAAGTAAAGAGACAGATGCAATATCTAGGTTACATTTTCATCCAGATATAACAGAAAAAATGATAGAAAAGCATATCATTAGTTTAGAAAAATTTTGCATTAAATCATATAAATATGCAGATGGCTTTAATAAGTTAATTGATGCAAAATATATTGAAGTTAAATTTAATAGTAAATTTATTTTAGAGGTGAAAATTTGAGAATTTTAATACTTAGTTTTTATTATGAACCAGATTTATGTGCTGGGTCTTTTAGAACAACAGCATTTGTAAAAGAGTTGAAAAAAAGACTTAATGATAGTGACGAATTAGAGATTATTACTACAATGCCAAATAGGTATAAAAGTTTTAGTGATGAAGCGAAAGAGTTTGAAGAGAGTGAAAATGTAAAAATTAATAGAATTAATTTAGGAACACACAGTGGTGGATTCTTAGATCAATCAATGTTGTTTATTAAGTTTGCTTTTAATGTAATGAAAATTATAAGAAAAAGAGAGAAATACGATATAGTATATGCTACATCATCAAGGTTAATGACAGCATTTTTAGGTGCATTAATATCTAACAGACAAAATAGTAAATTATTTTTAGATTTAAGAGATATTTTTACAGATACATTAGAATCTATTTTTGCAAAAAGTAAATTAAGGTATCTAATACCTATTTTTAAAATTATAGAAAAATACACAATTAATTCAGCAAATCAAATCAACTTGGTATCAAAAGGGTTTGAAAAGTATTTTTTAAATATAAATAAAAAAGTAAAATATAGTTTTTATTCAAATGGAATTGATGATGTTTTTTTAGATTATGATTTTTCAAATATAAAAACGAATGATAAAACTATAATAACATATGCAGGAAATATTGGTGAAGGTCAAGGACTTGAAAAAATAGTTCCTAAGATGGCTAAAAAGCTTGGCGATAGTTATGAGATTCATATTATTGGTGATGGTGGTATTAAGTATAAATTAGAAGAGAGTTTAACAGGTGTTAATAATGTAAAATTATTTAATCCAGTTAATAGAGATAAATTACTTGAAATTTATAAAAATACAGACTATCTATTCTTACATCTAAATGATTATGAAGCATTTAAAAAGGTTCTTCCATCTAAAATATTTGAATATGGTGTTACAAATAAATTTATAATTGCTGGTGTTAGTGGGTATGCAAAAGAGTTTATAGAGACTAATATAGCTGATTCTATTCTCTTTAAACCTTGTGATATTGATGATTTTAGTGAGAAGTTTTTTAAGAAAAAGGTTAATGATAATATAGATAGAAGTATGTTTATTGAGAAATTTGCTATAATAAACATTATGAAAAATTTATCTCGTGAAGTATATGAATTATAAAATTATATTGGAATGATTAAATGAAAATAGCAATAGCAGGAACAGGTTATGTTGGGTTGTCAAATGGGATTTTATTAGCTCAAAATAATGAGGTGATAGCATTAGATATTCTTCCAGAGAAAGTAGATATGTTAAATAATAAAATAT
>Ga0256842_1000751_pt1 | contig 28184 bp, 31 predicted proteins | sample 4559240metaG_FD_185973 | JGI IMG/M metagenome (GOLD analysis project Ga0256842, IMG submission 185973) | Hydrothermal vent microbial communities from Guaymas Basin, Mexico - 4559-240 | ecosystem: Environmental > Aquatic > Marine > Hydrothermal vents | place: Mexico: Guaymas Basin | collected... | reverse complement strand
CTTCTTAGCCGCCTGTAATTTTCTGCGCTTTTAACGGCGATTTCATACCCTCCCAGAGTTTTGCACTCCAGCACGGACATGGCTTCTTTGGCCTTGTTGTAGTCTGTGGTACTTCTGAATCCTTGCAGCACTTCTGTTAGAATCAGATCACCGGTAAACAGGGGAACCTGACCAAGCAGTTGGTCGAGGAGGTCTGTTTGCCATGTATCTGTGCCGTTGAAATAGTTTATCCATACTGATGAATCCACCATGATCATGACTCTTCCCTCATGGACGACAAATCGCCATCCCAACTCAGCGCACCTTTAAGCTGGCGAATTTTTTCCTGCCTTTTAACTTGAACCAGCAGTTTAAGGGCGGTTTCAACGACACACTTTTTTGTTTTTATCCCACTTAATTGCAATGCTTCGGCCATTAGAGCATCATCAACAACGATATTGGTCCTCATGGTTCCTCCCTGGTTACGCAATGTGTATTATTCTTTTATTTTATACACATCTGCGAAAGCGTCAAGCAAGCCCTGCCGCGTCGCAACGACAACAAACGGCAAAATATATTAAATATCGGTTGCGCTGCAACGCAACTTTTAATTACAATCAGCGACCTAAATAGTTAAATTACAAAAAGAACCCAGACACCAATAAATACACAAGGAGATACCGTTTTCATGCCCATGTCCGCAGATTTCAAGCAGCGCCTGTTTCCGGCTCTGCCCGCCATAGCACAACATTTTGCCACGCCGTTTCATATCTACGACGAAAAGGGGATCCGCGCTACCGGTGCGGCTCTCAAGCAGGCTTTCGCTGGTATTGACGGCTTTCGCGAATACTTTGCCGTCAAGGCGCTGCCCAACAAGCGTATTATGCAGATTATGCTGGAGATGGGCTTTGGCTTCGACTGCAGTTCCATCCCCGAGTTGGCCATGAGCCGTGAGTTGGGGGCCAGCGGCGAGCAGATTATGTTCACCTCCAACAATACCAGCGCCGAGGAGTTTGACTGGGCGGCCAAAGATGGGGGCAGCATTCTCAACCTTGACGATATCTCCCTAATCGACAAGGTAGTTGATTTTCCCGAGCTGATCTGTTTTCGCTACAATCCCGGCCCGCGCCGCACCGGCAATGTCATCATTGGCAACCCGGTGGAGGCCAAATACGGCATCACCCACGAGCAGGTGCTGGACGCCTATCGCCGTGCCCGCCAACGCGGTGCCCGCCGTTTCGGCCTGCACACCATGGTAGCCTCCAACGAGCTGGACTACACCTACATGGTGGAGACGGCACGCATGGTGCTGGAAATTGCCGCAATGGTGAAGGAGCAACTTGATATAGAGTTTGAGTTTGTCAACATCGGCGGCGGCTTCGGTATCCCCTACCAGCCGGATCAGCAGCCGCTGGCGCTGGAAACCATGGCCAGCGAGATTACCGCCCTGTTCAACGATTTCAAACAGCGCCACGGTTTTGTGCCGCACATGTACATGGAAAGCGGCCGCTACATGACCGGCCCCCACGGTTGCCTGGTAACCAGTGCCATCAATTTCAAGGATACCTACCGTCAGTATGTAGGGGTGGACGCCTGCATGTCGGCACTGATGCGGCCGGCGCTGTACGGCGCCTACCATCATATCGACGTGGTCGGCAAAGAGGATCAGCCTGCCGATATGGTCTACGATGTGGTCGGCTCTTTGTGTGAGAATAACGATAAATTTGCCGTGCAGCGTGCGCTGCCACGCATAGAGGAGGGCGATCTGCTCGCCATTCACGACAGCGGCGCCCACGGTCACGCCATGGGTTTCCAGTACAATGGCCGACTGCGCCCCAAAGAACTGTTGCTGCGCCGCGACGGCACGGTGGAGCTGATCCGCCGCGCCGAAACCATGGCCGACTACTTTGCCACCCAGTGCTTTGACGCCGATGAGTTCCAGCCATGAACGACGACAACGCCCTGATTCCATTTGAAGTGCACTACCGCAAGGGTGACGAGGAGTTGATGAGCGTGGTATCGGCGCGCTACCCTTCCGAAGCGCAACAACTGTTTCAGCGTCAGCAGCAGGACAAAGAGATCATGGTGATGTGCGTTATCCGCCACCATCTGGGCAGCGGAGAGTAGAGTTGTGATTCTCAATCCGGTCGCCAGCAATATCAACCACGCCTACGAACGTGTTGAAGCACTGTTTGAAAGCGTCAAAGGGCAGCGGCGTATCGGCACCCTGCTGGTGATAATTTTTCTCGGCGCTCTGGCGGGAATAGAGGCCAAACGCTGGGGGCTGCTGCCGCCGCCGCTAGCGGAACTGACGCCGGAAAACCATCTGGAAGCGATTCAACTGGTATTTACCGTGGTACTGGCTTTCGAGGTGGTGAGCCTGCTGTTCTGTCTGGTGTACTCGGTATCCATCTCGGTGGGCAAACAGGTGGAGATTCTGTCGCTGGTACTGCTGCGCGACATCTTCAAGGAGATATCCCACCTGCACGAGCCCATCCACTGGAACGGGCTGGCGCCGCTGGTGGTGGATATCAGCGCCCTGGCAGTGGGTTCGCTGCTGATGTTTGTCATCCTCAACTTCTACTACCGCCAGACCGAAGCACGCACTTACATGAACGAGGAGCGCGACACCGCCACTTTTATCCTGATAAAAAAGGCCACCGCCCTGATAATGCTGCTGGCGTTTACCCATATTCTGGCCTACAACTGGTGGCACAGTCTGTTCTTTGGTGCTGAGAATCAGACCTTTGAATCGTTCTATACCCTGCTGATTTTCTGCGATATTTTTATTATGCTGTTTGCCATGCGCTACGGCTCCAGTTATCGGGTGGCTTTTCGCAACTGCGGTTACGCGGTGGCCACATTGCTAATCCGCATAGCCATGCTTACCCCGCCCCTGTACAGCGCCATCATCGGCGTATGCTGCGCGCTGTTTGTGCTGGGGATACGCCTTGCCTACAATCGTTATATTCCGTCCAGCTATCAACGGCGGCGCGAAGACCGCCGCCAGCAACACTACTATCAGGAGAGATCATGACCAACATCAGCAACTCCCCCAACAACGAAGGTTATTTCGGCGAATACGGCGGTCAGCAACTGCCGCCGGAACTCAAGGCGGTAATGGACGACATCTGCCAGTCCTATCTGGAAATCCGCGATTCCACCTCATTTATCGACGAGTTACACGATCTGCAACGCCACTATGTCGGTCGTCCCAGTCCGGTATACTACTGCCGCCGCCTAAGCGAGCAGTTGGGTGGCGCAAAAATTTACGTTAAACGTGAGGATCTAAACCACACCGGTGCCCACAAAATCAACCACTGCCTCGGCGAAGCCCTGCTGGCCAAAAAGATGGGCAAGACCAAAATTCTGGCCGAAACCGGTGCCGGTCAGCACGGCGTAGCCCTGTCGGCCGCCTGTGCCCTGGTGGGAATCGAGTGCGAAATTCACATGGGTGAAATCGACGTGGCCAAACAGGCGCCCAACGTGGTGCGCATGAAACTGATGGGCGCCAAGGTAATCCCGGTTGATCGCGGCACAAAATCGCTGAAGGATGCCGTGGACAGCGCCTTTGAAGAATATCTGCGCGATCCGCAGAATTTCTTTTACGCCATCGGCTCGGTGGTGGGCCCGCATCCGTTCCCCATGATGGTGCGCGATTTTCAGAAAATTGTCGGCATCGAGGCACGTGAGCAGTTTCAGGAGATGACCGGCGCCCTGCCCGATAAGCTGGTGGCCTGTGTTGGCGGCGGCAGTAACGCCATGGGGCTGTTTACCGCGTTTCTCGATGACGATGTAGAGATGATCGGCATAGAGCCGTCCGGCCTGGGACTGGATACCCCCTATCACGCCGCTACCGCCACCCTTGGTTCTCCCGGCATTCTCCACGGCATGCGCTGTTATGTACTGCAGGACGAGGCCGGCGAACCGCTACCGGTGTACTCCATCGCCTCCGGGCTTGATTATCCCGGTGTCGGTCCGCAGCACAGCTACCTGAAGGATATCGGCCGCGTCAACTACCAGACCGCCAGCGACCAGGAATGTCTCGACGCTTTCATGACCCTGTCGCGCACCGAGGGGATTATCCCGGCACTGGAAAGCGCCCACGCCCTGGCCTACGCCATGCGCGTAGCTCCGGAGCTGAAAGGAAAGCGCATTCTGGTCAATCTAAGCGGCCGCGGTGACAAGGATATCGATTTTGTCGCCGACAAACTCAAGCTGTAAGCGGCAATGCCAAGCCTTAACGGCTATATGCGCAAACTGCGTCTACGCCTGGCCGGTAAGGAGCTGATCCTTACCGGCCAGTGCCGCCAGTGCGGCAACTGCTGCCGCCACCTCCATCTGAGTCACAAGGGACACTGGCTGCGCTCGCGCCTGCTGTTTGGTCATCTGAAACGGCGCGATAAACAGCTGGAACGCTTTGTTGTAACCGGCCGCGACCGCGACGGTCTGCTGGTGTTCGCCTGCCGCTGCCTGGGCAGCGATGGGCGCTGCCGTGACTACGCCAACCGCCCGCAACTGTGCCGCGACTTTCCCAACAAGGAGATCTTCTTCTCCAACGCCGAATTGCCCGATGGCTGCGGCTACCATCTAAGTGAAGGGATACCGTTTCAGCGCCTGCTGGAACGGGAGAAGGAACAGCGTACTGGCGGAAAAACCAGTTAGTATCCCTATTTTGTGCAGGAGTATAACCATGCTTCGTCTTTCTGTAATGTCAATGTTAATCCTGGTTATTTTTGTCAGCAGCGGCGTGGCAACACCAGCACTGGCGGCACATAGCGGCATCGTCACCTGGATATACGACGGCGACACTATCAAGGTCAAAAATGTCGGCATTGTGCGCCTGATCGGGGTGGATTGTCCGGAGAAAAAAGACAATGGCCGCGACAGGAAATTTATTCGCCTGGGCTGTAAAAACCGCCGCGTTCTGCGCCACAGCGCCAGAGACACTTTGAAAACATTTATCCGGCGCTATAAAGGTCAACGGGTACGCGTGGAGGTGGGCGGCGACAAGCGCGATCATTATGGCCGCGTGCTGGGCTATGTATGGTTGCCAAACGGCACCATGCTCAACCGCCTGCTGCTGAAAGAGGGCCGCGCCATGGTCTACCGCCGTTTTGATTTCAAGCACAAACGGGAGTTTTTGCGGCTGGAGCAGCAGGCGCGCCGCCACCATGTGGGGCTGTGGCACCGTTGAACACACTACCACCTACGCGCCAGCCAACCATCAATCAGGTAGCGGGCGATGCTGCGTTTTGACGGCAACTGCGGCAGGTTGTCGCGGTCAAACCAGCGCGCGTCTTCCAGTTCATTGTTGTCTGTCTGCACGGTGCCGTCCACATAATCGGCGCTGAAACCGACCATTATCTGGGCCGGGAACGGCCACGCCTGACTGCCGATATAGCGAATATTGGTTACCTGTATGCCCACCTCTTCGCGCACTTCGCGCTGCAGGGCTTCTTCAAAGCATTCGCCCGGTTCGACAAAGCCAGCCACCAAGCCGTAACGTCCCGCCGCCCATACGCTCTTGCGCACCAGCAACGCCTCGTCGCCGCGTTTTATCAGCACAATGGCACAGGGATAGACTTCCGGGTAACGCTGATGAGCGCAACTGCTGCACTGGCGCCCCCATTCTCCGGGGATAAAGGCACAGGCGCAACCACAACGGGGACAAAAAGCGCTGTCGCGGTACCAGTTGAGCAGACGCTGGGCCAAAGCGGCCAGAGACCACAACGCCAGCGTTACGGGCGGATCATCGCCGCGCAGCGCTACACCACGCCACTGCGGCGGCCGCTCCAGCGCCGACGGCACCACCAGCGCCCGGCACGGCTGACCGCGCCATTTCCCCAGATAGAGGGCCTTGTTAACGTCGATATAAGCCGGTACGGCGGCAGGCAGATCATCACCGACCAGCCACAATTCGCCGCGCTGCAACAGCAGCCACACCCCGCTACCGCCGGGATCGGCATCGGCAGGCTGCAAAATAAAATCATCCTCCAGACAGGCGGCGTTGAAGGGGAGCATACGTGGTGAAGAAAAACTTTCCGGTAACATGTTGTCATCCCTGGAAATATGATGATACAGTGACGTGATTGACATCGCCATTTTTTAACACAGGAGCCTGTCATGCCGCCACAACTGGGAGACGTTATCGTCCACGCCCATCACCTGCTGGCCGAGGTGCTGCAAGCCGGGGATCTGGCTGTTGATTTAACCGCCGGACGCGGTCGCGACACGCTGTTTCTCGCCCGCCAGGTAAATACAAGCGCTGCTGGCACGGTTGTAGCCATTGATATCCAACGCCAGGCTATCAGCGCCAGTGACCAGCTGTTGCGCCAACACGGCATCACGCTGTGCAGTAACGGTGATGATAACGGTGTGTGGCTGTGTTGCGCTAACCACGCTGCCAGCGGACAACTTTTGCAACCACTGTGCCGCCGCCCGCGCGCCGTTATCGCCAATTTCGGCTATCTGCCCGGCGGCGATCATAACCTGACCACCACCGCCGCTGACAGCGTAACAGCCGTTGCTGCTGCCAGCGAATTGCTGCTGCCCGGCGGTCGCATCGCCCTGGTGCTGTACACCGGCCACGTCGGCGCCGCTGAAGAATGCCACGCCATTGAAGAGCTGTGCGCCACTTTGGCGCCGCAACGCTGGAACCGCGTCCGCCTGCAACCGCTGGGACGCAACAACGCACCCTACTTGCTGGCACTGGAAAAGCGCTGACTCAGCTTTTTTTGCGCGAATAATGGATCACATGGGCTTTTTCCAGGGTGATCATGCCGCCGTGAAGCATGTCATCCAGCTCCGGCAGTACCTTATCGATATTTTCACGCGTATCCACCAGCTCTATCACCACCGGCAGATCGGCAGACAGGCTGAGAATGCTGTCGGTATGAATCAAACTACTGGCACCAAAGCCCATCACCCCTTTGAGTACCGTGGCACCGGCCAGGCCGCGCTCACGAAACAGCTCCACCAGTGCCTGATACAACGGTTTTCCGTTACAGCGATCCGCCTCGCCGATAAACACCCGCATCAGGGTTTTTTCGCCACAAAAAGAGCGCATTTCACTCCCTCCCGTTACAGCAATTGCTTGGCTACGGCTATACCACCGGCAACGGCAATAAGGCACAGCAGCACGTTGAGCAGGATATTACCCCCAGCCTGCGCCAGACGGCCATCCTCTATCATACGAAATGTTTCATATGAAAAGGTGGAAAAAGTGGTAAAGCCCCCCATAAAGCCGACGGTGATACCGATGCGCAAAGACGCTGGCAACGCCGCCGAACGGGTAGCCCAGGTCATCACCAGCGCCAGCAAAAACGACCCACCGATATTGACGGTGAGTGTGCCCCAGGGGAATTGACGCGCAGTCACCTGCTGCACCCAACCGGCAACGCTGTAGCGCATCAGACAACCGGCGGCACCGCATACTCCAATCCAGAACAGTTGCATTACCTACCTCCCGCAGCCGTCGGCGTCAGCTTTTAGCTTGCTCCGGCGGCAGTGTTATACACAAACATTCAGCCTCGGCAAATACCGTGTCACCGGAGCAGATACGGCCATGCACCATCACCTTGCGACCATTAACCGACACGACATCGGCCACCACGGTAACCACCGTCCCCAGCGGCAGCGGGCTGCGAAAGCTGATATTGAGATTGCCGACGACAATGGCATACCCGGCGGCCCAGGCCGCCAGCCCCAGCACTTCGTCCAGTACCGCTGCCATGGCGCCACCGTGGCTGTGCCCCGGCGGTCCTTCGGTTTCCGGCCCAAACCACACCCGCGCGCGCAGACGCTGTTCCGCATCGCGATAGTAGCGTACCCGGTAACGATTACCGTCCGGCTCGCCGGAAACAAACCGCAGCGACGCTCCCACCAGTGCCGGGGCGTCAAACTGCGTCCAACCCGGTTCGCCGCTTAAATCAACATTGTGCTGTATTTCTCCCGCTTTCACGTTGGTTTCTCCATTAAATTAGATAGTTATCGCTGCTACTGACGTAGCAGGCGGCAATCAAAAGCCCGTTCCGTTTCATTGCTGCGCCACGGGTTGATATCCAATCCGCCCCGGCGGGTATAACGGGCATACACCGTCAGTGCTTCCGGGCGACAGTAGTGCATCAGATCGGTAAAAATCCGTTCAACGCACTGCTCGTGAAATTCGTTGTGCTGGCGGAACGAAATCAGGTAGGCCAGCAGGCGCTGGCGCTCAATTCTGCCGCCGCGATAGCGAATCCACACACTGGCCCAATCGGGCTGACCGGTAACGAGACAGTTGCTTTTTAGCAGATGACTGTACAGCGCTTCGCTTACCTTTACGCTATCGTCAACTGCGCCCGCCAGCAACTGCGGACACAGCTGATAGGTATCAACTGTCAATTCCACCTGATCGAGACATTCACCCGGCAGGCGATCTATCTGCCAGGCAGCAACATCATCGACATCAAACAGCTCGACTGATACCGGCGCGCCGCTGACTGCCGCCAGATCGGTGCGCATAATTTGCGCCACCTGTGTCGGCGTGGCAAAACGGCTGTGATTAAATGAGTTGAGATACAGTTTGAACGATTTGGATTCCACCAGATTGGGCGCACTGCACGGAAAACGAAACCGACCCAACGCCACCACCGGCTTGCCGTTTTCATCCAGCCATGACAGCTCGTAACCGTTCCAGACATCCTCACCGCCAAACGGCAGGGCAGCGGCGTCAATCCCCAGCTCATCGCGCTTTAACTGCCGGGCTACGGGGTAGAGCAACTGCGGCGCGTAATGCTTTGGATAAGCGCTGTTTCGACCCAATGGCATGGACTTGTCGTCTGCCGCCGCCATCGCTCTAGTTCAATTTGCCCATAATCTTTTCCAGCGGATTATCGTCACACTTGACTTCGGGAATCACCTTTTCCACGGTGATATCGAAGATCAGGTTCTTGCCCGCCAGAGGATGATTACCGTCAAAAGTGACACTGTGCTCGTCCTGATCGATCACCATTACGTAATACACCGAATCGTCAGGGTTGGTAATCTCAATCTGGGCACCGACTATGTAGTCGACATCATCGGGCAGATCAGAGCGTTTTATCGTCTCTATCAGTTCCGGTTTGGTGATACCGTAACCCTTTTCCGGCGGCACGGTAAAGGTTTTGTGCTCTCCGGCCACAGTGTCGTAGAGGGCCTCCTCAAAACCGGCAATAACCTCCTTGCGCCCCAGCATCACCATCAGCGGCTTTTTTTCCGCTGTGGAGTCAAACACAGTCCCGTCTTCCAGCCTGCCGGTATAATGTACGACGACAGTATCACCTTTTTTTGCTATAAACATGTGGCTTCCTTTCGTAATCTGGTTCGATGTCAGAGACTATGCCGTATCGGCGCTCATGTCAACGCTGCAATGGCATTGACAGAACTGCAACATAGAGGAGATTTACACACCATGGACAATGCACAATTGCGCACCGCCCTCAACCAGCGCGATGAAGAGCAGGTCTTCATCCGCTTTACCACCAGCACTGGCGATACCGGGCTCGAGACCATCGACTATTTCCTCCGCGCCCTTATCGACAAGGTAAAAATCACCACTTGGGAGTTGCTCGACATGGAGCAGCTGTGGCAGATTCTGCAACAGCTGGCACCAGGCGAATTCAGCCGTTCGTGGCATAAAAAAGTTGAGATCATCAACTGGGATTTCACCGATGCCCGGGGGATAAAACGGCAGCGCGACTGTTGTTTCCGCCCGGACGGCCTGTTGGCGGTGTACGAGGAGGTACAGCAACGCCGCACCAACTGATCACCGATGATGGTCTCGCAAAAACAAATAAGATGGTCATTAGCGCACCGGCATCTGCTCCACACGCACGCGGCCCTGCTCTACCCAGGCGGTGGCATCAACAACCACCCGGCCCTCGCCATTGGTGCAGATGCGGGACAAATCCTGGCCTAGCACCCGCCACAACACCTGTAGCGGCTGGTGCACATCCACTGCCTCGTCGACAATAACGAGTAATTTCAATCGCTGCAACAGCGGGTGTGCCAACAGAATTGAGCGCGTCTGCGCCAGGTCGGCGCATGTTTTCACCCGCGCTATGGCACAGCCGGAAAAGTACACTTGTTCCGGCATAACCAGCTCCAGCAGCGCCGGGCAATCCTGACACAGCAATTCTGCCGTCATCTGGGCGTAGACAGCGGCAAAGTAGCCGGTTTCTCCCGGTGGCGGGCCGATGAGGGTAGCCGGATAGATGGCGTCATCGCGCCGCCACAATTGAATCAAATCAAAACGGGGGCGCTGTGCTGATGGCGTATAAAAGCCTTGATGATTTGCACACGGGCCGTCTGGTCTGGTTGCATCAACCGCTATGCGGCCCTCCAGCACATACTCACAGTGACGTGGAATCGGCAATTTTGCCGCCGGACTAAGGGTAACAGCCAACTCATCCTGGTTGATAAAATTAGCCAGCTGCATTTCACTGCAACACGGCGGCAGCGGGTAACCAGCGGCAAACAATAGCGCTGGATCACAACCGAGAATGATAGCCACCGGCATGGGCTGGCCTGCGCGAACATACTCCTGTAACTGCCGTTCGCCGTCACTACCGGGAAGAAAGTTTACCGCCGCACTGCAATCATCGTACAGTTGCACGCGGTAAACGCCGTAATTGACCCAGTCACCAGCGAGACTGCGGCTGACCACTACCGCCTGCGACAGGTAGCAGCCCCCATCACCGGGCCAGAACTTGATATGCGGCAACTCATGCAAACCACCGCCGGGGCGCAATTCTTCAGACCACGGCAACAGCCGCAGTGCTGAAGTAGCAGCTAATGAGGCGCAAAAATTGTGGTAGCCGCGCACAGGGGGCGCTAATTGCCGCAGGCGCTGCACTACGAAGACACCATCGCCACCACTGAGAATGTAATTCATCCGCCTGACGCTACCGTATAGATTAAAGATACACGGCGTGGCACAACCTTGTACGTTATTAAACAGCAAAGCCTGACCACCGTCGTTGCGGCGGCACTCCCTCGCGACAACAGCAGTCAACTCCATCTGCGCCGAAACGGCATTCTCTACCGTGCGCATTTGTCCGCTGCCACGCAGATATTTAATCCAATCGCGAAAAAGCATAAAAAAAGCCCCGGTTTTATCCGGGGCTGTAGACATTTATAATTGCCAGCACTAAAACAATGCCAACTTAGCCAGCGACATCACGCCGCCGGGCAAAATACCCAGATAGAGCACGGCGATCACCGACAGCACTACGCAGATGGTTACCCCGGGTTTGAGCTGGATCCAGTCAAACTCTTCCTGCGGATCCTTAAAGTACATAAATACCATGACACGCAGGTAGTAGTACAGCGATACCGCTGAATTGAGGACACCGAGAATAGCCAGCCAGACATAACCAGCATCCAGGGCACCGGCAAAAATATAGAACTTGCCGGTAAATCCCGCTGTAGGTGGAACCCCCATCAACGAAAACAGACAGATGCTCAGCAACACTCCCAGCAGCGGACGTTTGTAACCGAAACCAGCGAAACCGTCCAGAGTGAGATTTTCCTCCCCCTTCTTGCCCGCCAGCACCAGTACAGCAAAGGCACCAATATTCATAAAGGTATAAGCCAGCATGTAATACAATACACCGGAAATACCGATCTCGTTGGCCGCTACCAGACCCACCAAGGCGTATCCGGCATGAGCAATGGAGGAATAAGCCAGCATCCGCTTGATATCGCGCTGATTAAGGGCGATAAAGTTACCGGTAACCATGGTCAACACTGCCAGCACCCACAAGGCACCTTCCCAGGTACCCTGCAGTGAACCGAGACTGACAAGAAAAATCCGCATCAGCGCCGCGAATGCTGCCGCTTTGGGTCCGGCACTCATAAACGCAGTAATGGGTGTCGGCGCACCCTGGTACACATCAGGAGCCCACATGTGGAACGGTGCAATGGCGATCTTGAACAGAAAACCGGTGGCCAGCAACAGCATCCCTACCAGTGCCATGGGATTGGCGCTAATGGCCGAGCCGGAACTAAGCACCTGATTGATCTCCACCAGATTGGTAGTACCGGTTACACCATAAATAAGCGCCATGCCATAGAGCAGAAAGCCAGTGGAAAACGCGCCGAGCAGGAAGTACTTCAACCCGGCTTCGTTGGAACGCAACTGACCGCGGAAAAACCCTGCCAGAACATACAGCGATAGCGACAACACCTCTAGTCCGACGAAGATGGTCATCATGTCAGTACCCGAGGCCATCACCATGGCACCCACAGTACAGAACAGTATCAATACATAATACTCTCCTACCGGATAACCTTCCCGCTTGAGATAGCTGTCTGACATCAGGATGGTCAATGCCGCAGCAATCAGGAAGATAAAGGTGAAGAACAGTGAAAACTTGTCCAGCACCACATGACCGGCAAAACCGGTCTGCAGATTATTCCAACCGGTAAACGCCACGTACGCTGTCGTCAGCAGGGCGAGCAGGCTGAGTCCAGCCACGTGCAGCGTAGCCCCGCGCCGGGAAAAAACCACGATCAGCAGCAGAGCCATTCCGAAACATGCCAACACCAGCGACGGCATGATGGCTGCAAAATTCACATTCTGCATGGCTGTTTGCACCAGATTTTCCATGTATATGCTCCTTTAGAAGCGGTTTAACGCAATATCTTCAATCAAATAAACAGCAGATCACTACCGCTACTCGTGGTGTTCACCGTGTTCAACTGCCTGTATATGAGCCGCATGGCCCTGGCCAGGGGTCGCCGGCAACACCTGAGGTACTACAATCGGCTTTTTACCGCTGATCTGCTCTATCATGTGATCTACAGCGGGCGTCATCTTGTCGAGGAAGGTATTGGGACAAACACCAATCCAGAAGATGAACACCAGCAGCGGTGCCATTACACACAGCTCACGCAGAGACAGATCTTTAAGATCGCGGTTTTTGGGATTATCCAGTTTGCCGAACATAACCCGCTGGAACATCCACAGCATGTATACCGCCGCAAGGATAACACCGGAGGTAGCCAGAACTGCAAACCAGCGCAACTCACCCTGAAAAGCCCCCATAAGAATCATGAACTCACCGACAAAACCGTTGGTACCCGGCAGGCCAATGGATGACAAAGTTACAATCATGAATATTACGGCAAAAACCGGCATCGAAGTGGACAACCCACCGAACTCGCTGATGAGACGGGTATGACGGCGCTCGTAGATAAAGCCGACAATGAGGAACAGGGCGCCAGTGGAGATACCGTGATTGATCATCTGCAGCACCGCCCCGCTGACACCAACGGTATTGAGGGCGAAGATTCCCAGCATAACGAAGCCAAGGTGGGAAACCGAAGAATAAGCCACCAGTTTCTTGACATCTTTCTGCATCATGGCCACCAGTGCACCATAGATAATGCCGATAACCGCCAGTGCCGTCAGGTACGGCAGATAGTACCGCAGCGCCTCAGGAAACAGGGGCATGGCAAAACGCAGGTAACCATAGGTACCCATCTTCAACATTACCGCCGCCAGAATTACCGAGCCGGCAGTAGGTGCCTCAGTGTGAGCATCGGGCAACCAGGTATGCACCGGAAACATGGGCACCTTGATGGCAAAGCTGAACGCGAAGGCGAGGAACAACCACCGCTGCAATTGCGGATCGAGAGACAGATTATAAAAATCTGTAACACTGAAGCCGCTGATATCCATGCCGGAGTTAACCGCTTGATAATAGATAAACAGTATCGCCACCAGCATCAGCAAGGAACCAACTGCGGTATAGATGAAAAATTTGACCGCAGCATAAATGCGGTTAGCCCCACCCCAGATGCCAATCATGAAATACATGGGAATCAGCATCAGCTCCCAGAAAATATAAAACAGGAACAGATCCAGGGATACGAACGCTCCGAGCATGGCGGTTTCGAGCAGCAACATCATGGCCATATAAGCCTTGACATGCTTGGTTACCGCCTGCCAGGTGGAAAGGATGGCTATGGGCATGATGAAGGTGGTCAGCATCACCAGCCACAGGCTGATACCGTCGACACCCAGACTGTAATTCATAGTAAAGTATTTGCCGACGCTGATCCATTCGGCAAACTCAGTGTAGTGCATCCCCGCCGAGGTTTTAAACACCGGATCCAGGGCCAGCGGCAGACTGATCACAAAAGTAATCAGCGACACCACCAGTGCTACACTTTTAAGCAATCCACCAGCATTCCTGGGCAGCAGCAGCACAATAAACATGCCCAGGATAGGGAAGAACGTCATCAGACTGAGAAGATGTTCTGACATTAGAAGTTGCTCCTTGTATATGCGATCACGGTCGCAGTCGTCATTAGTTTATGACACAGATGGCAATGATAACCACCACACCAACTGCCATGGACAACGCATAGTTGTGCGTATAGCCCGTCTGGGTATAGCGCAACACGCGACCACTTCCTCTAACTACCTTGGCAACACCGTTGACCAGTCCATCGACAAAGCGGGCATCAAAGATCTGCCACAACACCGTACCCAGTTTCTTGGTCGGATTGACAACCATGGCATCGTAAAACTCATCTATGTACCACTTGTTGAACACCGCCCGGTGCAATTTGGGGAACGCAGCCACAAAACGCCCCGGCAATTCCGGGTTCTTGCAATACATTACCCACGCTATGCCAATACCGACAACCGCGATGGCCACAGAAATAGACATAAACATATATTCAGTTGAAGCACTACCATGTGCATGAATTTCGTGCAAATGCTGTGTATGCTCAAACACCGGCGCCAGAAACTCCTCAAGGATGTTCGGCATATGTCCAAACAATTTGCCCAGCGCATGAGGCACGCCTAACAAACCGCCAAAAGTAGCCAGAGTCGCCAAAACCATTAACGGGAAAGTAATAACAAACGGCGACTCAGGGATATGATCTTTGGCCGCTGCCGCAGTCTTCTGCTCACCGAAAAAGGTCATGAACACCAAACGGAACATGTAAAACGCCGTAAGAAGAGCGGCAAAAGCTCCCACAGCCCACAAAATCCAATGACCACGAGTAGAAGCAAAAGACCACCACAAAATTTCATCCTTGGAAAAGAACCCGGAGAAAAATGGAATCCCCGAGATTGCCAAGGTGGAACACAAAAATGTAATAAAAGTGATCGGCATCTTTTTACGCAGCCCGCCCATGTTACGCATATCCTGCGGATCATCGTTCAGATGCGCGTGATGGAAGGCGTGATGCATGCCATGTATAACCGAACCGGAACCGAGAAACAGACAAGCCTTGAAAAAGGCATGAGTAAGCAGATGGAAAATACCGGCGGTAAACGCACCGACACCCATGGCTAGGAACATATAGCCCAGCTGCGACACGGTGGAATAAGCCAGAACCCGCTTGATATCGTTCTGTGCCAGGCCGATGGTAGCTGCAAACAGCGCCGTAGCCGCGCCGACAATGGCAATAGTCATCATGGTATCAGGCGCCATGGCGAACAGACCGTTCATGCGCGCTATCATGTAGACACCGGCGGTAACCATGGTGGCGGCGTGGATGAGTGCCGATACCGGTGTCGGCCCTTCCATGGCGTCGGGCAGCCAAGTATACAGGGGAATCTGCGCCGACTTGCCGGTGGCACCGAGGAAGAAACACAGCGTAACCACCGTCACAACGAGACCACCGTTCTCAAGCAGATGCACATTTTCGGCAATCTCAACAAAATTGATGGTCCACACCCCCTTCTGCCCCAGGGACCAGAACAGAGTAAACAGACCGAGGAGAAAACCGAAGTCGCCGACACGGTTGACCACAAAGGCCTTCTTACCGGCGTCGCTGGCGCTTTTCTTCTCATAGTAGTAACCGATGAGCAGGTAGGAACACAGGCCAACACCTTCCCAACCGACAAACAGCACCAAAGCGTTGCCACCCAGTACCAGCATCAACATGGCAAAGGCAAACAGGTTCATATAGCTGAAGAAACGTGCGTACCCTTCTTCGCCGTGCATGTAACCAATGGAGTACAACGTAATGAGCGTCGCCAGTCCACTGACATTGAGAATCATCAAGCCAGAGAGGGGATCAAGCAGGAACTCCCAGTTCACATGCAGTGGCCCGGCGGTAATCCACTTGGCAACCACTACCTGATGAATTTTCTGCGGATCATCGAGTAACTGCATGAAGTAATGGCATGACACCACAAACGAAGAGAAGATAGCCAGAGTTGCAATCGCACCGATTATCTTTTCATTCCTGATTTTCTTGCCCAGCAGTCCGTTGATGAGAAACCCTACAAAAGGGAACAACGGAATGAGCCATAAGTTATCGTACATCTATATCTCCTCTAGGCGGACTGAACCATAGACAGCCCTGAAGAAGTTACCATTTCAACAGGCTGAAATCCTCAACATCTATGGATTCACGGTTGCGGAAGAAAGCGATCATCAAAGCCAGGCCTACAGCCGCCTCGGCCGCCGCAACAGTCATGATAAAAAACACAAAAATCTGTCCATCCATATTTCCGAGATGACTTGAAAGCGCGATAAAGGTCAGATTGACGGCATTCAGCATCAATTCCACGCACATAAAAACAACAATGGCATTCTTGCGGGTCAAAACGCCGATTGTACCCAGGGTAAACAACAGGGCGCTAAGGACCATATAGTGAGTGAGGGTGATCATTGTGATTCTCCAGTCCTTGTGTTTATACTTCGCGTTTGGCCAGCACTACCGCGCCGACAATGGCAACCAGCAGCAGGATTGAGGCGATCTCAAACGGCAACAGAAAATCGGTGAACATCGCCTGACCGATGAGTTGGGTGTGACCGACGCTTTCCACTACTTTGGCAGTGATGGCACCTACCGGCTCCGACACCTGCCCCTTGGTCACGGTAATCACCATCTGTACCACCAGCAGCGCCGCCGCAATACCAGCACCCACCAGAGCATGACGGTGCTTGCCAATCGCCACCAGCCCCTGATTAAGCAGCATCATGACAAAGATGATCAGCACCATGATGGCACCGGCATACACCATCACCTGTATGGCGGCCATAAACGGTGCATGCAACATAACGTAAAACACCGCCAGGCAGAAGAAAGTCATCACCAGCGAGATGGCGCTATTGATAGGGTTACGGCATGAAATGACGCCAATCCCGGCAACAAGAGTAACCAGCGCGACGACGTAAAAGAAGATCAACTGCAAAAGTTCCATGAGTGTGGCTCCTATAGCGATTTATTTGAGCAGGCGCTCCTTGGTGAAGCAGAAATCTTCACGCTTGTAATTGGCCAGTTCGTACTCGCCGGTCATCTCAATTGCCTCAACCGGACACGCCTCCACGCAATAGCCGCAGAAAATACACCGCAGCATATCAATCTGGTACACTGTGGGGTACTTCTTGCCGTTCTCGTCCTCGCCCGCCTCTACAGTGATACATTTGGCCGGGCAGACTGTGGGGCACAGATAGCAGGCCACGCACTTTTCACGATCGTGTTCCGGCACCAGCCGATGCAGTCCACGATAACGCTCGGAAACTTTCAGTTTCTGCTTGGGATACTCGACGGTGGTCGAATTCCCCGGCAAAAGGTGCTTAGCCGTTATACTCAAGCCCTGAATAAATTCTTTAATCATGGGTCGATCCTTTAACAGAGGTTACAACTCTAAAAAACTACTACTGCGCCGGTAATAACGATATTCAGCAGTGCCAGGGGTAAAAACACCTTCCAGCCAAGATACATGAGCTGATCATAACGTACCCGCGGGAACGTAGCGCGAATCCAGATAAAAAAGAACATGAAGGCGAACACTTTGATCAGCAGATTGATCGGCCCGGGAAACGGCCCGGCCGGACCACCGAGAAACAGGGTGGCGGTAATGGCCGACAGGACCACCATATTGGCGTACTCAGCCATGAAAAACAGTGCGTATTTCATGGAGGAATATTCGGTACAAAAACCGGATACCAGCTCTGTTTCCGCCTCAGGCAGGTCAAACGGCGTCCGGTTAACCTCTGCCAGCGAAGTGATGACAAACAGGCAGAACGCCAACGGCTGAGAAAAGATATACCAGTTGAGAATAGAACCGGACTGCGCCGCCACTATATCGCTCAATTGCAGAGTGCCAGACAACATAAACACCGAAATAATAGCCAGACCGGCTGCCAACTCGTAGGAAATCATCTGCGCGGCGCTACGCACTCCCCCCAGCAATGAATATTTATTGTTGGAGGACCAGCCGGCCAGGACAATCCCGTAAACCCCCAGTCCCGACATGGCGAGAATATACAAAACGCCGATATTGAGATCGGAAATCTGCAGAGGAACGGTATAGCCTTTGACAGTAATACTGTCACCGAACGGTATCACTGCTACGGTTATAAACGCAGGAACAAGAATCATCATCGGCGCCAGGATAAACGCCAATTTACTAGCCTGACTGGGGATGATGTCTTCCTTGAAAAACAGCTTCAAACCGTCAGCAATAGGCTGCAGCAACCCCAGCGGACCGGTCATGGTGGGACCGAGGCGGGTCTGCATATGGCCGATAATCTTGCGCTCGGCATAGGTAGCGTAGGCTACTATCAGAATAACCACGATAAACACCACCAATATCTTGGCCAGCATTACAGCTATAAACAGCGTCGGGTCATTCGAGAGGCTAAGCATTTCAGACATGGTTTCCTCTTTTCTTGTTCTCTATTCCTGCCAAATTCTTGTTTGTAGTCAAAAAAACCGGCGGCACACGGCGGCGTCGCCATGCCCGTTAGCGGTCGATCTCACCCAGAACGATATCCAGCGTACCAATGGCGGCGATAACATCAGCCAGCAGACGACCGCGCACCATCTGCGGCAACGCCTGCAGATTGACAAAGGACGGTGGACGAATCTTCATGCGGAACGGATTGCCACTGCCGTCGGAGATAATGTAGAAACCAAGCTCCCCCTTGGGTGCTTCCACACTCTGATACACCTCACCCGGCTCCGGCTTGCAGCCCTCGGTGATAAGCTTAAACTGATGGATGAGCCCCTCAATACTGTTGACTACATCCTTTTTGGGCGGCAGGCACACATCAGGAGCATCGGCCAGAATCGGCCCCGGCTCCAGCTTATCCAGAGCCTGGGCGATGATTTTGCACGATTCACGCATCTCGTCGAGGCGCACTTTGTAGCGGTCAAAAGTATCGCAGCCATCGCGAACGATGACATTGAAATCGTACTCCTCATAACCGGAGTAGGGATTATCGCGACGCAAATCCCAGTCGACCCCGCTGGCACGCAGCGCCGGACCGCTAAGACCGATGTCGATGGCGTCTTCCGCACTGATGGTGGCCACGCCAATGGTACGCTTCTGCCAGATCTTGTTGCCAGTGAGCAACCCTTCGTAGGTCTCAATGTGACCGGGCATAGCCTCGATAAAGGCGCGCACGTCATCTTCAAAACCTTCGGGCAGATCCTGAGACAAACCGCCGATGCGGAAGTAGTTGGAGGTCATACGCGCGCCGGACAACTTCTCGTACATATCCATGATCGCCTCGCGCTCACGGAAGCAATACAGAAACACCGTCATGGCACCGATATCCAGAGCATGGGTCGCCAGCCACACCAAGTGGCTCTTAATCCGGGTCAGCTCCGCCATCATCACCCGCACCACCTTGGCACGCTGGGGAATCTTGTCGGTTATACCGAGCAACTTTTCCACCGCCAGCACGTAACCTAAGTTGTTACTCATGGGTGCCAGATAGTCAAGGCGATCGGTCAGGGGCAGGGCGCGGTGGTAGGTACGGTTCTCCGCCAGCTTCTCCACGCCACGGTGCAGAAAGCCGATGTGCGGAACCGCATCAACAACAATCTCGCCGTCCAGTTCCAGAACCAGCTGCAACACCCCGTGGGTAGACGGATGCTGCGGCCCCATGTTTATTGTCATCGTCTCTTTTTTAGCCATTTGCAAGCCTCGTGTTTATTTTTAAAACGCCAGCGCGCTTTGGTTACGAAAGTCGCCCCTGATACGGTTCACGATCCGGACCTTGCAGGGGATAATCCTTACGTAGTGGATGCCCCTCCCAGTCGGCCGGCATCAGAATGCGGCGCAGATCGGGATGGTTATTAAAGGAGATTCCCATCAGATCCCAACACTCACGCTCGTGCCAGTTGGCTGTGGCCCACACCGTAGAAACCGTATCCACGCACGCGTCATCCTCAGCCACGGGCACCTTGACCCGCAACCGTTCCTTGGTGGCAATGTTGTACAGATTGTACACCACCATAAAACGCGGCTGCTGACCGAGGTAATCCACCCCGCACAGATCGCACAGAAAATTGTAGCCGGCCTCATCCTTAAGAAACTGGCAGATCGGCACAATATCTTCTTTTTTCACTGTAACCGTCACCTCACCGCGATGCTCTTTGACATCGAGGACCGAAGCGGCGAAGGCTCCTTTCAGCTTTGCTACGACAGCTTGGCTCATACCTTTTTCCCTATTTATCGGTTTTTTAAGCTTGAATGCGACTAGCCCGGAACAACCTCGCCAGCCCCGATGGCGGCACCAAATGTATTGCGCTCACGCATGATTTTCTCACGCAGCTTGAGCAGACCGTACAGCAGCCCTTCCGGTCGCGGCGGACAGCCGGGAATATACACATCCACCGGCAGCGCCTGGTCGATTCCCTGCAGGACACTGTAGGTATCGAACACCCCGCCCGACGAAGCGCAGGCACCCATGGCGATAACATACTTGGGTTCCGGCATCTGCTCGTAGACAGTCTTGATAACCGGCAGCATTTTATGGGTAACCGTCCCCGCAATGATAATGACATCCGCCTGGCGCGGCGAAGCACGGAACAGCACCCCCAGACGGTCGAGGTCAAAACGGGCAGCGCCGGTGGCCATCATCTCGATGGCACAACAGGCCAGACCAAACGTCATCGGCCACAGAGAGCGCGAACGCGACCAGTTAACCAGCAGGTCGAGAGAAGTGGTTATGACATTATTGCCCAAAACACGGACGTTATCTGCTTCAGAGCCCAGCATTTCCGCTTTCTCTACTCCCATTCCAGCGCTCCTTTTTTCCATACGTATGCGTAACCAACCAGCAGGATCACTATAAATACGCCCATCTCAACAAAACCGAACATGCCCAGTTTTTTGAACACCACTGCCCACGGATAGAGAAACACCGCTTCTATATCGAACAGAATGAACAGCATGGCCACAATGTAGAACTTGACCGAAAAGCGCTCGCGTGCCGTGCCAATGAGAGGCATACCACACTCGTAGGGGGCAAGTTTGATCTTACTCGGCTTTTTGGGCCCGAATATAAACGAAAACGTCACCGAGCCCACTGCGAACAGCAGGGCAATGGCTATGAGGACGAGTATCGGCAGATAACTCTCAAGCATGAAACAGCTCCTCCTGACAGGGTTAATTCATGTCGCAGCACGACATCCATTTCATTCATTTCAGCGTCGTGCAAGTTAAGTCAAATAACGTTCTTTGTCAAGGGAAAAATACAGTATACTGTATGCAACTAATCACACATGCACGCCTGTATTTTCAATGAGTTACAAAAACAAATGCCTTGAATTTCACCATTTTAGCGCCACCATTTCGCCCGCCTGCCACGGTGCCGTCAAACAGCGACTGACCATCTCGACAACAGCCTACCGCACAGCGCATGGGCGGGCAAAGCCACAGTCCTGCACATCACAGGCGTGTCACCACACTTGCATCCGGGACAGAAACTGGCAAACCACCTGTAATCACACGAAGTTACGCTTCTGCTGCGCCATCTTTATCGTCTCCGGGAGGATGCATGTAGCGCGTTACCGCTGCCCGGATGGCAGTGGCGGCCAGATTGGAACAATGCTGCTTTTCCTCCGGCAAGCCGCCAAGAGCGGCAGCAACATCGTCATCGGTTATCTTAAGTGCCTCTTCCAAGGTCTTCCCCTTGACCATGGTACTGGCCATGGAAGTGGTCGCAATGGCAGCCCCGCAACCGTACACCTTGTACTTGATGTCGCTTATCACATCATCGTCAATCTTCATGAATATCACCACCGCGTCGCCACAACCGGGGTCACCTACCTTGACCACCACATTGGGGTGCTCAATCTGGCCGACATTGCGCGGATTGGAAAAATGGTCCATAACTTTGTCCGTATACATAATAGGCTGCTCCTCCCGTCTGTTCCCTGTCCGTTCGTCCTCGGTATATGCAACCACCTTGGCAGTTGCAACAAAATCCTGATAGTAGAACCTGCACCAGCGCTGCGTCAAGAAATTACCGGTCGCCAGAGTCGCCTGTTTGGTGTTAATCTTTGGCGCGGCAACGCCATTATCACCAGCAGAGAAAGAGCAGCACAACAGTGATGAACGGATATTCACCGGCAGCCCTGGACACCATACGCCAAGCCATTGCCGACAGCGGCGGGAACGAAGTGTTTTTCCTCGGCCACTGCGACAACAATCGCCGCATCTGGAGCGTTACCGTTCTGGCACGCGGCAACCAACACTGCGTAGCCGCCGTTACCGGCCAATGCCGCTGTGGCGATACGGTTATTCATAATCACCCGTCGGGCGAACTGACCCCGTCTGACGCCGACGTCGCCGTGGCGGCGCAGTTAGGCAACAACGGCATCGGTTTCCACATCATAGATAACGACGCCAGCCGGGTGTACCGCGTGGTCGAAGCCGACAGCGGCAACGCCACCGTCCTCGACTGTGCCGAAATAAGCGCCCTGCTCGATAACAGCAGCCCACTGGCACAGCAGATGGAGGCTTACGAAGAACGTCCACAGCAGGTGCGCATGGCGTTCGCCGTGACCACAGCGTTTAACCACAACCGTATTGCCGTTATAGAAGCCGGCACCGGCACCGGCAAGGGGCTGGCCTATCTGATTCCCGCTGCCCTGTGGGCGGTGCGTAACGAAGACAAGGTGGTCATCTCCACCAACACCATCAATCTGCAGGAGCAACTGCTACACCACGACATCCCCCTTCTGCAACAGGCCACCGGCACCGATTTCCGCGCCGTGCTGGTAAAAGGGCGCACCAACTACCTGTGCCTGCGCCGTCTGGAACAATGCCACCAGCAGCCCGATCTGTTTGCCAGTGATTACAGTGGCGAAATTGCCAGCTTGCGCCACTGGGCCGACAACAGTAGCGCCGGCAGCCGTGACGAATTGACGCAGCCGCCCGCCAACGAAGTGTGGAACGAAGTCTGTTGCGAGGCGGATCAGTGTCCGCGCGGTCGCTGCCAGCATTACCAGCGCTGTTTCTTTCACAAGGCGCGCCGCCAGGCCGCCAGCGCCGATCTGCTCATCGTCAACCACGCCTTGCTGTTCGCCGATCTGGCGGTACGCATGGAGACCGACAACTATCTGGCGGCCGCAGTACTGCCTGCCTACACCAGAGTAATTATCGATGAGGCCCACCACCTGGAAGACGCTGCCACCAGCAGCTTTTCCGGCCAGATAAGCAGATTCAGCTTCAGCCGCATCCTCAACCGTCTCAGCCAGCCGCGCAATCCGGCTCAGGGCCAGCTGCCGCGACTGCTTTCCACCATTGCCGACAAATTGCCCGACGGCGCAACCACCACTTACGAAACCCTGTACAACAGCATTGAAAACTGTGCCCGCCTGTGTCAGCAACTGCGCACCAGCGCCCATGAGCATCTGCAACAGGCACTGGAAACCGTGGCAGAAAAAACACCGCCACCAGCGCAGTGGCACATAACCAGCGCCGCCGACCCCCGCTGGCAGCAGCTCACCAGGGTACTGACACCACTGCCGCCACTGTGTATCGAATTGGCCAAGGAGATAAATGCCACCATTGCCCGCTGCGAGCAACTGCTGCCGCCGCTACTGGCGGAGCAGATCGGCGCTCAACTGACCGATCTGCAGGGGCTGGGGGCACGCCTGGCGACCCTGGGCAGCGATATCAATTTTTTTCTCAGCCTTGACGGCGACAGTTGCACCTGGACCGAAACCAGCCACAATAAACGCTTCGGCGCCATACTGTGGCTGCGTTTCGCCCCCATCGAGGTTGCGTCAACCCTGAAACAGGCGCTATATGATCGTATGCGTACCGTTATCCTCACCAGCGCCACCCTGACCACCGGCAATTCGTTTCGCTATTTCTTCCAACGCGCCGGGCTGGAGCTGTGCACCGCCGCCCATGTGGAGCAACTGCAACTTGAGTCACCCTTCGATTTCGGCGCGCAATCCATGGTGGCTATCCCCAACGATATTGTCGAACCGAATCATCCCGATTTCACCGCCATGCTGGCCGGACAGATCGAAGCAGCGGTTCGTGCTGCCGGTGGGCGCACGTTTGTCCTGTTTACGGCCTATTCCACCCTGCGCGCCATCTACAACCAGCTGGAACCGATACTCCAGGCGGCGGGGATTCGCTGCCTGCGTCAGGGGCAGGCGGCACGCCACCACATTTTGAGTGAATTCCGCCGCAGCGATAACTGCGTACTGTTCGGCACCGATTCATTCTGGGAGGGGGTTGATGTACCCGGTCGCGCCCTGGAACAGATCATCATCACCCGTCTGCCGTTCCGCGTGCCGACGGAACCGATTCAGATAGCACGCAGCGACGCCCTCAAGCGGCGCGGCAGCGATCCGTTTTACCACTTTACCGTGCCCCAGGCCATCATCCGCCTCAAGCAGGGGTTTGGTCGTCTTATCCGCCACCGCAACGATTGCGGTGTGGTGGTCATTCTCGACCGGCGGGTCATCAGCAAAGGGTACGGCAAACTGTTTCTGCGTTCACTGCCGCCAGCCACACAGGCGATTGCCCCGGCGGCACAAATACAACAGCAGCTGAGCGATTTTTTCCAGCGGCGTCATACTTAAAACAGCACCATAAGGAGAACAGATACCATGGCAAAACCGGGCAAAACCGGCCTCGCCCGCGTCATCGACGCCTGGGGCTATTCCATCCAGGGGTTACGCGCCACCTGGAAGCATGAAGCGGCCTTCCGCCAAGAAAGCATAGCCGTACTGCTGCTTACACCGTGCGCTTTTGCTATTGCCGCTACGCCAACTCAGGCGGCACTGCTGCTGGCATCCCTGTTTGCGGTACTGGCGGCAGAGATGGTTAACTCCGCCATCGAATCGGTGGTAGATCGGATAAGCGACGAACACCACGAATTGGCCGGGCGCGCCAAGGACCAGGGCTCGGCGCTGGTCTTTATCGCCATTGCCGCTGCAGCGGTTGTATGGCTGTTGGTAATAACAGAACGGATGTCAAAATAGCCGGGATGTAAATTGCGCACAGAACATATCCGCACGCTGTGCAAACACACACCCCGGTGCCGACAAAACAGCCGCGATATTTTACGCGATGGCACATGGCAAACGGCAGCAGCGGGCGCTATTATGCAACCACACAGCAAGAGAAGGTTTTCGCAAACCTCCCTTTTTTATTGCCGGCGCCTCCCTCGCCGGCTTTTTTTTATTCAAGCGCCCCGTTATTGTGGTAAATTCCACCGGGCATCACCTGAGATATCGCATCGTCAACAAGCAATCAACAAAAAGGAAGCCTTCAACCACCATGTCCAACTCCAGCGCCATCTACATCCGCTTTCTTACTGCTATTCTGTTGTTTTTCTGTTGTGCGTCCCCCTTGTACGCTACCCTGCCGGAGCACAGCTTCAATCCTCAACGCGCCAAAATCCTCGGCTATATTGTCAGCCAGCACCTTATGCACAGCCATTACAGCCATAAAAGCCTCGACGACAAACTGTCAGAGGCGGCATTTGAGCTGTACATCAAACAACTCGATTCACAAAAACGCTTTCTGCTGCAAAAAGATGTAAAGCTGCTGTCAGCGTATGAGCACTACATAGATGACGAGATAGGCCGCGGCCAGATTCATCTGCCGGTATACAGCCACGAGATCATGACCCAGCGGATTCCGGTGGTAAAAAAAATGATCATGGAGATCCTTGCCCACCCCTTCGACATGCAGCGTAAGGAGGAGATGGAAACCGACGCGAAAAAGCTCGATTTCTGCAAGGATGACAACCAGCTGCGCGAGCGCTGGCGCAAGACCCTCAAATACCAGGTAGCCGATCGCTTTCTCGACCTCAAGGACGAGCAGAACGAAAAACTGAAAAACGGCGCCAAGACAAAGGAAGCGGACAGCAAACCGTTTAAGGCGAAAACTGATGCCGAGCTGCTGGAACAGGCACGCAAAAAAACCGCCGAGCGCTACACCCATCTGTTTTCGCGCATGTTGCAGGAAAGCACAGAGGATCACTTTGAGCGTTATCTCAACGCCATTGCCCGCGCCCACGACCCCCATACCATGTATTTGCCACCGGCAATGAAAGAGGATTTTGACATCCACATGCGCGGTTCGCTGGAGGGGATCGGCGCCCTGCTGCGCGAGGACGGCGGCTATATCAAGGTAGTCAGCATCATTCCCGGCGGCGCTGCGGAGCAGGAAGGTGAGCTGGAAAGTGAAGACACCATCCTCAAAGTGGCCGAAGGCGATGGCGAGCCGGTAGATCTCATCGACGCCCGCATCCGCGACGCCGTGGCCCTGATTCGTGGCCCCAAGGGAACCGAAGTACGTCTGTATGTAAAAAAACCGGACGGCAGCCACAAGGTGATCTCCATCATCCGCGAGGTGATTCAGATAAAGGAGACCTTTGTCAAATCGACAGTACTGGAGAACAAGCAGGACGGCAAACGCTATGGCTATGTGCGCATTCCCAGCTTCTACCGTGATTTCAAAAGCAGTGCCAGCCACCCACGCAATGTAACCGACGACACCCGCGCCGAATTGAGGAAACTGGCCGCCCAGAATATCAGCGGCCTGATTCTCGATCTGCGCGGCAACGGCGGTGGTTCCCTGCTTGACGCAGTGGACACCACCGGATTGTTCATCAAGCAAGGACCGGTGGTCCAGGTGAGCGACAGCGGCGGCGGCAAGGAGGTGCTGGACGACCGTGATCCGCACATGCAATACGCCGGCCCGCTGGTGGTGCTGGTAGACAAGTTCAGCGCCTCGGCCTCGGAGATTCTCGCCGGTGCCCTGCAGGATTACCACCGTGCCGTCATCGTCGGCAGCAAGCACACCCACGGCAAAGGCACGGTACAGGCGGTAATAGATCTGGACAGCAAAACCCCCATGCCCAGCCTAGAAAAATTCAAGCCCATGGGCGCACTGAAAATCACCGTACAAAAGTTTTACCGTGTCAGCGGCGCATCCACCCAGTATCGCGGTATCCTGGCTGATATCATTCTGCCCGACCGCTTTGAAGCGATCAAGAGCGGCGAGAAATATCTCGACTACTCCATGCCGTGGGATACCATCAGCAAATGCGATTACACCCCTCAGGGGAGCCCACTGCCCCTGGACAAGCTGCGCAAAAACAGCGCTGAACGGATACGCAACAGCAAAAAAATGCAGCAAATTGTCAAAATGGCGCAAAAAACCCGCGCGAGGATTGAGCACACCAAGCGCAGCCTGCTGCTCAAGGATATAAGCGCCGAACGCAAAGAACTGCTGGCAGAAGACAAGCTCGACGAGGACTCCACCCTGCCGCCCCACGCCAACGGCGACAAAAAGAAAAAGGGCGTCAAAAAGAAAAAAGACTGGCGCAAGCGGGTAAAAAAAGACCCCTATGTAATTGAGGCCATGGCCATCCTGCACGACTTGCACAAACTGCAGCAGTCAGCCGCCGCCCCGACCCAAGGCAATTAAAGAGCTTGCACAAAAAACGGTAAACTGGCATTCTTCAGGTAAAAGAACCGGCGCAGCATCCAGCTTCACCACTGCGCCACACGCATTATCCAACTAAGGGTTGAGCATGGACAAAACGCACAAAAAAGTGCTGATATCGGCCGAGGTTAGCTCGCTGCTCAACCTGGACGACAGTTTCTCCGAGCGGGAAGGCTTTATCATCCGTGTCGGCGGTGATTGCGAAGACCTGGTAGAAATTGCCCGTCGTGATCGCCCGGACGTCATCTTTACCGCCCCGTCGTCTACCCAGTCCGACAGCACCTGCTGCCATTTGCTCAAAAAAAACGCCGATGTATGCGACATACCGGTTATCGCCGTGGTAGACAGCAGTAAACTGGCGGAACTGAACCATGTACAGCACGAACGCCCCGACGACGTACTGTTTACCCCGGTAAGCACACATCTGTTTCTGGCTGCGGCGCGCAAGGCTTTGGGACTGAAACATCGCGCCTTTCCACGTCTG
>Ga0256842_1000750_pt1 | contig 28307 bp, 24 predicted proteins | sample 4559240metaG_FD_185973 | JGI IMG/M metagenome (GOLD analysis project Ga0256842, IMG submission 185973) | Hydrothermal vent microbial communities from Guaymas Basin, Mexico - 4559-240 | ecosystem: Environmental > Aquatic > Marine > Hydrothermal vents | place: Mexico: Guaymas Basin | collected... | reverse complement strand
AGAATTTGAAGATAAAATAGCTTCAACTATGCCAAAATACACCAGTGATCTTGAAGTTTGGGCAAAGGTAATGATGAGAAGAAAAGAATACGAAAAAGTAATAGAGGTTCTTGAAGAATTTTTGGAGAAGTCCAAGCTCAATACAAATATAAAAGTTCTCCTTGTTATACCCTATGTTAAAACTGGAAGAATTGAAGATGCGAAAAATCTTGTGAATGAGATAAAGGATAACAACGTTTGGTATTACTACGGAAAGAAGGAACTTTATAATGAATTCTTAACTGAGGAGGAAAGGGAAGCTTGTGGTATATCTTAGCATTTGTTTTTGGGGCGATAATTGGTAGTTTCTTAAATGCAGTGATATACAGGCTATCAGCGGAGGGTCTTACATTGTGGGACCCTCCTTATTCTATTTGCCCTGTATGCAAACATAGACTCAGTTGGAAAGACAACATACCGCTTTTAAGTTACATCATACTCAAGGGAAAGTGCAGATATTGCGGCGCTAAGATTCCTATAAGGTATTTTCTTGTTGAACTTTTTAACGCATCATTTTACGCAATTACAATAATATTCATAAAAGATTTTGTCCTTTTGATATCATTATGGGGAATTTTCTCTTCCCTTCTTGCTATATCTTTCATGGATATTGAAACTTTTTCCATCCATGACAGTTTGATAATTTCTCTTTTGATATTTTCTCTCCTTTTTTCTTACAAAATTCACAATTTATTTTACGGCTCTATAGCAGCCCTTGCGGGGTTTCTTCTGTTTATAGTGCTATATAAATTTAAAAAAGGTTTGGGCTTTGGTGATGTTCTTCTAATTGGAGCAGCAGGGTTTTCAATGGACATGGTAAAACTAAACATAGCTATATTGGTTGCTGCCGTGATCGGAATAATTTATTCATTGGTCGCTTTTAAAGGCTACAAACCAAAAAAAGCTATACCGTTCACTCCCTTTCTCTCCGTAGGTATAATGGTTGGGATCATTTTAATGCTGCGGAGATGATCCTGCAACCCCTTTTATCGAGTAAGAGTAAATATAAACGGATCATTCAATTAACGTCATCTAGGAGGTGATTCAAATAGCGAAAGTCATACTTAAAGAAAATATAAAAAGTAGGATTAAGAATGGACACCCATGGATTTATGAAAATGAAATAGAGAAAGTTGAAGGGGAATATGAAAGCGGCGACATCGTCGACGTTTTTTATCATTCGATGGATTTCCTCGGAAAAGGCTACATAAACAACAATTCAAGAATAAGAGTAAGACTTTTAACAAGGAAGAACATAAAGATTGATAAGGAATTCTTTGTTGAAAAGTTAAAGAAGATTCTTTCTATAAAGAGTAAGCTTGTTAAGGATACAGAAGGATTCAGGGTAGTTTTCAGCGAGGCAGATGGTCTTCCTGGATTCGTTGTGGATAAGTTTGGCGAGTATTTGGTGATCCAGATTGGTTCACTTGGTATGGAAAAACTAAAACCTTTTTTGATAGATGCGCTGGTTGAAGTTTTATCCCCGAAGGGGATTTTTGAAAAGTCAGATTACGCTGCAAGGGAAAGAGAAGGGCTTGAGAAATTCAGGGGATGGATATATAAAAATGGACCTGAGCTAATTGAATTTAGAATGAATGGACTAGTTTTTTACGCAGATACCCTTGGGCAAAAAACAGGGTTCTTCTTGGATCAACGAGAAAATGTAAGATTGATAAAGGACTTTGTTGGCGGTAAAGAAGTTCTTGACGTTTTCTCCTATACAGGAAGTTTCGCTGCACACTCTTTAAAATACGGCGCGAGACATGTGATACTCGTTGACTATTCAAAAAGAGCTCTCGACGTTGCTAATATGATTCTGAAAAAGAATGGTTTTGATGGAAAGTATGAGCTGATAAATGCCAATGCCTTTGATTTTTTAAGAAAACTTTATAAAGAGGGAGAGAAGCTTTTTGAAGTTATTATTCTAGATCCGCCAGCTTTCGCAAAATCTTTTGAGGATAGAAGAAGAGCGTATAGAGGGTATAAAGAAATAAATTTAAGAGCCATGAAGCTTTTAAAAGAAGGTGGAACGCTTGTTACAGCGTCGTGTAGTAGAGTTGTCACCGAACAGGATTTTTTGATAGTTTTGTATGACGCCGCCTCCGACGCAAAAAAGAAAATTCAGATTTTAAAACGAGGAAATCAACCACCGGATCATGCTCCCACTTTAAATATTTTTGAGAGCTTTTACCTTAAGTTCTTTATCTTTAATGTTGACAGTGAAAAATTACTAGCGATACAGTAAAACAAAAAGCCCCTCACGGGGCTTTTTATCATATAAAAGATCTCAATCAATACCTGATTCTTGGATCTATTAATGCATTGATGATGTCCACAATTATACTAACCACTATTATGATAAACGCAAAGAACACGACCGTACCTTGTATAGCAGGAAAATCTCTGTACCTTATCCTAAGCACAAGAAAGCTTCCCATTCCAGGCCAGGAGAATGTGGTTTCTGTAAGGACAGCACCACCAAGGAGCAGAGCAAATTGAAGACCCATCATTGTCATTATTGGAACAAGAGCGTTTTTTAGAGCATGCTTGTATTTAATATCCTTTTCTCTTATACCCCTTGCTCTTGCAGCCTTTACAAAGTCCTGGCCATACATTAAGACTGCGTTGTTTCTTACCATTCTTAAGAAAATACTCGATATAACAAGGCCAAGCGTTACTCCTGGAAGTATGAGATGTTTCAATACATCAACAAAAGCTTCCCAATTTCCTTGAATTAAGGAATCTATTAAATAGAGCCCTGTCATTGGTTTCAGGTCAACAAAGGCGGAAATTCTTCCACCAACAGGAAGCCACCTAAGATAAGCTCCAAATATGAGTTGCATCATCAAGCCAAGCCAAAATACGGGTATAGCATAAAGAAGAATAGCGAATATCCTTGCAGATACATCTATAGCTTTGTCCTTTTTTCTTGCTGCTTCTGCACCCCAGAATACACCTATAGTAACCGCTACCATAAAGGCAAATAAGGTCAATTCTAAAGTAGCGGGGAATTTATCCATTATTTCGCTTAGAACGGGTCTTCCCGTTAAGGTTGACTTTCCAAAGTCACCTTTAAGAAGGTTTTTTAAGTAGTCAAGGTATTGGAGCCATAAAGGTTTATCAAGTCCAAGCTCATGCCTAAGCTGATTGATGACTTCTATACTTGCTTTACCTCCAAGTATTGCAGCTACTGGATCACCGGGCATGATCCTTAATATAAAGAAAATTATTGTCAATATAACAAAAAGCATCGGTATAGCTAATATGATTCTTGTAATAATATACTGCTTCAAAGACATATCATCACTCCTTGAAAGTTTTTAAAAAACCCCCCACCCCCGAGGGGTGAGGGAAGAACTTTTTATTTCTCTATGATGTAGTACCTGAATATCTGGGTTGGTTCAAGGAGTATTCCTTTTACATTTGGCTGTGCTGCAGCTGTTGCTACTCCCTGCCAAAGTGGGAGGAATGGAACATCTTTCGCCATCTTTTCCTGGATTACATCGTAGAACGCTGTTCTTACGCTAATATCACCGAATCTTCTTGCATATTCAAGGAGCTTATCCATAACAGGATCGCTGTAGAAGCTTCCGAGAGATTTTCCACCCTCTGTGCTTACGAATGGTGCTGTGTAGTCGTCAGGATCTATGTAGTCTGGGTACCATCCAAGGAGGAACATTCCCATTGTTCCATTGAGGAAGTAGTCAATGTATGTTGACCATTCAGCGTATTTAATTGTGACCTTTATCATTCCGGTTTCTTCAAGAGCTTCTTTCAAGACCTGAGCAACGTCGGATTCCGTTCCACCATAGTGAGTTGGTGTGTACCAAAGGTCTATCTTAAGAGGATTGGATTCACTGTATCCTGCTTCTTCAAGAAGCTTTCTTGCCTTTTCAAGGTCTCTCTTTGGATAAATGTCTTCATGGCTCCACATTCCCATCGGGATCATGGAGTAGAGAGGTCTTGCGAGTCCTACAAAGACTCTATTAACGATCTTCTGTCTGTCAACAGCGTAAGCAATTGCTCTTCTAACAAGGACATTGTCAAATGGCTTTTTCGTAACATTGAAAACTATGTATCTTATCTGTGGGCTGTCTCCTTCGTAGGTCTTTACAAGACCTTGTTTTTTCATATCGAGGAAGTCTCTTGGGTCAAGATGTCTGTAAGCAACGTCGATTTCACCATTCTCAAGGGCAAGCCTGAGTGTCGCAGGATCTTCGTAGAACATTATAACTACTTTCTTTATCTTTGGTTTTGGACCGTACCAATACGGGTTCTCGACGAGAACTACCTTCTGGTCTCTGATCCATTCCTTAATCATATATGGTCCTGATGCACTCATTTTTGGAGCTTCGTTGAAGAATTTATCTTCCGGATATTCCTTCGGGTTTACCGGGTATCCTACAGTGTATCCAAGCCTTGAGATGAATGTAACATCGGGTTGTTTAAGGACTATCTTGAGTTTGTAGGTGTCAACAGCTTCCGCCTTTTCTATAACCTGGGTAAGAAGAAATGCCGGATCTCCATTGAGTTTCATGGCCCTGTTGATTGACCAAGCAATTTCCTTTGCTGTGATTGGATCGCCATTTGAGAACTTGGCATCTTTTCTTATGTAGAAATAGTAGGTTTTTCCTCCGTCTGGCGTTTCCCACTTTGTTGCAAGTTCTGGAACGATCTCAGCTGTGCCTATCTTGTAATTCACCAGACCTACCATGATGTTTTGAAGAACGTTGCTACTGAAATAGTCATAACACTTTGCAGGATCGAGAATCTTGATTTTGTCGGTTGTACCTACCACAAGCACGTTTGATGTAGCAAAAGCTGTGAAAATCACCAAAACTGTAAAGAATACCAAAAGCCACTTTCTCATAATACCTCCACCTCCCTATCGTAAAATTTGGAATTACTTTTCATATAGGAAACAAGAAACTTTATGTTCGTCTTCAACTTCAACAAAATGAGGCTCTTTCTTGCTGCATATATCCATAACTTTATAACATCTTGGGTGAAATCTGCATCCGGATGGTGGATTTATTGGGTTTGGTACCTCTCCTTGTGGGATTATTTTCTTCTTCTTTTTCTTCGGATCTGGTTCTGGAACCGCAGAGATCAAGGCTTGTGTATACGGGTGCTTTGGATTCTCGTAGATATGGTGGAATGTGCCAACTTCGACGATCTTGCCAAGATACATCACTGCTATTCTATCACAAATATACTTTGTGGTTGCAAGATCATGGGTTATGAAAAGCATTGTTATATTAAATTCATTCTTAAGGTCAAGCATAAGTTTTAAAAGCTGCGATCTTATGGAGACATCGAGCATAGCAACAGCTTCATCAGCCACGACAAATTTTGGTCTTGTTATTAATGCCCTTGCAATAACTACCCTTTGCCTTTGCCCTCCGGAAAGCTCCTTTGGATAGCGCATATAAAACTCATCAGGCGGAGTCAAATTAACCCTTTCAAGCATCCTATAGACCATTCTCTTTCGCTCTTTGTCAGAAGACCCTATGTTGTGGATCTTAAGAGGATGCATTATAGCATCTCCTACTTTCATATATGGGTTCAAGGCTGCCAATGGGTCTTGGAAGATTATTTGTATCTCCTTTCTGAATCTTCTAATTTCTTCTTTGCTCATAGCATATACATCTTTCCCTGCTATTTTAACGCTTCCTTCTGTGGCTTCTATCAACCTCAGTATCAACCTCCCAGTGGTTGTCTTACCGGAACCAGATTCTCCGACAAGTCCCAAAACTTCTCCTTCTTCAATATCAAAAGACACACCATCTACAGCTTTTACATAAAGCTGCGGTTTCCCCAACATCGCATCGATAAATGTTCTTTTAACTGGGAAATGTTTTTTCAGGTTTCTAACCTCAACCATCGCCATTTTCATCACCCTTATATAGCCAGCATTTTACTTTTGATCCTTCAACTTCAAATACTGGCGGTTCCTTTTCAAAGCAGATATCCTTTGCAAACGGACACCTTGGTGCAAATCTGCATCCCTTTGGTGGATCCGCAAGATCTGGAGGGCTTCCAGGAATGTACTTAAGTGTTAAGTCGTTTATATCTGTGTTTGGAATTGATTCAAGGAGTGCCTTTGTATAAGGATGCTTTGGCTCGTAATAGATTTTTTCGTTTTCTGCGAATTCAACCATATGACCAGCATACATAACTGCAATTTTATCTGCCATTTCCGCTACAACACCGAGGTCATGAGTTATAAGTATCATTGACATCTTGAATTCCTTCTTAAGATTCTTCAAAACTTCTAAAATTTGTGCTTGAACTATAACATCGAGGGAAGTTGTTGGCTCATCAGCTATAACCAGCTTTGGATTTAAAACAAGCGCCAGTGCAATCATCACCCTCTGACGCATTCCTCCTGAAAATTGAAACGGATATTCATTCATCCTTGAAGGGTTGATCCCAACGGCCTTCAAAGCGTTCTCTGTCATTTCAACAGCCTTTTCTTCTTTTATACCTGGAATATGAGTCTTAATCGTTTCAAGAAAATGATCTTTTACCTTCATTATGGGGTTTAAAGAAGTCATTGGATCTTGAAATATCATGGATATTTCCTTTCCTCTGATTTTTTGCATCTCTTTCTCCGTCTTAGGTACGAGATCGTCATTGTTAAGGAGAATCTTCCCACTAACTCGGGCAGTTTTTGGGAGGATCTTTAAAATTCCAAATCCTAGAGTGGACTTCCCAGAACCAGACTCGCCAACAAGCCCAACTGTTTCTTGCTCACCGACTTCAAAAGAAACCCTATCAACAGCTTTAACAAGTCCTTTTTTACTCTCGTAATGTATCTTAAGATCCTCTATTTTTAGCACTCTGTGTCACCTCTTTTCCCTAACGGTTGGGTTCAAGAATTCGTTCAAACCTTCACTGAACATGGAAAATCCAAGAACAACTGTTATTATCGCAAGTCCGGGATAGAGAAGTGCCCACCACGCTCTACTCAATATGAACCTTCTTCCGTTGGAAAGATCGAATCCCCAGTCAGGAGTTGGCGGTGCAATACCAAGCCCTAGGAAGCTCAAGCCCGCTTCTGTCATTATCGCATCAGCAAGGTTCATAGAAAGCACAACGACAACAGACGGTAAGACATTTGGAAGGACATACTTTAAAAGTATTGTAGACCTCTTAGCCCCTATTGCCCGTGCACCTTCAACATACAATTCATTTTTTATCGAGGTGACTTGACTCCTTATAACACGAAAGTACGTTGGCGCATATACAACGGCTATTGATATGGCTATATTGAATATTCCAGGCCCTAAAAGTGCGGCAATTGCAATTGCAAGAATTAAACCAGGGAATGAATAAATTGCATCCATAATAAGAGTGAGAATTCTATCCAAAATCCCACCAATGTAACCAGATATGAGACCCAAAGGTACCCCTATAGCTGCTGCAACTGCAACAGAGAGAAAAGCTATAACAAGAGCTATCCTTGCACCATAAATGACTCTGCTTAGTACATCACGTCCAAGATTGTCAGTTCCAAAAGGATGTTTGTGATCAGGAGGGGAAAGCGACAAACCAACACTTTTTGTTGGGTCGTAAGGCGCAAGATATGGTGCGAACGCAGCCAAAAAAACATAGAAAAGTAGAATGATAAGACCAATAAAAGTTATTATGCCTGTGCTTGAGCCGAAAAGCTCCTTTAAAGTGGAAGCTAATTTATACGACATAAACTTATCCTGGACCATCTGCAAACCCCCCAAGGTTTTGGGGATAGTATATCACATGATAAAATATTTTGTCGAGAGTAGAGTAGGAGGGAGAAATATGACGGTAGATGTTTTTCTAGATATAATGAAAGAAGGAATACAACTTATAGTCACAGTTATCACCCCACCACTTTTGGTCAGTCTTGCGATAGGACTTTTAATAGGTATATTCCAGGCAGTTACACAAATCCATGAGCAAACTCTTATGTTTGCTCCCCGTGTTCTTGCTATATTCATAACCTTAATGATCATGGGGGGATGGATATTTCAAAAAATAATAGATTACGCTAGAGACATTCTCGAGAAATACTTTCAGATGATATAGAACACCGCTCAAATCATACTTTATATACTTCCTTCTATTCCACCCTTAACATTTTCTTCATCTATTATTTTCCGTCCGTTTACACAATTTCCCTAAAGTTTTCGGAAGATGGTGCCGATTATATAACAAAGAAAGAAATCGCAACAATGTTAAATTACAATCCTTAAAGGGGGTGTGGTTGATGAAGAAATTGTTTAAAGTAATCATGATTATAAGCAGCGTTGCAGCCATGGCGATAGCTCTTGTTGGAAACGTGACGTGGTGGTAATTTGGCAAATAGTTCTTCAAAGACTTACATTTGATAAAAAACTTTTTGTAGGGGGGATGAATGATGAAGAAATTGGTGATTACTCTTATCGGACTTGCAACTATGCTTATTTCTTTAGTCGGAAATGTAACCTGGTGGTAAATTTTTAAAAATTCTCAAAAATATGGTATAAAGGAGGAGAGAAAATGAGGCTTTTAAAGGTAATCACGTTGATTTCTGGGTTGGCTCTTATGGCTATGTCGTTGGTAGGAAACGTAACTTGGTGGTAATTTAAAATTCTCATATAATAATTATTATAATTATTAAATGATTTAAGGAGAGAAGATGGAGCATTGAGTCGTAAGATAAGCAGAAAAACTTTAGTGTTTTCAATACTGATTTTCATTCTTTACATCTATATACTTATGAAAGGTTTTAAAGCAGAGAAAAATGAGGGGATTCTTCCCCTTCTTTTCATGCTGGTAGGTGTCGGCTTCGAACTCATCAGAATCCATTCACCTTTTATGAAAAACACCAACGTTGATTTCAGCGGGGGAATGATAATAAACACTATATCAGCTTACATATTGAATCCTTTTTACGCTTCACTTGTAGCCGCAGTTTCCTCAATTGCACCGAAGATACATTTAATAAGAAAGATACACATCGTAAAATATATTTTCAACTTCTCGCAAATTGGAATAACTACATTCGTAACATCTTATGTAATGTCAAAAGTTGATTCGTTAACATTGGCAGTTATAACTGGTCTTTCCGTTTACCTCTTTTTGAATCACATTTTTGTTTCAACAGTTCTTACTTTTGAATCAGAAGAAGACTTCCTAGGCAATTTAAAAAAGCTTCTGATGTTCTCCTTCCCCAACCTTTTATTTATCTTCCCCGCGACGCTTATAATCCTTGTTCTGTATAAGTATGTTGGATTCATTTCTTTTCCCCTTTCGATTGCTCTTTTGGTCTCAGTCCAAGCTGGAATATACTATAGGAAACTATATGAAGAGTCGAAGATAGAAAGCATGATAGCTCTTTTAAAAAGTCTTGAAGAAAGAGATAGTTACACATACAGTCATAGTAAGAGGGTCTCTGACTATTCCTACAAAATTGCAAGAAGATTAGGCTTGAAGAAAACTCATTGCGAAAGAATTAAAACTGCTGCTCTTCTTCATGACATCGGAAAAATTGGTATACCAGATTACATACTTAATAAACCCGCTACATTATCAGATAGAGAATTTGAGGTTATAAAGGAACACCCTGTAAAAAGTTGGGAACTTTTAAAAACAATTAAGAGATTTGAAAAGCATGAAGCGCTGTGGGTGAAGCTCCATCATGAAAGAATAGACGGAAGCGGATATCCTGGTGGACTCAAAGAAGACGAAATACCAATCGAATCTAAGATAATAGCAGTCGCAGATATATACGATGCATTGACCACAGATAGGCCCTATAGAAAAGCTATGTCTCCCAAAGAAGCAGTAGAGCTTATGAGAAAACTCGCTGGGAAGGCTATAGACCCAAAGATATTTGAAACGTTTGTCAAAATCCTCGAGGAGGAAGGAAAACTATGATAATCGATGTGCTTGTTATTTCCATGATTCTCTCGGTAATCTTTAAAAGGATTAAAATTGCTCTATCAAGGGATATAAGACTCATTTATCTAATGCCGGTTCCCTTTGTTCTTCAGATTTTACCTTTTTATAGGCACATACTGATTCCATTATCCTTTTTTCTTCTTTTATACATACTTTGGAAAAATAGGCAGCTTCCAGGAATAAAATTAATGTTTATCGGCGCCGTGTTAAACGGTTTGGTTATGACGATATCTGGAGGGAAGATGCCTGTCCTTGACAGCGTAGCAAAATTAATGAATATAGGTGAAGACTCAAGACATTACATCACAAATTGGAAAGATCTAAGAGTTCTTCTTGGTGATTGGATACCAGTGTTTCTGCCCTACGGAAGGAAATTTATTATAAGTATAGGAGACATATTTATATATATTGGAATCTTCATATTTTTTCTCTCTAAAAAAGGAAAGCTCCCCAAAAGGGGAGCAGAGGAATAAACTTAAAGTTATATTTTGAATCTTTTTAGATATTCTGTCAGCCTTACAACGTAGCTTTCTAGGTTCTCCGCCTGTTGGTTCACATTCATCACAGCATCAGTGGTTTCTTTCAAGAAGTCAACTATTCTCTTTGCTTCATCCTCGACTTCAACAAGCTCTTTTGCAATTGAGTCTATCGCCTGACTGACTTCTGTTGCAGCAGCGCTTTGTTCTTGTGATGTGTTTGCAAGGTCAACGGTCATTTCACTAACCCTGTTAATTCTTGCTGCAAGCTCTTCAAGGGCTTTTACACTGCTTCCAACCATGTCAACACTTTCATCGACACTTTCAGAAAGTTTCTTCCCATCATCAGCTATCTTCAATGCTTGATCTCTTATTTGTGATAGTATCGAAGCTATTTCATCAGTTGACTTTCTTGACTCCTCTGCTAATTTTCTAATTTCGTCGGCGACAACTGCAAAGCCCTTTCCAGCCTCTCCAGCTCTTGCTGCCTCTATAGCAGCGTTAAGAGCCAAGAGGTTAGTTTGTTCTGCTATGGAACTTATGGTTTCAACTATCTGGTTTATCCTGTTGGATAGATTAAGAAGCTCATCCATTGATTGGATAGTTTCCCTCATTATCTCTTTAACGTTATTAACAGCTGTTCCCAACCTTCTCATAACGTCTTTGGTCTCGTCTGAAGTGTTTTTCATATCATTTGAAATGTTACTGAGTTCCGATGCGTAATCTGCGAGGCTTTGAGCTCCAGCGGATATTTCTTCCATTCCAGAGTTAGCTGATTGAGCCGATTGCGTTACATCATCGATTCTTCTTTTCATGTTGTCCATGACGGATATAGCTTCCTCAGACTTTGTCATAGTATCCTGTACCATTTCCGACAAAGACTTGGATATGTCTTCAACCTTGTTTCCTACTTCATACATCTCACCTATTATGTTTCTAAGAGTCTCCTTTAGTTTTGCAAAGGATTTAGAGAGATTTACTATCTCGTCCTTCTTTGTGTCACCTTTCACTGTAGGAATCTCCACTGTTAGATCTCCAGAATCAAGTTTGTCGGAAACAACTGCTAATTTCCTTAAAGGCTTAGAAATACTTTCTGCAGAGAAGTATATGATAACCACAACAAACACAACTCCTATAAGCGCAAACAATATTCCTGTTAAAATAGACTTTTTAACTGCTTTTTGAAACCCTACTTTAAACTCATCAATGGCTTTTACAAGATTTTGTGAGCTTTTTGTAACTTCGTTAAGCTTTTCAACTTTTCCTGTAACTTCACTGACTTGCATTCCTACAAACATGTAAAGTCCGTATTTCAGAGGTGCAATAGCTGCAAATTTTTCCTTTCCTTGAAATTTGTAAAAAACATACTTTTCTTTTCCAGATTTTGCAGCTTTGTACAATACATTTAAATCCTTATCTTTTTGGATATTTAAAGAGTTAATTAGAGAAGCTTTTGGATGGGAAATGGTGAGGCCATCATTGTTGATAACATGAGCATATCCTGTCTTTCCTACCCTAATATTATTTAAAAAATTGATAAAGTCTTTTTGCGGGAATGTAAATCCAACAATTCCTTTGACAAGGCTATTATCCGCACTCATAAACGGAGCTATAACCAAAAATTGTGATTCTTTCTGATCTGAAAACTTAAATGGAACTATGACAACCGTTTGCTTTTCGTTTACAACTCTATCTGTCACATTTTTTGGTAGTTTATATTCCTTTCCGTTTACATCGTAAGCTTTTCCGTTGGGGAGTGCAAGAAATAGTTTGGTGTACCCTTTTTCCAAATAATCTGTGTAGTTGCTAAGAGCGAAATTTATATAAGTTGGCTGGAAAACTGCAAATGCTGCATCAATTGATTCATCCACTTTCATCTTATCTATAAGGGATATCTTGCTATCAAGCCAATTATTCACAATATTAGCTTCAGCTTCAGATAAGTTGACTATAAGATCTATGCTTGTTTTTAGAACATCATTTTTTGCTACTTCTACTTCATCTTTGATTCCTGTAAGAGATTTTGATAGTTCCACTACAGGTTGAACTGATTTTTCAACAAAGCCTTTTGCAACCATAAGGGGAATCATGGCGGCAAGAATAACCACGACTGCAATCACTGGAACCAAAATGGTTATAATCTTACTTTTAATACTCAATTTACACACCTCCCAACTACTTAATGTTTAATTTTTCCATTGCTATAATGATATCATAAAAGAAAAAATCTTGCGTATAATATAATGGAATTAAGTTTTATTTAAAGGAGGGATAAATATGAAAGTAATTTTGCTAAAAGACGTTAAAAACATCGGAAAAAAAGGGGAAATTAAAGAGGTTTCTGATGGATATGCAAGAAACTTCTTGATACCAAGGCGACTAGCTGTTAAAGCTACAGAAGGAAATATAAAACATCTTTTAGACGAAAAAAAGCAGGAGAAAGAAAAAGAAGAAAGAATTAGAAAAAGAAGCGAAGAGATTTTAAATAAATTGTCAAAAAAGGTTTGGGAGATAAGGGTAAAAGCCGGCAGCGCTGGGAAACTGTTTGGCTCTCTTACAAGCTCTTCAATAGCTGAGATGCTCTCTAAAGCTACAGGTGAAGAGATCGATAAAAGATGGGTAAAGGTAAAAAAGCCTATAAAAGAGATTGGAACTTATGAAATCGATGTGAAGCTGCCCGGAGGAGTTAAAGGAAAAATAAAGGTGAAGATAGAGAGAGAAGAATGAAAATCATATTTAGAAAGAGTAAAAACAATTACTATTCCATAGTATCGCTGATTTCCGCCATAGATAGCAGAAATTTAGATGTGGATATTTACATAGAAAACTCCTTAGAAGAAGTTTTGAAATATCCAAAAGATGTTGTTGTAGCTTATTCTTTCATGAGCTTTGATTTTGAGTGGGTGAAAAAGGAAGCAAAGATCCTTAAAGAAAGAGGCTATACACTAATTGCCGGTGGTCCCCATCCTACAGCCGATCCCGAAGGTGTACTAAATATGGGATTTGATTATGTGTTTACGGGCGATGGAGAAGAAAACATTATAAAATTCATAGAGGACTATCCGCCAGATAACGGAAGAATATACGACGGTATAAAAAATCGTGTATCTCTTGATCATTACCCACCCTTTAATGTAGAAAGAGAAATGTTCATGCCTATTGAGATTGCAAGGGGATGTCCTTTCGCCTGTGGATACTGCTTTACCCCATACCTTGCAGGAAGGAAGATAAGATACAGGTCGATAGAGAGCATAATCCACTACGCTGCGCTTGGAGTGAAAAAGGGAAGAAAAATAGCACGGTTCATCGCTTCTAATTCTTTTGGATACATGTCAAAAAACGGTGTAACTCCAAATGTCGAAGCTATTGAAAAGCTACTATACGGATTGAGAAAGGTTGGAATTGAAGACATATTTTTTGGCACATTTCCTTCTGATGTAAGACCTGAATCAGTTACGCGCGAGGTTTTAAGAACGATTAAGAGATACATTAAAAACCGTTCTTTGATAATTGGGGCTCAAACGGGTTCTGAAAGACTTCTTAAAATAATTAATCGTGGTCACGATCTTGAAACTGTGGAGAGAGCCTTAGAGATAGCGTCTCTTGAAGGGTTCACCCCCCATGTTGATTTCATATTCGGTTTTCCATTTGAAACAAAAGAAGATATCCAAAAAACCTTTGAATTTATAGAAAAGATAATCAGAAAGTACAATGCAAAAATACACGCTCATACTTTCATGCCTCTTCCAAAAACTCCCCTTGCAAAATATGGAGCAGGTGTCCTTACAAGAGAGCACTACAAATTCCTAGGAAGACTCTCTGGCTCTGGCTATATGGATGGATACTGGCATAAACAGCAAGATCTCGCAAAAATAGTCGAAAAGGTTTCCAAAGCAGGGTGATGGCGTGAAAATAGCGTCTGTTCAAATGAAGCCGAAGGTTGGGAATTTCGAAAAGAATTTTTCTTTTATAAAAACCATGATCGAAAAAGCTGCTGGCAGCAAAGCCGATGTGGTTCTCTTCCCGGAACTGGCGATTTCTGGCTACACCTTCGATGTGGAAGTTTTAAAAAATGGAGCAGAATTCTTTCAGAATATATCCGATGAGCTTGTCCGCCTGTCAAGAAAATACGACATGGCTATAATTCTCGGGGCTCCAAGAATTCTCAATGGAAAGATCAAAAATTCCCTTGCGGTTATAAAGAAAAAGAGAGAAATACTTTTCTATGATAAAACTCATCTTTTCAGAAAAGAGAACGAAATTTTTGATGCGGGAGAAAGTTTTTTGGTCTTTAAATTTAAAGATGTTATATTTGGCGTTCTTCTTTGTTATGAGATAGGTTTTCCGGAAATATCAAGGGTATTGACTCTTCACGGTGCTCAGGTAATTTTCGCTTCTTTTGCATTTGGAAGGCTTAGAGAAAGAATATACGACACAGCAACAAGGGCAAGAGCAATAGAGAATGGTGTATATCTTGTAACATCATCTACAGTTGGGAAAGGTGTTATGGATTTTTTGGGAAAATCAAGAATAGTTCATCCATCTGGAAAGGTGATGGAAGAATTAGAAGATGGGCAAGGGATGATAATTTCTGATATTGATCTTTCCATCCTTGACCATTATAGATATGAGGAGGAAGGAGATTCTCACGCCTATTTCAAAAGAAGAAGACCGGAGCTTTATTACGAAATCTCATCTCTTAAATATCCTGTTTTTCGCAGGTAACAAAAAATTTTCTGTAAAGCGCTTATTTGTTCTATAATTGGACCAAATGAATTAATTTATACCAGCAGGAGGTGTTTATATGCCTTTAAAGATTTTGGATTATGTTAGGCCATCGAGTTTGGAGCAAGCCTATGATTTGCTCCAAGAAGATGGCGCAGAGATATTGGGAGGAACGACTTACGCAAGGCTTTCTGACAGAACGATAAAACTTGCCATTGATCTTCAAAATGTAGGAATAGGAGCTATATACGAGGTTGGAGATTACATAGTTGTTGGTGCAATGGCTACTCTGGCTAACATGCAGTTTCATGATCTCATAATGAAATATGCCGACGGATATCTATATGACGTCATATCCTACATATGGTCCGTTCAGCTTAGAAATGTAGCCACAGTCGGAGGAACGGTTGTTCCAAAATGGGGATTTTCTGATTTCATAACGGGTCTTTTAGCACTTGATACGGAGGTTGAATTCTACAAAGCAGGAAAGATGAAACTTGAGGATTACCTCAAAGGCCCGATGATAAAGAAAGATATCATGACAGCACTTTACATAAAGAAAACCCCAAGAAAAGCTTCTTTCAAGTTTATGAGAAATAGCGAATACGATTTTTCCGTTGTCAATGTTGCTGTTTCTGCTGTAAAAGACGGTGATAAATTCACGGATTGGAGAGTTGCCGTTGGCGCAAGGCCGGGAGTTGCAGCTCTATCCTACAAAGCAATGGAGGTTCTGAACAGTTCTGTTGACGATGAGGCGATAGAAAAAGCTGCAGAAGAGATGAAAAATGAACTTAAATTTGCCAGTGATTTTAGATGGTCTGGTGAGTACAGAAAAGAAGTTGCTGGTGCACTTTTAAAAAGAGCTGTGAAAGAGGTGATAGGATGAAGATAAATCTTAAGATAAACGGTGTTTGGAAAGAAGTTGAGATAGACCCTTCCGATTATCTTTTAGATGTTTTGAGAAGAGAAGGTTACCTATCTGTAAAAAAAGGATGCGACACTGGAACTTGCGGTGCCTGTACGGTTTTAAGAGACGGTTATCCAATACTTTCCTGTGCCACGCTTGCTTCAACTTGTGACGGTCATGAGATAACAACCGCCGAAGGCATAGCAGATGAAATGGAAGATTACATAAAAATACTGGCAGAAGAGGGTGCAGAGCAATGTGGATTCTGCTCACCTGCGCTTTTGGTGATGCTATACGCTCTTAAGAAAGAGATAGAGAATGGGAAGGTTAAGAAAACAAAAGAGGATATAAGAAGATACCTTGTTGGTAACCTCTGCAGGTGTACTGGGTATGTAGGGCAAGAAAGAGCCATTTTCCGCTATTTGGGGGTGGAGTGAATGAGAGAAGTTAAAAAATCTATACCAAAAAAGGATTCTTATGGGCTTATAAGGGGTCTTCCCGTTTACGCTGACGACCTTGCACCAAAGGATTCTTTAGTGATGAAGGTTTTGAGAAGTCCGCATGCATTTGCAAGGATAAAAGATATAGACACATCAGAAGCCGAAAAAATGAAAGGCGTCCATCTTGTCCTTACATACAAAAATGTTCCAAGAAGGATAATAACAAGAGCTGGGCAGGGCTTTCCGGAGCCATCTCCTTATGATAAGTTCATATTAGATGAATATGTAAGGTATGTTGGAGATGAAGTTGCAGCGGTGGTTGCAGACAATGAAAGGATTGCGGAAGAAGCTTTAAAAAAGATAAAGGTAGAATATGAGGTCTTAGAACCTGTTCTTGACTTTGAAAAGGCAGAAGGGCATCCCTCGATAATTCACCCTGAAGAAGAATCCTTCGCACAGTTTGATATTGGAAGAGACCCACAAAAGAACATAGCAGCATCGTACCAGATGGAGATCGGTGATGTTGACAAGCTCATAAAGGAATGTGAAGAGGATCCTGACTGTGTTGTAATAAGAGAAAGATTCTACACTCAAGCTCAAGCCCATGCGATGATGGAGCCACATGCGTCCTACGCTTACATCGACATGTCTGGAAGGCTGGTTATAGTAACTTCTACGCAGACTCCCTTTCATGTGAGAAGACAAGTCGCTATGGTTCTTGATATTCCAATCAAGAACATTAGGGTTATAAAGCCAAGAATCGGCGGAGGATTTGGAGGAAAGCAAGCTCTTCATGGAGAGCTTCTTGTATCTTACGCTGCTTGGAAGCTAAAAAAACCAGTAAAGCTTGTTTACACAAGAAAAGAGGTTTTTGAAGCTACCTACACGCGTCATCCAATGAGGTTTGATGTAACCATAGGTGCCAAAAATGATGGAACGCTAAAGGTTATAGATTTTGAAGTTCTTTCTGATACAGGGGCTTATGGGGAGCATGCTCTTACGGTTTTGATGGTGGCTGGTTCAAAGACCCTGCCACTTTACAACAAAGTTGATGGAGTCAGGTTCAAAGGAAAAGTTGTTTACACAAACCACGTTCCAGCGGGAGCCTACAGAGGGTACGGTGCTATACAGGGTAACTTCGCCCTTGAGAGTGCTATGGATATTTTGGCAGAAAAGTTAGGAATGGATCCTGTTGAATTGCGGCTTAAGAATGTCATAAGGGAAGGAGAAACATCGGAGATATTCAAGATAATGGGTGAAGGAAGAGAAGGCGTTGAGATGATAATAAAGAGTTGCAAGCTTGAAGAAGCTATAAATAGAGGAGTAGAACTTTCTGGCTGGAAGAAAAAGAGAGGAAAGAAAGAAAAGAATGGAAGCAAAGTTAAAGGAATGGGATTTGCCGTTGCTATGCAAGGTTCTGGAATAGCTAATGTAGATATGGGCTCTGCGATTATAAAACTCAATGATGATGGTTCCTTCAACCTTCTTGTTGGTGCCACTGACCTTGGAACAGGTTCTGATACAATCCTTGCCCAAATTGCAGCAGAGGCTATTGGAGTTAGCAGCGACGACATAGTTGTCTATTCATCTGATACCGATCTTACTCCTTTTGATGTGGGAGCTTACGCTTCCTCAACCACATATGTTAGTGGAAACGCTGTAAAAATAGCGGGAGAAAAGATGAGAAAACTGATAATAAAAGAAGGAGCACAAAAGCTTGGCGTTTCTAAAGATGAAGTTGAATTTGATGGAAAGGTTATCAAAACAAAGGACGGTTCAAAGAGCGTTACATTGAAAGATCTTGCAACGGTTCTTTACTATACAGAAAATCAGAAACAACTTGTCGCAGATGGATCCTTCGTCGGTCCGGAGAGTCCACCGCCTTATGCAGCAGCTTTTGCAGAGGTAGAAGTTGATACGGAAACAGGAAAGGTTGATGTTCTTAAATACACGATAGTCATGGATATAGGAACCCCGATAAATCCGAATCTTGCAAGGATACAGGCAGAAGGCGGAGTTGTACAGGGAATAGGAATGACCCTCTTTGAAGATGTTAAGTATTCAGAAGATGGAAGACTTCTTACGAACACATTCATGTACTACAAAGTGCCATCAAGACTTGATGTTCCAGAACTTGTAGTGGAGTTTGTGGAAAGCTATGAACCTACAGGTCCCTTTGGTGCAAAGTCCGTTGGTGAAATAGGAATAGACACACCACCAGCTGCTATAGCTAATGCGATTTATGATGCAGTAGGTGTGAGGATAAAATCCTTGCCGATAACACCGGAGAAGGTGTTCTTTGGGATGAATAAATAACAATATCTTTCGAAAAAGCCCCCGGTAAGGGGGCTTTTGTTCTAGACTGATCACTGTTTATATGGTTTACTCTGTAAGCTATTTCTCATATGATGTATATGCCTTTCAACTGGTATTAAGAATATCCTGGAAGCCTAATTTTTATCAGTACTTTGATGTTATTTTTGATGTTATTTCAAAAATGTTGTAACAAACCATGACTTTTCTTTCAACGATTTTTCACCAATTTCAATCGCATCTTCCTTATTAATTCCTTAGCACCAATATTAAAATTTTGAAATTTAAAGTCACATTTAGTATCATAAACTCAAATACTTTTATACAAAAGGGGGAGTTTGGATGGATCTTTCTACCGTTCTTTCTGGAATAGAGCTTTCCAATCCCATAATGCCAGCATCAGGCCCTTTGGTTGGAGATGACGAGAAGATCCTTTACATCGAAAGGCTTGGAGTTGGCGGAATAGTCACAAAGACTATATCTACAGTTGCAGCGCAGGTTCCAAGACCATGTATCGGAGCAGGAACGAGCTATGCGATGAACGCAGAGCTCTGGAGCGAGCTTCCACCAGAGAAGTGGATAAACGAAATTCTTCCAAGGTTGAAAAAAGAGCTTAAGGTCCCGCTCTTTGTCAGTGTTGGATACACGAAAGAGGATATGGAAGAGCTTATTCCCAAGCTTGACGAATTTGCCGATGCCTTTGAAGTTTCCACGCATTATGTTGGAAAAGATTTAAACGTTATAAGAGAAATTGTTGCAACGATAAGAAAAAACACGAAAAAGCCCATTTACATGAAGCTTTCCCCTCACATTCCAGATCCGGTTGGATTTGCTAAGGTGGCAAAGGAAAATGGCGCAAATGGAATAGTTGCTGTGAACTCACTGGGACCAACGATGAAAATCGATCCTGCAAAAAGACAGATAGTCTTTGGTGGAAAGGATAAATTCGTATGGGTTTCAGGACCTTATCTTAAGCCTCTTGCACTTGCAAGGGTTTATCAGATCGCTCATGAAGTTGATGGAATAGAAGTAATTGGTGTTGGCGGAATAAAGACAGCAGATGATGTTGTTGAGTTCCTTCTTGCCGGCGCAAAAGCAGTTCAGCTTCTCTCCGCTGCCCTCATCATGGGAAAGGACATATACAAAAGGATAGTTGAAGGGCTTCCCGCAGCTTTAAAGAAATACGGATTCTCTTCTGTAAAAGAGGTTATAGGAACTGATTTGTCCTTCAATTTAAAATATGAGCCGGATCATCCAAAAATCGATCTTGATAAATGTACCTTCTGTAAAGTTTGTGAGATGGTTTGTCCATACTGGGCGATATGGGTCTATCCAGATGAGAAGAAAGTTGTCGTTGATGAGGATAAGTGCTTTGGATGTGGACTTTGTCAAACAAGATGTCCAGTTAATGCCATCAGCGGTGTTATGCCAGTGGAGGGGAAATGGAGATGAAGTACAAACTGAGGTGTATAACCTGCGGGACGATCTACGACCCGGATGAAGTTGAATACACTTGTCCAAAGTGCGGAGACAGGCTTGGAACGCTTGAGGTTGTCTACGACTACGATGAAATAAAGATTAGCAGAGAAGAACTTTCAAAAGATGCAGATATGTTCCAATTTGAAAAGCTTCTTCCACTTGAGAAGAATTACTACAAAGTTCCCCTAAAAGTTGGAGGAACACCTCTTTATGAATTTCCAAACAAAGCAGAAAAACTTGGTATAAACCGTTTTTTTGTTAAATACGATGGAGTAAACCCAACGGCTTCCTACAAAGACAGAGCCTCCGCCGTTGCAATAGCAAAGGCGGTTGAGAAAGGTTACGACACCATTTACGCAGCATCTACAGGAAATGCTGCATCGTCCTTAGCCGGTCTTACAGCGCCAACCCACCTTAAAAGTGTTATATTTGTTCCTGCAAAAGCTCCAAGGCCTAAAATAATGCAAATAAAGATTTTTGGTGCAAAACTCGTTCCAATAAACGCCGATTATGATACCGTTTTTGATCTTTCTATGAAGGTTGGAGAGAAGATGGGATGGTACTGCAGAAACAGCGCTATAAATCCCTACCTTCTTGAAGGGAAGAAAACAGGTGGTATGGAGATAGCAGTTCAAATGGATTTTGATGTGCCCGATTATGTTCTTGTCGGGGTTGGAGATGGAACAGTTATAAGCGGGATATACAAAGGATTTTATGATATGTATAAGGTTGGGCTTATAGATAGAATTCCAAAAATAGTAGGAGTTCAAGCAGAAGGTGCCGCTGCTGTGAAGGCTGCGTTTGATGCAGGTGAGCCTTTCAAGCCTCACGACTTGAAGGCGAACACCCTTGCAGATTCGATAGCTGTTGGAAAGCCAAGGGACGTCATAAAGGCTTGCAAATACGTTAGAACAAGTGGGGGATTCTATGTTGCTGTCTCTGACGAGGAAATTTTGAATGCTGGAGTAGAGCTTGCATCGGATATGGGCCTTTTCTCAGAGCCTGCAGGATCAGCTTCATATGCTGGACTTAAAAAACTCATAAGAGAAGGAAGAATTGAAAAGGATGCAAAGGTTGTTGTCGTTGTAACAGGAAATGGCCTTAAAGATCCAAGTTCTTATGAAAAACTATTTGAGATAAAATCGGTTGAGCCTGATATTGACAAAATTTTCGAATACTTAGGCAAAGAGTAATAGGCAAATCTAGAGTATTTAAGGATTTTCTTGTATATGATAGCCGGAGGGGTATTGCCCCTCCGGTGTTTTCGTTTTTGAACCTTAGCTACAATTAATCTGTCTTATCTATAAAGAAGATTTTGCAGAATACGCAAAAAAACTTTTCAGGAGGTGAAAGTATGAAAAAAGCAGTTTACATTTTCTTGGCAGCCCTTCTTTTAGTACTTTTGAGCAGTTGTACACAGATTGGAAATCTTCAAAACGAAGAAGAAAACACGGTGGAACAGGAAAGTGCAGCAGTTTATCTTACTGACAGACCACTGGCAGATGTGGACCAGCTCATCGTATCCATTCCAAGTGTTACCTATCATTTTGAGATAGAAGGAGAAGCTTCTGATGTAACAGTAAACGTTGCAACAGAGGTTGATCTTCTTTCATTGGCAGGAACCGAAGTAAAATTCTTTGACCTTAGTCAGATCCCAGAGGACGCAACACTTGCGTGGATTGGAATGAACATCGCAGATGCAACAGCAGTTGTTGATGGAGAAGAATACCCGGTAAAAGTTCCGAGTGATATGATAAAAGTTCTGGTTAACGCTACAGTATCATCTGATACGGAAGTAGTTTTGGACTTCGACGTGTCAAGATCTCTCATTTATATTCCATCTCCAGTGAAAGAATTTAGGTACATTCTCAAACCTGTGATAACGCATTATATGAGAAACAAACACATGGCAAAGGTATATGGGAAGGTAACTGATGAAGATGGAAACGCAGTTGATTTTGCACTCATTACTCTTACAAAAGAGGATGAATCGACTCCTATGAGGTTCACACTAACAAGCAGAAAAGGATTCTACATGATGGGAGGAATAATGGAAGGAAAATATACAATATCAGTTTACACCGATTACACACTGCCAGAAAGCGAGGATGGAAGTCTAACACTTGGAACACCAGCAGCTACCAAGAATATCGAGGTGAAAGCAGGAGAAAAGCTTGAAGTTAACTTCGACAATATCAAAGTTTCAAGATGAATAGTGATTTATCAAAACTGTATCAGTATTTAAATAGCCACCCCTTCTGGGGTGGCATTTATTATTACCAAGTCGTCTATCATTGTAAAAATTGAGATATAATTCTTTTGGCAATTTCTTTTGCAAAAGGGGGATTTTGTGAGCAAGAATACTGCCATTTTGATTTTAGTTATAATTGGATTTGTGATTTTGGGATTTTTCTTGAATAGATTTTTGGGTAATATCAAATATTCCCATGGAATTAGAATAGGTTTTTCTGGACATCAAACAGAAAGATCTATCTCTTACAAGTTCTTTTACTTCACAGGCAGAAAAAGGCTTTATATAAATGCTATTGAAGGAGAGAAGATAAAGATAAGCTATGATGCTTCTTTAAAAGGTGGAAAAATGGTAATACATCTTATCTCACCAGAAGGAAAAGAGATTTGGAAATGCGAAGTTAACAAAGAGGAAAAGGGAAGCAAGGTAGTAAAACTGCAGATCCCAGGAGTTTATATTTTGGAAGTTGAGGCAAAGAATGCAAGATCAGGAAAGATAGAATTTTACTGGGAGAAGATAATAGGAATATAGGAGGAGTTGATAACTGTGGTAAGAACAAGATTTGCTCCAAGTCCAACGGGGTATTTGCATGTTGGTGGCGCAAGGACGGCCCTTTTTAACTGGCTTTTTACAAGAAAAGAAAGGGGAAAGTTCATATTGAGGATGGAGGATACCGACACAGAAAGATCAACGAAAGAATCAGAACATTTGATAATGGAAGCTTTGCGGTGGCTCGGACTTTTGTGGGATGAGGGCCCAGATATAGGAGGAAAACATAGTCCCTATAGGCAAAGTGAAAGGAAGGAAGCAGGAATTTATGATAAATATGCAAAGATGTTGATAGAAGATAAAAAAGCAGTTTATGTTGTGTACGACAAGGAAGATAGAAAGAAAGAACTCTTTGAGACTTTTGATTATCCCGAGGAGTATGTTCAAAAAGGGCATGATGTTACCGTTAAGTTCAAAGTTCCTGCAGGAAAAACTATAAGGTTTCACGATCTTTTAAAAGGAGATATGGAGTTCAGGAGCGAGGATATTGAGGATTTCATTATAGTAAAATCCAACGGTTTTCCTACTTACAATTTTGCCGTTGTTGTGGATGATCACTTAATGGAAATAACCCATGTCTTTCGCGGAGAGGATCATCTTTCCAATACACCAAAGCAGCTTCTTATTTATGAAGCCCTTGGCTGGCAGCCGCCAGAGTTTATGCACATCCCTTTAATATTTGGAAGCGATAGAACACCTCTTAGCAAAAGGCATGGTGCAACATCGGTAGATCACTTCAGGTCTGAAGGATACTTGGCAAGCGGGCTTTTGAATTACTTAGCTCTTTTGGGTTGGAAAGTGGAAGAAGGCAAGGAAATTTTTGACATAAGAGACAGGCTTGAAAGTTTCGATATAAAGGATATATCAAATAAAAATGTTGTTTTTGACTACGAGAAACTTGAGTGGGTAAATGGGAAACATCTGAGGGCTATGGAAATAGAAAGGGTATGTGTTGAGTTTAGAAACTACTTGGATTACCTTAATATGATAGAGCTTATTGAGCTTATTGAAAAAGACAAGGTTTATTCCATGGAAGTTCTTAATATATGCAGAGAGAAGGTTAATACAATGAAGCAGCTTCTTGATATATCTACGCCCTTCTTTGTTGATAGTTACGAGTATGAAGAGAGGTACATCGAAGATTATTTAAAGAAAAATTTTGCAATTCCTATTTTGGAGGAAGCGATCAAGATGGCAAAGGAAAATGAGGACTGGACTGTCGAAGGATGTGAGAAGTTTGTTAGAGATCTTGCAGCGAAAAAGATCGCTTCAAAGAAAAAAACATTTCAGCTGATAAGAGGTGCCGTTCTTGGGAAATTGGTAACTCCAGGGCTTTTCATATCACTTTCAGTTTTGGGGAAAGGAAAAACCGTTGCAAGGCTTCAAAGGACACTTGAGCTAGCAAGGACTATCAGATGAGGTGAGATGTTTTGCTATCTCTTGTTGTAGATGTCGGAACACAAAAGATGAAAGTATCAATTTTCAATACAAAAGGAGAGATTTTAAGAAAGGAGAGCGTTGAGTACGATCCGCCCTATTTCTCCCCAAAACCTGGGTGGGCAGAGTATAATCCTGAAGACTACTGGGAACTTTTTTTAAAACTTGCCAAAAAGGTTGCCAGTGGCATAGAAGATAAGATAAAAGTTATAACCGTTACAACACAGAGAGATTCTTTGGTGTTCATGGACAAAGCGGGTAAAGTTTTGAGACCAGTGATATTATGGCTTGATCATAGGGAAGCCCAGTATGATTTAAAGCTTCCATTTTATGAGAAATTCATTTACTGGCTGGCGGGAAAGCTTCCAACTATAAGGAATGTGTACAGGGGAGCTACGGTTAACTGGGTAAGGCAGAACGAACCTCATGTGTGGGAAAAAGCCTACAAGATTGTACAGCTTTCTGGATTTTTCCTTCAAAGACTCACTGGAGAATTTGTTGATAGCGTTGCTTCTCAGATAGGGCACATTCCGTTTGATTACAAAAGTCAAAAATGGTGTAAAAAATCAGATATAAAGGCAAAGCTCTTTCCTATACCTAAAGAAAAATTGGTTGATCTTGTAAAGCCATGTACAGTTATTGGGAAGCTCAGAAAAGATGTGAGAGACGAACTTGGTATAGATGCTTATGTTGTTGCGGCCGGTTCTGACAAGGGATGTGAAACTCTCGGGGTAGGAGTTGTGAAAGATGACGAAATTTCTTTGAGTCTTTCCACAACCTCAACTGTTCAAACTACAACGAAGAAATATTTTGAAACCATTCCACACCTTCCTCCATATCCAGGAATTATTGAAGGGACCTACAACCCAGAAGTTGAGATATTTCGAGGTTTTTGGCTTGTCAGATGGTTCAGAGATGAATTTGCCTACACTGAAAGAATGAAGGCAAAAAAGATCGGCATACCAGCGGAAAAGCTAATTGATGAAATGCTAGAATCTGTCCCGGCTGGTTCAATGGGACTTATAACTTATCCTTTTTGGACTCCAAGTTTGGATAAGCCAGAAGCCCGCGGATCAATTATTGGTTTTCAAAGTTTTCATAAAAGAGAACATTTATATAGATCATTAATAGAAGGACTTTTTTACGCCCTGAGAGAGGGAAAGGAAAGAATGGAAAAGAGAGGAAATTTGAAGTTTAAAATTGCAAAAATTGCTGGTGGTGGTAGTAGCAGTGATAAAATTGCTTCTATCGCAGCGTCCATCATGCAACTACCTGTTTATAGGGAAGTTACAGAAGAATCTGCGTCTTTAGGTGCAGCTATCATCTCTTTTTGTGGTATGGGCGTCTTTAGCAGATTAGAAGATGGTGTAAAAGAGATGGTCCATCTTGAGGGACCTTTTGAACCAGACGAAAAAGAAAAAGAAATATATAATTTTATATACAAGGAAGTATATAGGAAGCTCTATAGAAGATTGAAAAAGCTTTATGATAAACTTTACAAGGGTAAAGAATTTTTGGTTGAATAATCTTAAAGAATTTTCAAATAGATCTATTGGAGGTGTTGAAAATGACTATAGAGGAAATTTATAGATATCTTTCTAAAAAGAGAGGAAAACTCTCTTATGCTATTCCAAAGAAATGGGTTGCACCGTGGTTCTCTGGAAGAAGAAAGGAGTATAATAATGTAATTGTAGTTGATCCTTACGAGTATTATTCAACTATCCTCGAAAAGATTCTCAAGGGCGCAAGAGAGGGTGTGGATTATTCAAAATCCTACTCGGAAATTTATGGAGTAAAGGAACCAAGTTGGATAAAAACTGCACATATATATGCTATGTTTGTTAGAAGTTCGCTCAGTTACAACCATAAGGGTTTTGGAAGGTTTGAAGAGATCGATATTTTTGGTTACAGAGAAAGCGGCACATTCCTTAAAGCCATAGGTCTTTTTCCATATCTTAAAATGCTTGGAGTTGATACTATCTACCTTCTTCCTGTCAGTAAATACAGCGATCTCTTTAAGAAAGGTGAAGTTGGTTCCCCTTACGCTGTTAAAAATCCCAAAAAGATCGATGATAGGTATCACGATCCAATTTTGGAAGACTTTTCTGTTGAGGAAGAGTTTAAAGCTTTCGTTGAAGCTGCCCATGTTATGGGGTTCAGGGTTCTTTTAGATTTCATACCAAGAACAGCGGCAAGGGATAGTGATTTAATATTGGACCACCCGGAGTGGTTTTACTGGATAGATGTTGAAGAGATACGCAGTTACGCCCCACCAGAAGTGCCGGGAGTGGGTTTTAAGATACCATCAGAGGACGATCTTGAATACATATACTCTCTTGATAGTGTCAGAGAACACTTGAAGAAGTTCAGAAGGAATCCGAAAGAGATTGATCCACAAAGGTGGGAGAATTTCGTAAAGAGGGTTGATAAGAATAATTTCTTGCCAGAGCTTGTTAAGGAATTTGGTGTAATAACACCACCTGGTTTTTCCGATTGGATAAACGATCCACAACCAACATGGGATGATGTTACCTTCTTGCGACTTTTCTTGGATCATCCAAAAGCCTCAAAAAGATTTTTGAATAATGATCAACCCCCATATGTTCTCTTTGATGTTATAAAGGCCTCACTATTCCCGGGTGAGAGAGAAAATGAAGTTTTATGGGAATATATCTCTTCCATAATTCCATACTATCAAAAGGAATTTGGAATAGATGGTGTGAGACTTGACATGGGGCATGCTCTCCCAAGAAGGCTTGAAAAGATGATAATGGACAGAGCAAGGGAAATTGATCCAGCGTTCGTGTTCATAGCAGAGGAGCTCGACATTTCAAGGGCAGAACACTCCAAAAAATCAGGATACGATGCGATAATTGGAAACAGCTGGTGGATGATGCCAAGGGTTCCTGACAAAGCTTATGAGTTCTATCAAGTTGTAGCGCCAAAAATGAAGATTCCCTATCTTGCTTCTTCAGAGACGCCAGATACTCCAAGGATAAAGGCAAGAGAATATGGGGAAAAATTGAAAAAACTAATTCCATTTCTTATGGCTTTTGCGCCAAATGGAATTCTGTTTACAAATTCTGGACAGGAAATAGGTGAAGTGCAACCACTTAACCTTGGACTTGACAATACGGATGAGGGTAAAACCGTTTTGCCACCATCGGATGAGTTCTATGCAAAGCTCGGATTTTTCGATCATTACGCCTTCCATTGGAACGAACCAGATGATGAGGTACTCTCATTCCTCAGAAACCTTTCGATGATAAGGGGTATGTACATAGACCTGATCACTGAAGGTGAATATAAGCCTGTTTGGCTTGATTGGCAGGATGGAAAAACGGCAAATGCATCCTATTGGGGAAATGGAAGAGCTGTTATAATAGTGGCAAATCTTGATATGCACCCAAGGAGTGTAAAGATACACCTTTATAACACAAGGGGAGGTGAAATCAAGGTAGAGAGAATGAGGATATGGACAGAGAAAGGTTGGGAAAGAGTAGAAGCGAAAAATGAATGGACAGAGGTTTTCATGGAAGAGTTTGGATTTGCATTGGTTGAACTATTCTTTAGGGAGGTGTGATTTATGAGTAGAGAAGAGGTTCTTCAGAAGGTAAAGGAGATCGTTGCTGACAAGTTGGGAGTAGATCTTGACGAGGTTACGGAAGACGCTGCACTTATCGATGATCTTGGAGCAGATTCCCTCGATTTAGTTGATCTTGTTATGGAATTTGAAGAAGCATTTAATGTTAAAATTGAAGATG
>Ga0256842_1000749_pt1 | contig 28338 bp, 18 predicted proteins | sample 4559240metaG_FD_185973 | JGI IMG/M metagenome (GOLD analysis project Ga0256842, IMG submission 185973) | Hydrothermal vent microbial communities from Guaymas Basin, Mexico - 4559-240 | ecosystem: Environmental > Aquatic > Marine > Hydrothermal vents | place: Mexico: Guaymas Basin | collected... | reverse complement strand
CATCAACTGCAAATAATCAATAATAATAATATCCAAATTTGCTTTGGCCTTTAATCTTCTACATTTTGCACTTAAATCAAAAATAGATAATGAGGGGGAGTCGTCAATAAAAATTGGTGCTTGGTATAATTTCTGCACCTTGTCTTCTAATACCTGCCACTCTTTATCGTTAAGCTTTCCAGACTTTATTGTAATATGATCGATTTCTGTTTCGCTTACTATCAAACGATTGACCAATTGAACCGAGGGCATTTCTAGTGAGAAAAAAGCAACTGACATATTATGATCTACAGCCATATTTCTTGCCATACTCAAAGTGAAGGCCGTTTTACCCATAGATGGTCGTGCGGCTACAATAACCAAATCTCCCTTTTGCCATCCTTGAGTAATTTTATCGATACTAGGAAAACCTGAGGGGACTCCATTAAACTCTTTAGTTTTTGCTTCTTGAATTAATTCTATGGCTTCATCTAATATCTGAGGTATAGGAAGAATCTCTTTTTTTATTGTTCCTGATGAGATACTAAATAGCTCTGCCTCGGAATGATCTAGTAATTGATAAACATCTTGTGTATTATCATAGGCTTGTCGCTGAATATCGGAAGTAACTCTAATTAATTCTCTTTGAATAAATTTCTGTGCAATAATTCTAGCATGGAAATCGATATGAGCTGCCGAAGCAATTTTATTCGATAGTTGAGCAATATATCCTGCTCCACCAATTTCTGCAATTTCGTTCCTATTACGCAATTCTTGTGTAACCGTAAGCATATCTATAGATTCACCAGACTCGGCAATATCTTTTATTACAGCATAAATTTTCTGATGTGCAGGTTTATAAAATGCTTCTGGTTTCAAAATATCTAATACAACTTCTATAGCATCTTTTTCAAGCATCAAGGCCCCTAGAATAGCTTCTTCTATATCTATTGCTGAGGGCTGAGTTCTTCCTACGGCAATATTTAAATCTTGTGTTGTTTGCTGTTTCTGTCGTTCTAAAGCCATATTATTATATTTAAAATTTGTGGAAAAAGATGTTCTTAACTAGATACAAAACATCAATAATATGCTCTATTTCCAAAATTTGATATCTTTCTTTATATTCACAAAAATAAAATTCTTATCTTTAAGTGATGCTAGAAATAAACAGTCTTTTTAAACATAAGTTGCTAACAATTGTTAGTTTGTTAATACTAATAACATTAGGGGCTTGCCAAAAGAAAGATGACTTAGCTCCAAGCGTATCTATCCAAATACCCTCTGGCGGAAGTTATTCTGCTATGGACACCTTATATATTAAAGCACAGATTACTGATAATGTGAATATTAATAGAATTAGTATTAAAATAATCGATCAAAATAATCAGCAAATTTGTCCGTCTTATAATTTCTTTCCTAACCGATCATCATTCCTTTTAGAGAGTTCGTTTATCATCAATAATTTATATTTATCTAGCGGAAGCTATTTTCTTATAATCGAAGCTTATGATGGTACTAACATTGGGAAATCATATATCCCTATTCAAATTGGTGCTATTTCTAAGAAATTAGAAGATATATTAATTGTTGAAAGATATACTAATCATACAGAAATCTATTCTATTTTAAACGGGAAAACTTTACTTAAGGATTTCCCTTTCTCCTATCAAGATTTTATTTATAATCCTTATGCTAAGCAATATCAATTACTCACTAGTAATGGTGATTTAATCGCATTTAACAAATCAAATTTTGATGAAGAATGGTGTGTTTCTGGTTTAAAAGATCCTGCTAGAAATTATTATGGTAAGTTGTTTTATAAAGATCAGCATACTTATGTCAGTAGTTATTTGGGTGAAATAAGATCTTATGATGAAAAAGGTAATCTAGGTATCCAAGCCAATACAGTGGATACGAAAGGCCAGATTAGTAATTATTTTTTTAATCAAGATAAAATTATGGCTATAAAGAAACCTTACGTCAATTATCAAGATAAAATTGAAGAATTAAACAAAATAACAGGGGCGTCTATCTATACCTACGACTTACAATTTTCGCCTGAGAGCATCTTGTTTGTTGATGATGAATTATGTGTTGTTTTTGGAAATAGAGACCAAGTTGCTCAAGCCTGTTCTCTTTCAACATTGTACCATGTCATACATCCTTTTGGAGATTTTCAAGACCGGGAACTGAGTGATGCTATTCAATATTCTGAATACTATTATATTTTGTCGTTAAACCACGAAATTATTGAATATGAATTAGATAATTCATACGAGCGTATCTTGGAAACAACAAATACAAATGTTCATTTTTTTAAGGAAGATTTGTATGAGAAAACCTACTACATAGATAATAATGAAATATTAGCTTTACGTTATCCTGCAGCAGGATCACAAGTATTTTTTCAGAACGACAAAACTATAGATGATCTAATTTTTGTATACAATAAATAATCTAGGATTCCATTTTATCGAGAATTTTACTCACATCTTCTTCAGTCCTTTTAAGCTTATCTTTACAGAAAGATATTAACTCAGAAGCTCGCTTAACCTGATTAGATAAGTGATCAATTTCTAGTTCATTGTTCTCCATTTTCGAAAGAATTGTTTCTAATTCTTCTATTGCCTGCTGATAGGTAAGTGTTTTCTTAGCCATAAATCTTTTATACCTTTATTCCAATAACAATAACATCGTCAATTTGTTCAAGTTCTCCTCTCCATTCTTCAAAGTAATCATTAAGAATCTGAGCTTGCTCGTCCATTGGTTTATCTGTATTTGTTAACAATAAATTTTTGAATGGTTTATACTTCAGCTTTTTACCTTTAGGACCACCAAATTGGTCGGCGTATCCATCGGAGAACATATATATTTGGTCGCCATCCAAAAGTTGTATTTCTACAGTAGCAAAATCAACCAATTCTTTTTTGTAAATCCCAATTGGCATTTTGTCTCCTTTTATTTCGTAGAGGGTATGAGTTTCTCCTTCTACCACTTTATCTGCAATTTCTACCGCTTTATTTTCTTTTGGTCTGATAATATATAGCGGATTATTAGCCCCTGAATACTGAACCTTTTTGGTTTCGTAATTATAAGCCACCAAAGCAATATCCATTCCATCTTGTGCCTCACCTTCTTTACCTGTTTGATGTAAAGATGTAATTACAGATTGTCTTAGATTATCTAGAACATGTCCTGAAGTAAGAACTGTAGATTTATTTACAATTTCATTTAAAAAGGCAACCCCCAACATCGACATAAATGCTCCTGGAACGCCATGACCTGTACAATCGGCTGCCGTAGCGATAAATAATTTTGATTTCTTAAGGTGTTTCATCCAATAAAAATCTCCAGAAACAATATCTTTAGGTTTAAAAAGTATAAATCTGTCCGAAATCTTTTTTTTAATATCCTCGACTTGAGGTAAAATTGCTTTCTGTATTCGTTCGGCATAGTGTATACTATCAGAAACCTCTCTATGTATTTCTTCTATATGGTCTTTTTGGTCTTGAATCTCGTCTCTTTGAGCAGAGATTTCTTCATTTTGCTGATAAAGTTCTCCGTTGGCTTGTTCGATAATTGCTTTTTGTTCTGATAAAGAAATATTAGCTTTTCGAATTTGTTTGAACTGTCGATAAACTACAAATGAGAAAATTATTATTATTACAAAAACACCTGAAAATCCGTAAATAATAAGCATTTGCTGTTTCGATTTCAACTGTTGCTTTTCATTTTCTTGATTTGCAATTTCGAGTGCCGCTTCCTTCTGATTGGTTTCATATTTAGTCTGTAATTCACTAACAATTCTTAAATTATCTTCAGAATAAACTTCATCTTTAATTTTAGTATATTTTCTGTTAAAGTATAATGCTTTGCTATAATTTCTTAACGAATCGTAAGCCTCTGAAAAGGATCTGTAAATAATTGGAAGTTCTCTTTTTATATCATTCTTTAAAGCTGTTTTCTCAGCATACTGCAAATTATATAATGCTTTCTGATAGTTTCGTAGATTGGTATAACTCATTCCTAAATAGGTATAAGTTACCGTCAATTGATAAGGGTCTTCGGTTTGTTTCGCAAGCTCTAAAGCTTTTTTAAATTTCACTAACGATTTCTCGAATTCTTCTTGATTATTATAAATTGCACCCAAACCAATATAAGAAGCTGCCACCCCTCTAAGGTCTCCTACTTTTTCTTTGTTAATTGCACATTGCTCATTATAGATAATTGCTTGTTTGTAATAACTTTTTATTACTTTCGAATAGAGCACGCTGTCTTTTGGATTTTCTCTAATTAACTCGCTATATTTATCTGCCTTTGCACTATAAATATTGGCTATATTACTTTGTGCATCAGCGCTATTCCAAGGGTCGTTTATTTCTTGATCGATAGTTAAAGCTTTTTGAAAAAAGTTATCAGCCTGATTAAGCAGAACGGTATCTTTCTCCTTTGCTAAATTCTGGTAAATTAAGCCAATATTATTATAGCTACTTGCCACTCCAATTCTAAAATTGGCTTTCTGAAACATCTTTAGCGCATTTTGGAATGACTGAATAGCCTCTTCATTTTTTTCCCACTTATTATATACATTTCCCAATGCATTATAAGAAATTCCAGCACCTTTATCTTTTCCAAGAGCTAATTTATATTTTAAAGCCATATTCAAATTCTCAACAGCTTTACTGTACAAACTCTTATCTAAATATAAACTTCCTAGATTATTATATACTTTAGAAATTCCAATACTATCGGATATTTTTAGTCTAATATCTAAGGATTTTTTTAATAATATAAGAGCCGTATCTAATGACGATTTCTTTTTATAATAATATCCAATATAGTTATAATAAGCTCCTAAAGAAGTGTCATTTTTATGTTTGACCGCTTCTGTATACGCCTGATCTAAATATGTTTTGGCAAGTTCTATATCCTTACGTTTTAGTTTTTTATACAACAGATTGTAGGCTTCACTTCTATCAATAGATACGTTCTCAATAACTTGCTTAAGACTATCTATTTCAGTCGTTTGCGAAAAACTAAAATTTGCTAAAAGTAATAATATTATTAGTATGGATATTTGTTTCATTCAATTGCATTTTACAATTATCAAATATATACAATTTGCACCTAAAAACAGAAAAGAGTTATACCGAATTACTAACATTACAAATAAGAAGCAACCCCTCCTAAAAGTTTGTCATTAAGCTTAATACCAATTTTAAAATTAAGCATATAATTATTTATCCCCAGATGGTTTTCTCGTAATAAAACAAGATCATAATCATAATTAAATCCTAAACTACAGAAAAAGTTTTTATTATTATAACCTAAGGCACTTCTCAATTCAAAATATGGAGAAACTCTATGTCGCACCTCGTTATTATCCAAGATATTATAATTATACGATGCTCCTAACAAAGAAAATACAGAAAAGTAAAACTTTTTATATACTATACTTGTTGACAGGCCCAGCATTAATTTTACAGAATAAATCTGAATGTTTCTTTGCACATCGGCAACCTCAATAGGTTGGTTTTCTGACAAATCCAAATGGCCCCAAAAAGAATAATAATTAACACCAACACCAGTGATAAATGAGATTGAGGATTTTTTTTGGTAATTATAATTCTTGAAATTGGCATCAAAGTTATATTTATCAGAAGCAATATAATAACCTATTATAGAAACTTGTTTAATCTCAACTCCCTTATTGATTTTCAGGTTTACTATCGTAGTATCATTATCATAAGTTATGTTTTCCTGCTGTACTCCCTGGTAATCTTTTAATTTTAACTCGCCATAAAATTTCTTAATAGAATATCCTCCTGCAAAGCTAAAGGCTTTAAACATTTTTAATTGTGGAATATTTGAATAGGGTAATCTAAACGTCAAGGTAATTCCTATCCTATAAAATGACAAGCCAAGTCCAACATAGATATTATTCTGGGTATTGAAACTAGCATCTGTTTTTTCTGAATTGTTTAAAGATTTATCGATATTTAAACGATAACTATTACTATAAAATTCGGCTAATGGATAAGCTGTAAATTGATTTTTTGTTACGTGCACGTAAGTAGAGTCAAATTGACTAAAAGCTGAACTTATCAGAATAAAAAAGAGTATTATTAATGCGTTTATTCTCAAAACTTATTTAGACTTTCCTTTTTCTTAATAGCAAATACACTCCAAAAAGAATAAATGGTATACTCAATATTTGTCCCATATCTAATATCATAGTCTGCTCGAAATCGACCTGAACAGCTTTGAAAAATTCTATGACAAATCGTGCAGAAAATAAACCGATAAGAAATACTCCAAAAATAAGTCCAGGCGTCTCACCCATATTCTTTTTGAAATACATCCAAATCAATATTACAAATAAGACCATATAAGACAAACTTTCGTATAACTGAGCTGGATGCCTAGGAGCATCTCCTAAATAATGAATCTCTTTTTCAAAAACAAAAGCCCAAGGCACATTTGTTACACTTCCCACAATTTCGGAGTTCATCAAATTTCCCATTCTAACAAGAGCACCACCAATAGCAACTACAATAACAATTCTATCGAGAATCCACATATAAGATTGACCACTTTTTTTACTAAAAAGATATAAAGAAACAAGAATTCCCAAAGCAGCTCCATGACTTGCCAATCCTCCTTTCCAAATCTGCAATACTTCTAATGGATGATTAATGTAATAATCTGGCTGATAAAACAATACATGCCCTAATCTTGCTCCTAACACTACCCCGACAAGCATATATATAGATAACTGGTCAAGTGTTTCGATTGGGACATGTTCCCTGTCAAATATCTTTTTCATAATTAAGTAACCCAAAAAGAAGGTCGAAGCAAAAAACAAACCGTACCAACGAACGGTTAATGGCCCTAAAGAGAATATTTCTGGGGAAGCATTCCAATGAATAAAATCTAACATTAAAGTGAATTTAAGTTTGAAGCAAAATTAATTATATTTATTTACAAGCAGAGATCAATAATTGTTTTTTATCGAAACAAAACGTTATTTATCCTTAAAATAAAAACTCACAATTGGCTTTTCCAACATTTTTTAGCTATTCTTTAACTAAACTTTATATTTTTGTTTTTTAAGAAATATTATTATGGACAATTCATACGACAAAAACAGTCTATTAAGAAATGCTGCCAATTACGGTTTAATTCTTGGGCTAACTATAATCATCTATACCCTTATTCTACAATTTACGGGGAATGTTCAAAATCCAGTTGCAGGATGGGCGTCTTTTATTTTTATGGCCGTTGCCGTGTCTATTGGTACTAAAAATTTAAGAGATAAATTTCAATCGGGATATATTTCTTACGGTAGAGCTGTTGGTTCTGGAATGTTGATAGTCGTATCGGCAAGCCTTATTCAAGCTTTCTTTATTTATGTATTTTACAAATATATTTCGCCTGATTCGCTACAAGAATTATTTACAAATATGGAAGACGCTATGATGCAAAATGGATCTACCGATCAAGAAATAGAAGTGTCTATGAAAATGATGAGGGCGTATACTGGCCCTTTAACTCTTGCTTTTTCCGCTATCTTTGGATCTGCTTTTTGGGGTTTAGTTATTTCATTGATTAGTGCTATCTTTGTTAAAAGAGAAAAAAATATTTTTGAAGATTAATAAACATAAAAAGATGAACATATCTATTGTAGTTCCATTGTTTAACGAAGACGAATCCTTACCTAAATTAGAGGAATGGATTGATCGTGTTATGCGTGAGCATAAGCTTAGCTACGAGGTAATTATGGTAGACGATGGCAGCCACGATAATTCTTGGCCGGTTATAGAATCTTTATCTAAAAAGAACCCTGCAATTAAAGGAATTAAATTTAGAAGAAATTACGGTAAATCTGCAGCTCTTTATTCAGGCTTCGAGGCTTCTAAAGGCGAAGTTATTATTACGATGGATGCCGATTTACAAGACAGCCCAGATGAAGTTCCCGAACTTTATAGAATGATTACAGAAGAAGGATACGATGTGGTGTCGGGATGGAAAAAGAAACGTTACGACCCTTTTGTTAAGCGAGTCACAAGTAAACTTTACAACAGAACAACAAGAATGGTTACAGGGCTTAAACTCCACGACATGAACTGTGGTCTAAAAGCATATAGAAGTACTGTTATTAAAAGTATCGAAGTTTATGGTGAAATGCATCGATACATTCCTGTTTTAGCCAAAAGAGCAGGTTTTAACAATATTGGAGAAAAAGTGGTTGAACACAGAGCCCGAGAGTTTGGTGTAACTAAATTTGGGTGGGAACGTTTTATTAATGGATTTCTAGATCTTATGTCAGTAACATTTATGACTAAATTTGGGAAAAAACCTATGCATTTTTTTGGAATTTGGGGTTCTTTAATGTTTTTTATTGGAGGAATAGTCGCAACTTATCTAATTGCACAAAAAGTTTACTATTTAACTTTTACGAATCTTACTCCTAGAGACGTTACAGACCAACCTCTTTTTTACTTAGCTTTAATAACCATTGTTATAGGAACACAATTATTTTTAGCTGGTTTTATTGGCGAATTAGTTTCTAGAAACAGCTCTGACAGAAACGATTATTTAATTGAGAAAAAAATATAAATTGGGAAATATTATTCAAAATATTAAAAAAAATGTAGGATGGTGGATTCTCAACAAATCCATTAAAAAAGTAAAACGAGACGCCAGTTTCCAAAACTATACTACTGCTAAAAACATTGGTATTATTTTTAATGCTACACACCAAGATACTTACGAAACAGCTCGTAAATATATTAAAACGATTAGCGATAAAGGGCTCAAAATAAAAGCATTAGGATTTGTTGATTCAAAAGAAGTTTTAGACTTTTATCAAAAAAGTACTTACTTTGATTACTTCTCTAGAAAAAACCTGAATTGGTACAGCAAACCCAATAACCCTAATACCGAAGAGTTTATAAATACAAAATTCGATATCCTAATAGACCTAAGTATTATTGAAGATTTCCCCATTCAATATATTGTGGCACTTTCTAAAGCCAAATTTAAAGTCGGCTGCGTTAAAGAGAATGAAAATTTTTATGACTTTATGCTACAACTTAACGAGAAAAAACAACTTTCTTTTTTTATTGAGCAATTGGACTATTATTTTAACATGATTAAATAAGCAAAGTCATTTATTGTTTAAATCATTCAAAATTATTTGGACTTAAAAAACACACAAAATGAATACAGATTTAATTAAAGGAGCCGGAGTTGCACTCGTAACCCCTTTCGACAGTCTAGGACAGGTGGATTATACTTCTCTTAAAAAGTTAGTAGATCACGTTATTTGTAAAGGTATCGATTTTATTGTCGCATTGGGTACAACTAGCGAATCTGCAACATTAAGCAAAAGCGAGAAAGAAAAAGTATTAAATACAATAATAAAAGAAAACGGGAAAAGAGTTCCTTTAGTTGTAGGTATTGGAGGTAACAACACTCAGCTTGTAATCGACGAAATTCAAACAAGAAATTTTGATAAAATTGATGCTGTTCTGTCTGTAGTCCCTTATTACAATAAGCCCTCGCAAGAGGGTATCCTAGCTCATTTTTCTGCTATTGCAGAAGCATCTCCAATTCCCATTATTTTGTATAATGTACCTGGACGAACAGCTAGTAATCTATCTGCCAAAACGGTATTGACCTTAGCTAAGAAATATGACAATATTATTGCTATAAAAGAAGCCTCATCTGACTTTATTCAAATTATGGAGATTATTAAGAATAAGCCTGATGGTTTCCGAGTTTTATCGGGAGATGATGCTTTAACTTTACCTTTGCTTTCTATCGGAATGGAAGGTGTTATTTCTGTAGTCGCAAACATCTATCCCAGCGAAATGAGTTTTATTAATAAAGAAGCTGAGAATGGAAATTACGATGGAGCAAGAGATATGCACTATAAAATACTCGAACTAACCAATGCTCTATTCGAAGAAGGTAATCCTGCAGGAATTAAAGCTGCTCTTAAAGCTAAAGAAATTATTGAAAATGAAACTTTACGACTTCCTTTAGTAAGCGTTAGTGAAAATTTAAGAGAGAAAGTTAAATTTCTATTGAATTAATCTTTAATAGATGATTTTTTGTACGGAATAGGATGCTCGACAAGCTGGTATAAATTGTATAATAACATATAATCTATACCACTAAAATTTCCTGTAGTAGGATATTTACCTAAACCTTCTTGTTCTTTTTTTGTTCCTCTAAATTTATTTGGATAAGCCCAGCCTCCCAGAGGCTTTCCTGCTTGCATTCCACAGCATTTAAATTTTAGTGAGTCTTGAGACCAATAATAAGGTCCATTGAATGGAGCCGAATCTATCTGATGTAATACTTTTTCCTTATCATACGAACTTGTTTGTTTATCATTAATAAACTGAAAAAGCAATAAATAAAACGTTTCTCTATTCCAAGGGCTTCCACATTTATCAATATAAAAACCTGTTCCATTTATTTTACCCAAAGGGGTAATGTCCCACCAAGTATCTGTTAAAGCAGCTAAAGTTAACGCCATTGTACTATTGTAATCGTTGACCCAATTAGGTATACGGCTTAAACCCCAAAGTTTTTTGGCCCAAAACGATTGAGACCAAGTATTATCATAAGATTTCCCTGTAATTCTTTTCCCAATTGCAGCAAGTGGATAAGCATACATTAAGGCGTTAGCCCCTCGCTCAACATTATCTCCGTTAGGATCTTTGATAATCCAATCTGGACCAGCTAGCAAATAACTTATCATTCTATTAACTGTAAGCTTGGCTTTTTTACTAAAATTAACTTTCTGCTTTTGTAAGTGATTATCGTAAAAAGATAATTCGGAATCTGGTAAGCATTTGTAAACCAAACTGTAACCCATTAGTAAATGTACTAATTGGTCTTGACTTTCCGATGCTGCATACGGATTAGGGTTTCCATCGGAATCGTATCTAGAAATAAAAGTAGGGACTCCAGGTTCACGAGTTCCCCAAGTATCTTTACTTGTTAAGTCTTTATTTCGCCCAATAATAGAAAAATGTTCAGGATGATATTCTAAATCTAAATCATAACGATGAAAAAAACCATCTAAAGTGTCTTTTGCTTTATTCCAAGGAGGATAGGTTTCGCATCTATCCAATCTATCGAAAGCCATTAACGCATAATTCAATTCTTTCAAAGTATTATCAGTATTCTGATTATTATCGGAAAGTAAGCGATATTCTGTAGCTAAAATCCCGATATACCATGCTAAATCTATAGTTTGATCGCCAACCGTAAAACCTTTCTCGGATCTTCGATATACGTTTCTTACATAAGCAAGTTCACTCTCACCAATATGAGGCCCAGGTTTCACAAAATAATTAATTAACCTTGTTCTGTAATTCCAATATTTGTCGAGGTGGTTTTGAGCACTTTTGGATTCTTGAGACCATCCCAAAATACCAATCGTTAGAAAACACAAGCTTAAAACAATTTTAATATTTAATTTTAACATAACTTATAATTTAAAGTCAATTTAAAATATTTTATATCATTCGATATAATGAAAAAACAGCTATTAATCCTCATACACTGAACCGCAAATCAATACAAAATGTTCTTAATTAAAAACAGACTAGGTTTACAAATCTACATTTTTTTGGTATTTTTGCATCTTAAATAATTTACTAAAGCAGATAAATCATGAAAAAAGCAGAAATTTATACAGAAAAAGGCTTAATGAAAGTTGAGTTTTACGAAAAAGATGCTCCTAATACCGTTGATAATTTTATTAAGCTATCTAAAGATGGTTTCTACGATGGTTTAACTTTCCACAGAGTTATTCCAGATTTTGTTATTCAAGGAGGATGTCCTGATGGGACAGGAGCAGGGGGGCCTGGTTATAGCATCGATTGCGAGCTAGATGGCGACAATCAGTATCACGATAGAGGTGTATTATCGATGGCTCATGCTGGACGAAATACTGGAGGATCGCAATTCTTTGTTTGCCACAGTAGAACTAACACCTCGCATTTAGACAGAAACCATACTTGCTTCGGAAAAGTATACGAAGGTTTAGATGTTATCGATGAAATTCGTGCTGGCGACAAAATTGAAAAAATCATAATCATTGAAGACTAGAAAATAATGGCATTAGAATTAACAGGTAAATTAGTCGAAAAATTTGAAGAACAACAGATTTCTGAAAAATTTAAAAAAAGAGAATTCGTTGTAGAAACTTCCGAAAACAATTTTACAGAACAAATTAAATTTGAATTAGTTCAAGACAGAACCGATATTATTGACCCATATAAAATAGGTGAAGACATAAAAGTTTCTTTTAATCTGAAAGGAAGAAAATGGAACGACAAATATTTTGTGAACGTTCAAGCATGGAGAATAGACCGTATTGGCGCAGATAATGGTCAAGGTAACAACGCTCCTGAAGGATTTCCTCCACCTCCACCTCCCTCAGAAGAAGACGATTTTATGGGTGACGCTCCTTTTTAAGAAACGTAATATAATAGCAAATTTATTAAAATATCAATTTTTTTTTATAAATCTGCTTGATATATAATTAATTATGTTACTTTTGAAGCTTAATTAAATAATTATATTATAATGCAAAACGGAACAGTAAAGTTCTTCAATGAATCTAAAGGATTTGGATTTATTGTTGAAGACGATTCAAAAACAGAGTACTTTGTACACGTATCAGGTTTAGTTGATAAAATCAACGAAGGTGATGCTGTTGAATTTGAATTAACAGAAGGTAAAAAAGGTTTAAACGCAGTTAACGTAAAGTTAGTTTAATTTTCTTTTATCATGCAAAACGGAACAGTTAAATTTTTCAACGAGTCTAAAGGATTTGGATTTGTTGTAGATGATGAGTCAAAAACAGAGTACTTTGTACATGTATCAGGTTTAGTTGATAAAATCAATGAAGGTGATACAGTTGAGTTTGAATTAACAGAAGGTAAAAAAGGTTTAAACGCAGTTAACGTAAAGTTAATTTAATTTTCTTTTATCATGCAAAACGGAACAGTTAAATTTTTCAACGAGTCTAAAGGATTTGGATTTGTTGTAGATGATGAGTCAAAAACAGAGTACTTTGTACATGTATCAGGATTAATTGATAGAATTAGCGAAGGCGATGCAGTTGAATTTGAACTTACTGAAGGAAAAAAAGGATTAAATGCAGTAAATGTTAAAACCATTTAATATTTATTGAATAATTTTTATAAAGAAAGCCCTTGCTATTTGCAAGGGCTTTTTTATTTCCAAAAATAGAAACCAAAAAAAATATACGAAACATCTATATCTTATGATAATTCTTATACCCAACTTCTATTCCAAAATAGAGAGAAAGAACATTCTTAAATTTATCTTTTAAAGATTTTTTATTTATTGATAAATCATAATCAAACTTCCAATTTTGGGCTTGAATTCTTGCTTTCATAATATTAGGATGCGTACCTTCAAACTTCTTTAACTCTTTTACATGCAAATCATAATCGAACTCGCTAGCTTTTACCACATTATCATCGACCCAACTATCATCGTGCCATAATTTATTAAATGTTTCTTGCTTATTCTGCATAGCCTTAGGTGTTTTTACCCAGCCATAATGATATATGTATGCATCAATAAGTTTGACATTTAATTTCTGATTATCTCCTTTCCTGAATCCCTGAGCATCTCTATAAGAATAAATAGATTTGTCGTTTTTTACAAGCCTTATCTCATGTTTATACCAATTCGACGATGCTCCAATATAATCGTAAGACCCATAAAAATGAAGATAATTAAATAATAATCCATCAACTGATGAGTCATCTTTGTATTTCAACATCGAAGCCTTAATCGTATCAAGATATTTTTCATGAACAACTTCGTCGCCTTGAATATAAAACGCCCAATCTGAGTCTTCAGAGATATTTGCAAATGCCTTATCCGTTTCTTTTGCCAAAACCTGTCCTCCTTCTCTTAAGGAGTCATCCCATTGAGTTTTGACAATTTTGATCTTATCAGGATTAATACTTTTAATTAATTCTAAAGTTTTGTCCTCGGACTGACCAACAGCAACAATAAATTCATCGCAGATTGGCAAAATAGACTTTATGGCTTCTACAATTGGATAATCAAAAATTATTGCATTCTTAATAAATGAAAAACCTGATATTTTCATATTAATTTTTCTTCTGCTTTTTTTGACCCTTCTGTCCTTTCTGCCCTTTTTGTTGACCGCCTCCTTTTTTAGTCATTTTAGCCCAAGAATCTTTTAAAGTAACCGTTCTATTAAAAATTAATTTATTGGCAGTAGAATCTAAATCTGAGCAGAAATAGCCAATACGTTCGAATTGAAAATGCTCTCCTATTTTACTGTTCTTTAGAGATGGCTCTACAAAAGCATCAATTGTTTTTAATGATTCGGGATTAATATTATCCAAAAATGTTTTTCCTTCTTCTTCTTTTAAAGGATCTTCCGATTTGAATAATCTATCGTAAAGATTGACTTTAACTTTTTCGTTTTTCTGAGCAGAAACCCAATGAAGTGTACCTTTTACTTTTCTTCCATCAGGAGATTTTCCTCCTTTCGATTCAGGATCGTAAGTTGCTCGGAGTTCCACCACGTTTCCGTTTTCATCTTTAATAGCCTCGGTGCAAGTAATAAAATAAGCATAACGTAAACGAACTTCTTTACCGACTGTTAAGCGAAAGAATTTCTTTGGAGCATCTTCCATAAAATCTTCTTGCTCAATATAAATTTCTCTTCCGAACGGAATTTTTCTTTTCCCTGCTGATTCATCTTCAGGATTATTTACGGCATCGAGTTCTTCGATTTCATTTTCTGGATAGTTTGTGATAACCACTTTTAATGGATTAAACACCGCCATTCGTCGCTCAGCTCTTTTATTTAAATCTTCTCGAATATTATATTCTAGTTTCTCAAGTTCAATAATATTATCTCGCTTAGCCACACCAATCATATCAGCAAAATTCCGTAGTGACTCTGGAGTATATCCACGTCTGCGTAAACCCGAAATAGTTGGCATTCTTGGGTCGTCCCAACCGTTAACATGGTTTTCTTTTACCAATTGTAATAATTTTCGCTTACTCATTACTGTATAGCTCAGATTCAATCTTGCAAACTCAATTTGACGAGGACGAACTTTATTTGCATCAGCAATTTGGTCTAAAAACCAATCGTATAATGGTCTATGATTCTCGAATTCTAAGGTACAAATAGAATGACTAATTCCCTCTAAATAATCGGACTGGCCATGAGCAAAATCGTACATAGGATAAATATTCCACTCACTACCCGTTCTGTGATGTTCGTCTTTTTTGATTCGGTACATTAATGGATCTCGCAAAAGCATATTAGGTGAAGCCATATCTATTTTTGCTCGCAAAGACATGGTTCCTTCTTCTATCTCACCCTTTTTCATTTTCTCAAAAAGCTCTAAACTTTCTTCAATAGGACGATTTCGCCAAGGACTATCTTTTCCTGGACTTGTGGGAGTTCCTTTAAAATCAGCAATTTCTTCTGCCGTTTGTTCGCAAACATAAGCTTTTTTGGAATTAATCATCTGAATTGCAAACTGATACAATTGTTCAAAATAATTCGAAGTGTATAAAGGTTCGTTATTCCATTTAAAACCCAACCATTCAATATCTTTTTTTATAGAATCTACATATTCTGTATCTTCTTTTTCGGGATTAGTATCATCGAAACGTAAGTTACATTTTCCATTGTATTTCTCGGCCAACCCGAAATTTAGACAAATCGACTTTGCATGCCCAATATGTAGATAACCATTAGGTTCTGGTGGAAAACGGACTTGAATTTCACCCTTATTTTTGTTGGACTCAATATCTTCTTCAATTATTTGCTCGATAAAGTTTAATGAAACTTTTTCTTCTATCTTCTCCTCTGTATTATGCATATCGAAATATTCTAATTAATTTATTCTGAATCTGCAAAAATAAAGGTTTTCATCGAAATATAAATCAATAGCTCAGTAAGTTTCATTTTTTTAGAAAAAATATTCTTCTCTACTTTCAAATCTGCTACCTTTGTAAACCATGCAAGTAGAAAAAAAGAAGATATTAAACGATCCCGTCTATGGTTTTATTAACATTCCCAAAGGCGTTTCTTTTCAGATAATAGAACACGAAGTATTCCAAAGACTTCGTAGAATTAAGCAATTGGGTTTAACATTCTATGTGTATCCTGGAGCTATACATTCTCGTTTTCAGCACACTTTGGGAGCAACTCATTTAATGTCTGAAGCACTTAATACCCTGCGTTCTAAAGGTGTAGATATTTCCGATAAAGAATATTTAGCTGCTACTCAAGCTATCCTTTTACACGATATTGGACACGGTCCTTTTTCTCATTCACTGGAACATTCTATCGTAAATGGAATCTCTCACGAGGATATTTCTTTGGAGTTAATGAATTTCTTCAATAATAAATTTGACGGACAACTCGATTTAGCAATTCAGGTTTTTAAGAATCAGTATTCTAAACATTTTTTACATCAATTGGTCTCTAGCCAACTCGATGTCGACCGACTCGATTATCTTTTACGAGATAGTTTTTTTACAGGTGTATCGGAAGGGATTGTCGGCTCCGACCGAATAATAAAGATGCTTAATGTGTCTGACAGCCAGTTGATTGTAGATGTTAAAGGTGTATATTCAATAGAGAAGTTTCTAATTGCCAGAAGGTTAATGTATTGGCAAGTTTACTTGCACAAGACTGTAATTGTTGCTGAGCAATTACTCCTAAAAACTTTGCAAAGAGCAAAAGAATTAGCTCAAAAAGGAGACTATATTTTTGCTACTCCTGCTTTCAAATTTTTCTTATACAATAAAATAGCAAAAGATGAATTACATCAAAAAACAGAATTAAACCATCGTTCTGTATTAGAGTTATTTACGCTAATAGATGATAATGATATTATGGCTTCTATCAAGGTTTGGTGCGACCACTCCGATCCTATATTATCTAAATTAAGTCAAAATCTTATTAATCGAGATTTTTATCATATAGAACTTCAAAACTTTAAAATAAAAGAATCGAAAGTTAGTCAACTAAAAGACAAATTACTCTCCAAATATAACATACAAGAACAAGATCTTCACTATTTTCTAATTTCGGGAACTATTAGTAATAATGCGTACAGCCAATTCGACGATAGAATTAATATTTTGCAAAAAGATGGGCAATTAACGGATATTGCCGAAGCGTCTGATATTCTTGATTTATCGGCTCTATCGAAAACCGTTCAGAAGCATTTTCTGTTATACCCCAAAAACATCTAAAAAAAAGCTCTCAATTGTGCTTGACCATTATGGATAACTCTTGATCCTTCGGCCACTCTACCCAAATAGCTTAAATTAAGTTGTAAATATTTAGATAACTGGGTCTGAAATAAAGCAGACCATTTTGCATTATTCCCGGGTAATAATCCTTCGAGCATTTCAAACGCAATTGGGGTATTTGTAAGGTCGTTGTAATCGAATTTAAAATAATCGATATTAACTTGAATATTAGTTTTATTGGCAACATTATATTTAAATTCTACGCCTAGTTCATTCAAATTGGCTTTCTGGAAATCCAATGTGTTATTTTTCTTTTTGTGCTGATAATGTGTAATAATGCGAAAGGAATTGTTAAGTTGAAAACTTAATTCGATTTTATCAGAAATTTGCTCAATAAAATAATTATTTGTCGGAAAAAACTCCGAATTGTAGGACTTTTCGTTGTATTCAGTCTTATTATTTACACTTAAATATTTATTAAAGTTAATTCTAAGATTTAATCCATGTGTTAAAGATGTCCTTGAATCAAAACCATTTGTTAGTAGAGATTTTGTGCCATGATTTAGAAAAATATAATCGATACCATAAATTGGATTGATCTTATTGAATGAAAAGGTATTGCGAATGGACTGACTTAAACTCAAGAGGGAAGAATCTACAACATTATGGTCGAAAGGATTAAGAATATTCTCGAACTGATCGTTTTTTACTTTTTTACGAACTTTATAACTCAACAAATTGTTAAATTTCGAAATCCATTTTCTTAATCCTGATTTATTTCGCCAAATTTTGTAGGGATATAGGTTTACAGTCTCCGAGAATTGATTGGAATACGCTTTAATATATTCGCTGCTTGGAATATTTATCTTTATATATTTTGCTTGGTCGGTAAAATTAGCTTTTTCAAATTCGTTTAACTCTTGCACCCCGTTATTATTATAATCTATCCATTGATAAACTCCTTGACCTGCTGCAACTTCTATATAAGCAAACTCTTTTTTTAATTCTAATCCCGAGCTGATTTCGTAAAATGTTCTGAATGAAATTGCATTTTTGTAAAGCCTTAAATTGTGTTCTAATTTACCAATAAAATTTTGCTCATTTTTATTTGTTTTACTGATAACAGAATCTATAATCTGAACTTCTCGCCACGAAAGATTTGTATTTAATTTTTGGTTCTTCAGACTAATTATTTGTGTTTCTAAAGCTACGGATTGACTCCTATTTGCTAGCGATAAACTATTATTAGACAAACCCTTATCTTCTCTATTTGTATAAGTTAAACCCAGAGAGTTTTTATTATCAGCTTCCCATTTACTAAATCCTTGTAATTTTACAAAGGCGTAACTATTTGCATTTAGAGAGTTTCCTACATTAAACCACTTATTTTGTTCAGTTTCTTCTTTTACACCAGTTGTAAGTCCATCGATTATTCTGTAACTTAAAGTTGAATTGGTTCGGATAAAATTCGATTTCCCATCTACAAAATTTGTTTCCAGCCAACTACCAAGTGCATCTGCCTTCCATCTTTTATGCAATAAATGACTTGAAAAATCATGCTTAATACCTAAGAAATCGGGATTAACTTTAAGCATCCGAATTATATAATTCATACTTAGCCAATCTTTCTTTTTCCAAAATAATTTCGCCCCATAGGTCTGGTTATCTAGACCATTTAGGGAGCCAATATTCCAATCTCTATTAAATTCAGCACTCCTAAATCGTTCGAATTCTGTAAAATTCTGATTTACATTTTCTAACATAAACCCAATTTGGAACTGATTTTCAAGGGTGTCTTTTACTAAAATATCTTGGGTAAAATTCAGCTTATATGCCCAACCGACATTATTTTTACTATCTATTGTTGAATAAGTATTAGCATCGTAATTGGAAAGGGCAAACTCGTAGTTAAATTTTGTAAATGATTTTAATTTGATAATACCGCCAGAACTAATCATTTGTTGACTTTTGGGAGCTACTAAAAGTTTCACTGGTAAATAACTGCCTTTATGTTTTCCTAATTCAGGTTCGATCCATTCGAAAACACGACCATTGGCAGAGCTTTTTATCTGCCTGTAATCGCCTCTACCAGCTCCTACAAAAGCAAAACTAACTCTATAAACTGCTTTCTGTGGATTGGTAGAATATACAAAAATGCTATCGTAACCCAAACTATCGACTTTCTGATAACGAACCTCATTTGCATTAAACCCAAGACTATCGAAACTATAAGTAATAGCATTGAGTGGGTTATTACCTGCCTCCGACAAAATTTGTTTTTCGTGATCGGAATAATCTGCATTTATGGGTTGATTCTTACTTTCGTGATCCGATAAAATATTCAACCAAAAATCATTATTTTTTGTTCTAAGATGATTGGAGTTTGCCAAAGTAAACTTAGCATAATTCTTATCCGAATATTCAAACTCTATTGTTATTCTTGAGTCTTTTGTGATTAATCTGTGAGTAGAAAAAGTAATCTCAGCAGTATTATAATCAATAATATAATCGTTATTCTCTCCTCTTCTGAGCAATTCGCCATCAACATAAACCTTCTCTGTTCCAGCCAAAACAATAATATATGTTTCGTTGTTTGCTCCTCTAAGCTGATAGGGGCCTTGCACTCCTTCTTGAGCCTGTATTTGCATTCGATTAAATTTCCCTTTAGCAACTGCTCCCGACACAGAAATATCTAAAGTTTGATCTGGTTTATTTTTAAAATTAAGGAGCTGTTCTACTTGTCCTCCCATTACTTTTTTATTGCTCTTCAGAAAATGACCTTTAGGTGTATTAATTTCGAAATCTCCCAAAGTAAGACTTGTATTATTGTTATAAAGCGTAATAAACACTTTATCAAATTCCTGAATTTGTTGCGTATTCCCATCTGGCTGTATAGGAATATTATTGTCGGTAATAGAAGCCTTAATATTAATCCCATCACTTAATTTCCCTGATAATTGCATATTTAAGGCCGAATTAACAACAACATCCTGATTATTTCCAAAATTTAAACCTCTCGATATATATCCAGATTTATTTAAAGCCTCTCCGTTATACTCTGTTTGTCGACTTGCAAATGGAGATTCTAATTGATAAATAGATTGTGGATTTGAGCTGTCAGTCTGCATTTCTAATTTGTAAAGTTGTGCATAGCTTGGCTTATTGAAAGATATAGAAAAAACTCTGTATGATATCTTAACTTCTTTTCCCAAAAGGGTTGTGTCGAGAATTAACTTAGAATCTCCCTCCAAAACTTGATATAGATTATGATTGATAAACTGCCCTTTCTTATTCATTAATATTAATGATGATGGGATAATACTCAAACTATCGAGAACAATGGTATCACCACTTACGATTAATTGCTTACTTCTGAAATTGCTTAAATTCTGAGTGTGAGCAAACATCGAAATAAATAAAAAAAGATATGTTAGCTTAAAAATTTTCAATCAAATAATTATTTTCTATAAAAATATATGAAGATGCACGACAGACAAAATTATAACGTAAATATTTAAGATGTCTTATTGTTAAGACTCTATTTATTTAGAATAAAAATTCTTTATCTTTGACCTGATTTGGAAACTGAAACAATAGATAGCGGTAATATTCTGAAAAGCAAACCAGAATTGGGTTTTATTATTAATATTCTAAATGGTGGAAATCCGAACTTGTTAGATTCCTTTGTAAAGGCAGGATTAAAGCAAGATGAAATTATTCGATTGGTTAAGCATCACCGATTAGATAGTATTTTGTATCGAGAAATTGAGAAACAGAAAATTGTTTTACCAAAAGAATTAAAAGCAAGGCTTGAGCAAATTAATAAACGTAACAAAATGCGTATGCTCAAACTAACATCGGAATTAATTAGAATTCACCAACTTTTTACCGAAAATAATATTGATTATATCAGCCTGAAGGGGCCCGCTCTTTCGCAACAGATTTATGGGGATTATACGGTAAGATGTTCAAAAGATCTAGATATTCTGGTTGCCCAAGAGTATATCGATAAGTCCACTAAACTGCTTGCTACTATAGGTTATATATCTAAAATGAATAATTCTAGTATTAAACGCTTAAGCGATAAAGATCTGGTATTTCATAATTCGGAGGGAATAATGCTAGAACTTCATTATCGTTTATTTAATAATAAATATTTACTACCTTCTCCTCTTAATATTTTATCAAATCTCGAATACACTGAAATAAATAACGCAAACATTCATACACTGCCAAAATGGTTTTATTTATTATACCAAATAGGGCATTCCGCATCGCATAATTGGAGCAGAATGGTTTGGAGTTTAGATGTTATTCGTTATAAAAAACTACTATCCCGTGGTGAGTTAATGCAGTGTGAGAATTATGCAAAGAATGTTGGGCTAGATGGAATAGTTGAGCAAAGCAAGACGTTAACATTAAATTCGTTTATTAATTTTTCTCATGAAGAACACTATCATAGTATTAAAAAATTCATCTTTCTTCTTTCTTTAAATTCAACTAGAACATATAAATGGCAAGAACTTTTACAACGATTTTTAATGCCTTATCGAATTTTTAGAAAATATTTGTTTTAATAAACCTTGTTTTATTCGTTATCGACAAACTCCAAAATATGCTTTATTGCTTTATCTTTCCAAAGAGGAGTAATTTTACTTTTTTTATATGTGCTGTTCTCTATTAATTGTATATAATTTAAAATTTGAATCTAAATTAGAAAGAAGAAGATAAGAAATGTGAAAATTTAATAATATTGAGATGCTTTTTATTAAACAATAAACACGCTAACTTGGACACTACTCAAAAAATAATTTTGTTAGTTTATTACTTTTACTTTCTGTGAATAATATTAGAGGATAATACCCAAAGAGAAAGCCAAGTAATTAATTTTACTTGGCTTTCTAATTTAATCCCATTTGGGAGTTTTATGTTATTTATCGAATTACAGTTACGACACCAGAATATTCATGCGGTACCCCATTCGTGTCTTTAATGTGTACGATATAGGTGTATACACCATTCTGAACTACAGCTCCTTTATTATTTATTCTACCGTTCCAACCTCCTTCAACTTCGTATCTTTGATTGTACCCGCTAGGCAATTCTGTTGTTTCATAAATTATCATACCCCAACGATCATAGATTGTCATTTTATAATCTTCTATGTTAGCACCAACTCCTTTAGGATAGAAGTAGTTATTACCACGACTAGCTCCTGGTGTAAAGGCGTCTGGGAAATATATTGTAAAGTGATCTTCAACATAAATAGGTAGGTAGGTGGAATCTATACAGCCATGAGAAGAGGTAACGAATAAGTTGACAGTATAATTACCTATATTTTTATAAATATGAATAGGATCTTCGTCTTGACTACCAAGACTGTCTCCAAAGGTCCAATTACAGAATAATTGTTCATTAGATTCGATTATGGAATAATTACTAAAATGAAATTCAGCATCAAGAATATCAGCAATAGTTTTGTCGGAACCGATTGTTGCTTCTGGATTTGGAAATACTTGAACGTTTACACTTGTATCTGTTGAACATCCATTCTCTGAAACTAAATGTACCGAAGGATGATATACCCCAGAATAATGATAAGTGTGAACAGCTGTGTTGAACTCACTGGAAGAGCTAAATGTACCGTCGTCGTAATTCCAAGTATAAATAATATCTCCATCTGTAGTGTTTGCACTTACTGATAAATTAGAAATATTTGGCTCGCAACCATCTGTTCCTAATATGGAGCTTACAATAGGAGCCTTATGAACAATTACTCTAACAGAATCTTTTGTGTAAGGTGTTGAACAACCATCGGTTACGGTTACGGTATAGAGTATTGTGCCTGATGGTGATACTGATATATTGTTTTCATAAGTGTTATTACTCCAAACAAATGCATAAGGACCTCCGTTACCCCCTGTAGGGAATACTGTAGCGGAAGTTGATCCATTTTGGCAAATTTCTAAACTATCAATAAGATTTAAAGAGATAAGCGGGAAGGTGGTAATACTTACATTACTTGTATCAGTCGATGGACAGCCATGAGCATCAACAGCATATACATGGTATGTTTCCGCATTCTGAGGATAAATAATTATGTTTTGTCCATTACCCATATTAGGATTGAACCAAGTAAAAGTATAACCAGGAGTTCCTCCTGTAGCATTAACACTTATTGTTGTAGGTTGATTGATACAAACATTTCCTGTAGGACCATTGGCAATAATTGTTACGGGATTGGGTTGAGTAATATTAATAGCCATATAATCAGTACAACCATCTCCGTCAGTTACGGTAACATAATGAGATCCATTGGTTAATGCTATAGCTGTATCGTTCTGCTCACCATTGTCCCAAACATAATTGTAAGGGCCTGATCCTTCTAAAGTTGAAACATATGCTCCTCCATCAGAACCTGCATTACATAGAGGTTCCCATTTAGAAATCAACTCAATATTAGGAGGTGTTACTCTCCATATGTCAATGTTTTCATTGTAAGGACAGTTATGTGCATCTGTGATAGCCACATTATAGCTGCCACTATTTAAATTAGGAATACTTGCTGATGAAGTGTTTGTAGCAGAATATCCACCTGGTGAAACATTAATGTTATAACTAGCTGTGCCCCCAATGATGTTATTGATAATTATTTGACCGTTATCGGCATCACAAGTTTCATTTATGATTGAATGTGTAAATGAGATTGCATCTGGCTGACCTAATGTTATTAACGCACTTACAGAACAGAAATGATTGTCGTTTACTACTACATTATATTGACCGGCACTTAATGAACCAGCAGTTGTGCCATTACCACTATTACCAGACCAATTAATATTGTAAGGAACTGTTCCTCCTTGTGGATTTACAGTTATTATACCATTGGTATCTCCATTACATAGAGGTTCTTGCACGTTGTAATTTATTGTTAATTCCGAAGGTTGATTGATGAATTGAGATGCACTTGCAATACATCCATTAGCATCTGTAACAATGGCTGTGTAATTTCCTGTTACAAGATTATTTGCTGTTTGGGTTATTTGAGAACTAACGTCGTTCCATGCCCATGTATATGGTGCTGTACCTCCAGCTTGTTGAACCATGGCCCAACCTGTATTATCTCCGTAACAAGTAACATCTGCATAATTATTCCCAATATTAGCTATTAGTGTATCTGGTTCATAAATAGTGATATTTTGAGAAACCACACAACCTGCATTATCCATTACTTCAACACTATATGTGCCTCCATTTAAATTATATGCAGTGTTTGTTAAACTAGGAGTATTATTGGTTTGTTGTGTAGGATTTGTATCCCAAGAATAATTGTAAGGTGAAACACCACCTGTAATACTAACTGTTGCATCTCCGTTTTGAGCACCATGACAGGTCACATCATTAAATGTAATTCCAGTAATAACCGGAGCTGAAAGGTCAGAAATATTTATTGTTTCAGTTGCTTGACAACCCAAACCATCAGTTACAGTAAAGTAATATGAACCTGCTGTTACAGCATTAATTTGTAGATTATTACTAATTACAGTTGCCGAATTATCTTGCCATTCGTAAACAAATCCAGGACCTGTTCCTCCTGTTATTTGTATATCTGCAGAGCCGTCAGGTTGGTTACAGTGAGATTGTATTGTATTAATATTGATGACTGAAAGTAATGGAGGTCTAATAACTGTTGCCGATGCTGTATCTGTACAACCATTGTCGTCAGTAACGGTTAACGAATAAGTTGTTGTACCTCCAATATTATCGAGATCTGCTGTATTGATTAAGTTAGACCATTGATAATTATAACCAATAGTTGCAGTACCACCAATGGTTGAAGAATGTACCCAAGCATCGTTATATCCAAAACAAGTTTCATCTTGATGATTTAAACTTACAACGAGTTCGTCTGGTTGATTTAAGGTTTGATTTACTACAACTGAACAGCCTTGAGCATCTGTAACTGTAACAATGTAGTTACCAGCTGTTAAATTATTAATTGTTTGAGTAGTTTGACCTGAATTCCAATTGTAGGAATAATTTGGAGTAGCGCCAGATACATCTACTGTAATAAATCCATCGTTATAACCATAACAAGTAGGATTGTTATATGTATTAATTACAGCAACTAGTTCTGTTGGCTCAGTGATAGTTATAGAGATTGTTTCTGAACATCCATTATCATCTTCAACTGTTACAGTATAAGTTCCTGCAGTTAAGTTAGATGCTGTTGCTGTGTTTTGTGAATTGGTATCGTCCCAAGTATATGAGTAATCATTTGTGATTGTACCTCCAATTCCTGTTACAGTAGCACTACCATTGTTTCCTCCATAGCAATCTGGTTCGTCAAATGTAATACTTAGTGTTATTTGCGAAGGATCAACTAATGTGACTTGGTCTTGTATTGTACAGTTATGATCATCAGTTACCGTAATGTTATATACATTAGCATTTAGATTTGAGATATCTGCTGTTGTTTCTGCATTATCCCATGCAAAAGTATATGGTGTCGTTCCTCCATTTACAAGTGTAGTTATCGAGCCTGTATTATCACCATTACAATCAGGATTGTCTCCTGTTGTGCTTATGATTAATGCATCAGGTTCTGTAATTTCAACAGATAGAGGAATAATGCAACCACTTGCATCTGTAACTGTAACATCAAAAGTTCCAGCACAAAGATTCGTTGCTGTTGGTGTAGTCTGTGTTGTAGGATCACTCCATAAATAGGAGTATGGTAAAGTACCTCCGTTAACAGTTACAGTGGCGGTCCCATTACAATTAGAATTACAGTCTATCATTGTAGAGTCTGTTATGCTTGCTGTAGGACCATTTTCATCTAAGACAGGAATAGTTCCGTTTGCAGAACAACCTTTGAAATCTGTTACTGTTACAGAATAGTTTCCTGATGTAACATTTGAAATATCTTCTGTGGTTTCTGTATTTGACCATTCATAAGTGAATGGAGCATTACCATTTGTTATTGTTAAATCGATACTCCCATCGGGTAAGCCGCAGTTAGCATTAACAACAGTCGAACTTAATAATATTTCTAAAGGTTCTGTAAATTCTAAGCTATCAATTAAAGAGCAGTTATGTGAGTCTGTAATTGTAACATGATACCAACCTACACATAAGCCTCCAATAGTATCGGTTGAGTTTAACGTAGGATTATCCCATTGATAAGAATATGGTGCAGTTCCTCCTGAAGGGCTTGCTTGAGCAAAACCATTGCAGTCTGCATTACAAACTATTGGTGAGATGTTAATAAATGAGTTTGTTAAAAGTAATGGTTCTGTTGTTGTTACAGAATCGATTATTTCACAACCCCAAGTATCTGTTGCTGTTACATAGTAATATGTATTAGCACATAAGCTTGTTGTTGTTTGAGTATTTTGAGAGTTGGACCATACGTAAGTATTGGAGCCTCCTCCTCCCGATATGGAGACGGTTGCTTGTCCATCACAGTTGCCATTACAAGTTGAGTTGTTATTTATAATAATTGTTGAAGTTCCTGCTGAAATATCATTTATTATTACTGAAGAAGTTCCTTCACAACCATTAGCATCTGTAACAGTAATGTCATAAGTCCCTGCAGAAAGGCCATTTATTAAGGCACTTGTCCCAATTGAGAGAGGTGTACTATTAGCCCAATTGAAGGAATAATCTCCTGTCCCGCCATCTACTGAAAGCGTATCTACACTACCGTCTGCTAATCCGCAATGTGCATCAATAGCTGTTGTCATAACAATTACAGGATTGGGTTGAGTTAATGAAATATTTGATATGATTTCGCAACCATTATTGTCTGTTACTGTTACAAAATAGGTTCCTACTTCTAAGCTAGAAATATCTTCGTTTGTTGAGGTATAAGTATTTGGTCCTGTCCATGAATAATTATATCCTGGCGTTCCATTTGCAACTGTTAAATCAATAGAACCATCAAAAGCCCCGTTACATGAAATATTTTCACCATTATAATCAGAATCAACAACTGTGGATACAGTTAATAAACTTGGCTCAGTAATAGTTATGGAATGATAACCTAATGCTCCATTAGCATCAGCGACTGTTACCGAGTAATTACCTGCACATAGCCCCGATAAATCCTCAGTTGTAGAAATTGTTGTTCCAGGATTAGCATTATTCTCCCAATTATAAGTATAAGGAGCTCCAATACCTCCCGTAGGTGTAATATCGGCTTGACCTAAGCAATCACCATTACAAGGGTTTTGTATTAAGATAGAAGTAATGCTAATAGCACCTGGTTCAACAATAGTAACACAGGTTTGGTCAGTACAACCATTAGCATCAGTAACTATAACACAATATTCTTGAGCGCAAAGCCCTGTAGCTGTTGCATTTGTTTGACCTGCAATAGGGTTAGAATAAGTATTATCATCATACCATTGATAAGAAACAGCTCCAGTCATGCTAACTGTTGCTTGACCATCGCAAGCACCTAAAACCGTCACATCGTTGTCAACCACAATAGCAATATCAATAGGGCCTGGTATGTCATTTATTGTTTCTGAACCACTAATAGTACATCCGTTATCATCAGTAATCGTTACGTTATATGTTCCTGCAGCAAGAGGACTAACTAATCCCGTTGTTCCTACTTGAGAAGGAGTGCTATCTTCCCAATTATATGTGTAAGCACCTGTTCCTCCAGTAATTGTTGCCACGGCAACACTTCCGTCTGTTTGTCCACAATGAGCATCAATCTCTGAAGTAGTAAGAGCTAAAGCTGTAGGTTCGGTTAAAGTAATACTTGTTGTGATAGGACAACCATTAGCATCTGTTGCCGTAACATTGTAAGTCCCAGCTTCAAGAGTAGTAATGTCCTCAAGAGCAGAAGCAAAACTATTTGGACCCGTCCAAGAATAAGTATATCCAGGGGTTCCATTTGTAACAGTTAAATCAATAGAACCATCAAAAGCCCCGTTACATGAAATATCTTCGCCATTATAATTAGAAGTGATACTTGTTGAGGCAGTTAATAAAGAGGGATCTGTAATAGTAGCAGAATAT
>Ga0256842_1000748_pt1 | contig 28353 bp, 24 predicted proteins | sample 4559240metaG_FD_185973 | JGI IMG/M metagenome (GOLD analysis project Ga0256842, IMG submission 185973) | Hydrothermal vent microbial communities from Guaymas Basin, Mexico - 4559-240 | ecosystem: Environmental > Aquatic > Marine > Hydrothermal vents | place: Mexico: Guaymas Basin | collected... | reverse complement strand
GTCAAAATACGCTATAAATAAATTGGAATATATTTTCCTATTAGAAGGCAAAAATTATTTGCATAAAAGCCTGTACTGAGCATGTCGAAGTATAGCTATGGAAATAATTTTTAACGCAGTAATAGGATTTATATGGCGTGTTTTGGTATTAACTTGGTATAACTTCCATTACCGTCTCTCCTACTCCCTTTGAAATGTACATAAGTGAGATAATAGATATATAATGACCAAGGTCATTTGCTATTAAATATTCGGAATGTATATCTAAATTTAAAGTAACTATCAGTGCTGATGAAATAGAAATAAGAATACCATAAGTAATCTTTTTTGACGGACTTTTGAAAATCCACAAATCACCTATTACAACAATGCCTAGCAAGCTTATTGCTATGTCGGTAACCATATACATAAACTCAGAATAATGGATGGCAAACGACAAAAACACAACTGATTTTACCACGAAAAGCATATTTAGGCTGAACGATTTTAGTCTTTCGTAAGTAGCCAATTGAGCAAAAATTAATGAAGCAGATAATACCGACCATGAAAGGAAACGAAACTGCTGACCTATAACAGGATTACCATGAAAAGCTGACCCAATAAATGCAGCAACAGCCATAAAAAGGAAGAACATGCTCCAGTTTTTACTAATGTTTCTGTTTTGGATAAAAAAATAAAAGGCAAATACACCTAGGATAAAGTCGCTAATCATATAGTTTTACAGTGAGTATGTTTAATTTCATAAGTTATAAATAGACCACAAAAATAGTGATTTTATATTAAATAATAGAAATAAATAAAAAATCATTACCTCACTGAATTATAATTCTATTTTTGCAAAATACCATAAAATAAATTTATGAGTGTTTTATACGATCAGTTGCTCGACTTCTTAATTAATAATGTGTCTATTGACAATATTAAGCAACTTAGCAAGAGCAAAAAAGTAAATCAAGAAATGATTGATGCCCTTTGGCAAATTACAATCAGCAATTCGCACCCAGCATCCTGGCGTGCAGCATGGACAATGCACCATCTTATTAATGACGATAATTTAGAATTAGCTAGACCTCACCTACATAAAATGCTAGATCAATTAAACCTATTTAACCATAATGGACAAAAAAGGGAGATTATGAAAATAATTCTTCTTTTTGACCCTCAGGATATAGATATGGGAAAAGCACTTAATCTAAGTTTTGATATACTAATCAACCCAAGTGAAGCCCTTGCTGTTAGAGTTCATGCAATGCAATTAATTTATAATATTAGTAATATTGAAACTGAGTTGAAGCATGAACTCAGAAACACTCTAGAAATTATTATGCAAGAAGAATCGCCAGCAATACGTGGCCGTGGAAAAATGATTCTTAAGAAACTAAAAAAAGAAGGTTATTAATTATACTTAACAACTCTAAGTATTAATATTTTAAGTAAATCACAAAATAAAATATTTAAAAGCCAACACTTTTTTTTAAGTATTCAACATCCTCTTATACAAGTATTTAAGTAAGTAAAATATTTAACATTAATTAACTTATACACATTTTTTTAACAGTAGCGTTACCTAATGTTATTTTAAGTTAATTTTGCAATTATTAGCATTATACAATTTTATAATTAATAATTAACCAAAAAACACAGATTATGTATAAACAATTATCAAAGTTATTTTTAACTCTGATTGCTGTAATTGGACTATTCTCATTTTCACAAGCACAAACTTTGAAAGGAAAGATAGTTGATGCTGGCACAGGAGAAGGATTAATCGGCGCAACAGTAGTTGTGAAAGGCACAACAAGAGGTGCGGCCACAAATCTTGATGGAAGTTTTGAATTAAACTTAAACACAGGCAAGTACACTCTTGAATTCAAATACATAGGATACAAGACAGAAGAGAAGGAAGTTAACACAACCACTGGCAAAATTTTTGACATTGGGGTTATAAAACTTACTTCAAATCAAATTGGTATTGAAGGAGTAAACATTATTACTTCTTATGCTGTAGACAGAAAAACTCCTGTAGCAGTGTCGACAATGAAATCCATTGAAATTAATGAAAACCTAGGTTCGCAAGAATTACCAGAAGTATTGAACAGAACTCCAGCAGTATATGCAACAAAAGGAGCAGGTGGATATGGTGATTCAAGAATTACTATTCGTGGTTTTGATCAACGTAATATTGCAATTATGATCAACGGTATTCCAGTGAATGATATGGAAAATGGTTGGGTATATTGGTCAAATTGGGCAGGACTTGGTGATGCAGTTTCTACAATGCAGGTACAAAGAGGACTTGGAGCATCAAAATTAGCAATCAACTCAGTTGGAGGAACAATGAATATTGTTACTAACACTGCTGATGCTGAGCAAGGTGGTTCAATACAAAGCTCTATAACATCATATGGCACTAAAAAGGCTATGTTAAATTTAAATACAGGAGAAAATAAGAATGGAACAGCACTAACATTTGTAGGCTCAAGAACATCGGGACCTGGTTATGTTGATGCAACTTATATTGATGCTTGGTCATATTATTTAGCAATTAGCCAAAAGATTAACGATAAGCATCGTCTTCAATTTTCTATAATAGGTGCACCTCAAAAGCACGGACAGAGAGACAACTCTAAATACTCTGCACAAACTTATAGCAATATGGAGAAAAATGGTATTACTTATAACCCAAATTGGGGCTGGTTAGGCGGTGAAATGTATAATGAGCGTAACAACTTTTATCATAAACCACAAATGGCTCTTAACTGGTATTGGACAATTAATAAAAAAGCATTTTTAGCAACCTCAGCTTATGTTAGCTACGGAAGTGGTGGCGGATCTGGTATATTAGGAAAAGGCCCTATAAAATATGGAGCTCCTTCTACAGCCTTAGGTCAAAGAGACTGGCAATATGCAGTAAATGTAAATGATACAAGTACTACTGGCTCATATTTAATTATGCGTAATTCAATGAACAACCACTTTTGGACAGGTGCTATTTCTACTCTAAAATATAAGCTTTCTGATAACTTAAAACTTATTGCTGGTATTGACGTACGTCATTATAAAGGTGAGCATTATAGAGAAGTTCGCGACTTATTAGGTGGCGATTACTGGGTAGACAAAGTTACTCCTGAAGCCCAAGTTGGTGACAGAATAGCATACGACAATGATGGACTTGTAACCTATGGTGGTGCTTTTGCACAATTAGAATATTCAATGGGAGACCTTGATGCCTTTGTTGCAGCTACTACATCAAACACATGGTATAATAGAGTTGACAGATATAACTTTGCTAGAGGTAGAGGTGAATTAAACGCTGAGCAAGTAACCGCTTTTGGTTATAACGCTAAGGCGGGAGCAAACTACAATATCAACGAGAAACATAACGTATATGTAAATGCCGGATATTACTCAAGAGCTCCTTATCATAATTTTGTTTATGTAAATTACGGAAACGATATTAATCCTGATTTAGATAATGAGAAAATATTGGCTTTAGAAGTTGGATATGGTTTTACAGCAAGAAAATTTACTGCTAAAGTAAATGCTTACTATACTACTTGGAGCGACAAATGGGCTAAAGGCTCATACCGTGACACTTCAGGAACTTCTCATACTATCTATTTTCAAGGTATAAGCGAGGTACATAGTGGTCTTGAACTAGAAATGAAGTATAAAGTAACAAATAATCTTGAGCTTGGTGCTTTCGGTTCTATTGGTGATTGGCATTATACTGATGATGTTAATTTTGACGTATATGATGATGACCGCAATATTGTTGGCAATTACCATGCATACATTAAAGACCTTAAAGTAGCTGATGCTCCTCAAACTCAGTTTGGGCTAATTGGACGTTACGAAATTGGTAACCATATTATTATTGGTGCTGATTATATCTTTAATGACAACTTATATGCTCGATTTGATCCTGAAAGAAGAACAGATCCTACAGATACACAACAATCATACAAACTACCTTCTTTTGGTATTATAAATGCTATGGCTAAATACAAATTCAAATTAGGCAGCCTTGATTCATATTTCCAGCTTAATGCGTATAACCTTACTGATAAATTATATGCTACTGAAGGTTGGGATAATGCTACTAAAGATTCTAATGGAGAATACAACCACAATCAAGAAAACTTTATGGGTTTCTGGGGATTTGGTCGTAACTTCAATCTTTCTTTAAAAGTTATGTTCTAAAAAATATTACTATTATTTTTTTTTAGAAAGGGCCTACTATTTCTATAGTTAGGCTCTTTCTATTATTTTTTTGTATTTTTATCCTAAATAATACTGATAAATAATAATTCAATTAGTATTTATATAAAAACTATTTTAATTTTAAAATCATCATGATGAAATATTTTAGCATAATTATTTTCATAATAACCTTCTTTAGTATTAGTTGTAATAAAGGCTCATCAAATAATAATGACAATCCTGATGTACCACAATCGCAAAATGAGCAATATGTAGTAATCCTTTCACTTGATGGTTTCAGATATGATTATTCCGATAAGGCCAATACTCCTAATTTTGACAAAATAGAAAGTATGGGCGTTAAATCTAGGATAAAGTCATCTTTCCCAACAAAAACATTTCCAAATCATTATACAATTGCTACTGGACTATATCCCGACCATCATGGAATTGTAAATAATTCATTTTTTGACCCCACAAGGCAAGTAATGTATAAGATTTCGGATAGGGATAAAGTAGAAGATGGATATTTTTATGGAGGAGAGCCTATATGGGTAACTGCAGAGAAACAAGGAGTAAAAAGTGCTTCATTCTTCTGGGTAGGTTCTGAGGCCGAAATCAAAGGCTTTAGACCTTCTATTTGGAAAAGGTACGATCATTATTTCCCTTTCTACCAACGTGCTGATTCGGTAATTGCGTGGCTACAACTTCCTGAAGAAAAGCGCCCACATCTTATTACATGGTATTTGAGTCAACCCGATAGTTATGGTCATAAATATGGCCCTAATAGCCAACAAATAGCTGATACTATTGTTGGATTAGATAAAATTTTGGGCTATTTTATGGATAAATTAGAGAAACTTGATATCGCTGATAATGTAAACTTTATTGTCACTTCGGACCACGGTATGCAAGAAATTACACATCAAAAATCAGTGGTATTAATGGATTACCTAAACCCTGATTGGCAGTACTACCCTGCTGGAGGAAATCCTACTTATAGCATTTGGGCAAAAGATGGTTATAAAGATTCCATAGAGAATGCTTTGAGCAATATACCTCATCTTAACCTATATACAAAGGCAAATATTCCTGCCAGATTGAACTATATGACTAATGAGCGCTGTGGCGATTTTGTAGTAACTACCGATAGTAGTTGGGCGTTATATGTAGATAATGTTCCAAATTTCAGTATTGGTGGAACTCATGGTTACGATAATGATATAAGCAGTATGGACGCAATATTCTATGCATATGGACCTGCTTTTAAAAGCAATTATGTACATCCTCGATTCAATAATGTAGATATTTATAATATTATGTGTAACATTCTGGAATTAGATGCCGCAGAAAATGATGGTAATTTTGAAAACGTAAAAGGAATGCTAAAGAATTAGTATAAACGAATTCGTGGATCCATATAGGCATAAAGGATATCTACAAAAATGTTTATAACAACCAATATTACTGATATAAACATTACAGCACCCATAACCACAGGGAAGTCGTATTTGTTAAGAGCATCAACAATTGCTACTCCTACTCCTTTCCAGTCGAAAACAAACTCTACGAAAACCGCTCCAGCCATTAGTGAAGCTAACCATCCTGAGATTGCAGTTATTACTGGATTTAAGGCGTTCTTCATTGCATGATTCATCAATATCTTATACTGCGATAAACCTTTGGCTCTCGCAGTACGAATATAATCTTGCGACATAACTTCCAATAATGAGCTCCTGGTAAGTTCCACAACTATTGCCAATGGTCGAATTCCTAGTACCACCGCTGGCAGTATTAAATTTTTAAGATTTATATACTCTCCTCTACCAAAATCATCAACAGTATAAAGGCTACCAAACATACTTAAGCCTGTATAATCTTCCAATACGAAAGCAAAAAGCCATGCAAATAATATTGCTGCAAAAAAACTTGGAATCGACATTCCTGATACACTAAGCACCAAGGCTATTTTATCAAACCACGTATCCTTATATATTGCTGATAGAATTCCAACAATAATTCCTATTATTAAAGCCATGCTCACTGCAACAATAGCCAATAAGGCTGTTTTAGGAAATGCCTCGAAAAGTATATCCGATACCAAACGTGAGTTCTGATACGAGCGTCGCAAATAAGGCGCTTTAGATACCAACACAAAATCTCCTATAGAAAACAACTTTGAAGCATTGGCATATTTACGAGAATCTAAATACCAAAAACTCTCACTATCAATTTCATTATGGAATGATAATGGCGATAAGTCATTAATATAATTAAGGTATTGAACACTTAAGGATTTATCGCGTCCCAAATCGTGATTAATAGCTGCAACGGAAGCACTATCGGCCCTTTGACCTAGCATCATTCGAGCAGGATCACCTGGCAATACATTAAAAAGCAGAAATACGATAGTTACAACACCCCAAAGTACAAGGAATCCATAAAAAAGTCGTTTTAGGATAAAACTTAACACTATTTCTTATAATTTTTTATAACAGTTTTATAATCAGGAAATTTACTATAATGGTATTTCTCAATAACCTTTCCGCTTTTTACAATTATCAAACCAGGGTTTGAACGTATTGCAGCCTTCAAGGCCGTATCATCACTATTATATACTTTTATCTCTCCAATACCATATTTCGTAGTAAACTCACGATATTCTGTTGGCAAATCACTGCTGAGAATCACAGTACGTAGTCCATTTTTCATGGCTATATTCACAAAACCTTTAATATATTCTGCAGCTTCTGGCTTTACCTTATCAACGCTATAAATTACAAAAATAAAGGTATAACCCTCATATCCAACAATATCCTTCGACATATCTTCGCCCTGAGGACTTAGCATTGGGAAAGTATTCATATCTGCAATATTAGGATCTATTTCTCGTGAGCTAGCCCAAGCCCAGTCTGCCATAAATACAGAATCTTGCCAAGGCAGTTCCTTACTTAAGTACTCTTTCTCCTCACCTGTTTTTTTATGTTTATAAGTTAAGAAATATTTTACTGGCTGAGGATTTTCTGGTAGTAATCGATAATCCACTTTCCACGATCTGAAATCCATCAATGGAAGATTATTAATATTATAAGATTCGAAAAACAGAAAACCTACAACAACTCCGATTAATCCAGAGTATTCAATAACTTTAGAAGTATATTCTTTAAAACTATTGCGGCGTAAAAACACTGCAATTACGAAGGCATTTATAACCAAATTTTTATAAAATGTTTGCCAATTAGATATTATTAAAGCATCGCCAAAGCAACCACAATCTGGTACAGGGCTATACAAAGCATCATATAATGTGGTAATAGTAAACATTAGCATCATTAATAAACTTAGGATACTAATGTATTTCATTTTGATTCGCAGCAAAAGCAATGCTCCCATCGAAAACTCTACGGCATTGAGTATTACTGATAATAAAAGTGCTGATGGAGCAGCCCAGCCAATTCCGTATGCAAAGAAATAATCTTCTATTTTGAACTGAGTACCTAATGGATCAACACCTTTCACTATTCCCGAATAGATAAATAAAACCCCTATCAATATTCTAGCAATATTCAATACAGTACTATCTATTTTCTTTGAATAATATACTGCAAAGCCAATATTTAGTATTAGAAAAGATAGAAAATACACATTATAATCTTCTATAATAGATATTAGATATGCAGAAATAATTGTAATTATTAAAAAAGCCCAACTTATCAATTTAGATTGCATAATTGTAATTTTTATTTTTGTTCCGAAATTTTAATCAAAGCAAACATTGCATAATTAATCATATCATTATAACTTCCTTCAGGACCTTCTGAGATAATTGTTTTTCCTTTATTATCTTCAATTTGTTTCAAACGAAGTAGCTTCATAAGAATAATATCCGTAAGTGAAGAAATCCGCATATCGCGCCATGCTTCACCATAATCATGATTCTTATTCAGCATTAAGTCCTTTGCCGCAATAAGGTATTTTGTATATAATTCCATTACAACATCCAAAGGCATTTTCATATCCGATTCGCTATTCTCTGGCTTATGAAATAATTGTATCAACGCCATTACCGAATAGTTTACGATTGCAATAAACTCATCACGGATATCCTCATGAATTTTTTGCTCACCTTTTTCTTCAATGCTTCTAATTCTATTAGCTTTAATAAAAATTTGATCAGTAAGGCTCGATGTTCGCAATATTCTCCATGCAGTGCCGTAGTCCTTAGTTTTATTACGAAAGATGTCGGTACAAATTGCTATATTTTCTTCGAATTGTTGTTCTGTTTTCGTCATGCTTTGATGTATTTATTATTACGCTAATTGGCGCAAAGCAAAGATAATTATTTAATTTGCTAAAGTAAAAAAAAAGCCTCAAAAATTGACATTAAAAACGTCTATTTTTGAGGCAATTTATCAATTGCTTAAAAGAACTAATATTTCTATTTAGCCTTATTTTTTGCTTCCATTTCGCGAATAATTTGCTCAGGGCTTTTTCCTAAAGTTTCTTTATAAGCTTTTGCATTTTCTATAATATCACTATCTGGATATTTTTCCACAAGCTCATCAATTACCTCAGCAGCTTTTTGCCAACGGTGCATTCTATCATCAAGTATAAATGCCTTAAACTGCAGTGCCGACGGAGCAATTTCTGCATTAGGATATCTAGCAACTATAGTATCTAAATTTGCAATAGCCTCAGGCGAAAAACCCAATCCTACATTAACTTGTGCGCATTCGAAAAGATATTTTTGTGACAGACTATCGTCAGGAAAAGCATCTGCATACTTAGTATAAAGTCCAATAATTTGCATTGGAATTCGCTCCTCGTTTACTTTAAATCCACCATCTTGAATTTTAGATTTAAGCTCTGAAATTTGCTTATTTGTTTCTTCTTTAGAAATGCTTGGTTTTGCAGGCTCTGTTGAACATGAAAATAACAATAATGCAAAAAGCATTACAACTATACTATTTATATTTTTCATTATATTATATCCTTTAAAATTTATCTTTTCTTTTTAGTTTTAGGAAATATCATACGATAGTCAGCTTTAGTTTTACCTTTAGTGATATCATTTAATTTTCCTTTAATCATGGTTTTTCTTAATCCTGAAAGGTGATCAACAAAAAGTTTACCTTCTAAATGATCATATTCATGCTGAATAACTCTTGCTATAACACCTTCATATTTTTCGTCATGAAACTCCCAATTTTCGTCATAATACTGTATTCTGATATTAGAATGGCGCATTACATCCTCATTAATACCAGGCACACTTAAGCAACCTTCATTAAAAGGCCATTTCTCTCCAGTTTCCTCTATCATATGAGCATTAATAAATGTTTGCTTAAATTCTATTTCAGTAGCAGCTTCTTCCGAAAATGGAGATGCATCAATAGTAAACAATCTAATGGATTTATTAATTTGAGGAGCTGCCAAACCAACGCCATTACTTATGTACATACTTTCGTACATCGACTCAATTAATTTATCCAATTCAGGATAATCCTTATCAATCTCGACAGCTATCTTTCGCAAATTAGGATGTCCGTATGCTACTATGGGATATATCATTTTTTACTATTTATTATAATTAACTATATACTACTCAAATAAGATTGCAAGATAATTGTTGCACTAATCTTATCAATTAGTTTCTTATTTTTTCTTGCTTTCTTGCTAATCCCACTATCAATCATAGTTTGAAAAGCCATTTTAGAAGTAAATCTTTCATCAATTCGTACTAATTTCTTGTCTGGGAAGGTATTCTTAAGCCAACTAACAAAATTCTCAACAAAAGGTGTGGATTCCGATGGTTTATTATCCAAAGTAATAGGTAGTCCTACTACAAAAGTATCCACATCATTCTGCGCAACATAGTCCTTCACAAATTGGTGAATATCTCTTACGTGCACTGTATCTAGTCCGTTTGCTGAGATTTTAAGTTCGTCAGTAACAGCAATACCTATTCGCTTTTGACCATAATCAATTGCTAAAGCTCTTCCCATTATAAATTAGAATGAGGATGCAATAGCGATAAAGTCTTCAGCTTTCAATGCAGCTCCACCTATAAGGCCACCATCTACATCTTTATTAGCAAAAAGCTCTTTGGCATTTATAGCATTACAGCTTCCACCATAAAGTATAGAAGTTTGCTCAGCTATATCAGCACCATATTTTTCAGAAATTATACCACGAATAAAAGCATGCATTTCTTGTGCTTGCTCAGGGCTAGCAGTTACGCCAGTTCCAATTGCCCATACAGGCTCATAAGCAACTACAATATTCGAGAACTCACTCTCGTTTAAGTGAAATAAGCCTTCAGTAATATGATTTTTTACTAAATCGAAATGTTTACCAGCTTCTCTATCTTCCAACTGCTCTCCAACACAAAAAATTGGCTCTATTCCTAACTCCAATAAATTATCTACCTTTTGAGCTAATACTTCTGATGACTCATTAAAATACTTTCTTCGCTCGCTATGACCAATAATACAAAATTCGGCATCAACAGAGCTAATCATATCAGCTGATAATTCACCAGTATATGCTCCTGATTTATGCTCAGAAATATTCTGTGCACCAACCTTAATAGCATTTGTTTCAGCAAAGTCAGTTGCAAGCTCCAAGTATAAAGCAGGAGGGCAAACTATAATCTGTACATCATCAATAGGTTTTTTCTTTAGACTTTCACAAATTTGAAAAAGCAAATCATCAGCTTCGTCAAATTTCTTATTCATTTTCCAGTTTCCAGCAACAATTTTTGATCTCATAATACTTATATTTTGTTATAATAATCTTGTTTCATAAAATTCTAATACAATCGCAAAAGTAATATTAATAATGTCGTGATATTTATTTTTTTAGTGAAATAAACTTATAAAATTTGTGAGAATAGTAAAACAAAAACCTTATAAAAACAAAAACCTCCCCAGTGAATACTGAGGAGGAAAAAAAAATGAAAAATACCGATTAAAAGGTTGGAGCGCAGTCTTCACTGCACAATCGGGATAGGTTCTTTGATAATTGAATCAGACACAAAGATAGTATAATATTTTTTCTATATCAAGTAAAACACCAATAAATATTGAATCGTAGTAAAACCTCCGTTTATGATAGTGTTTATCGATGATAGAGCAATGTAAAAAAAAAAAATATATACGTAAAGAGCTTGTTTAAATTAATAAACAAGCTCTTATCCTATGTTATTTTTTCCTATTTACCTGCAGCAGGCAAAACTTTATCTTTAAGGCCCATTTTCTTTTTCACTAATGGAAAAATGTTAAATGATTCCTCAAAATAAATAACTTGTTCTTGAGAGTTGTTAATAACATGAGTAAAACCATGCTCTTTTGCTACCTCTTTTATAGAAACACGTATTTTATCAAGTAATGGTTTTATCTCTGATTGTTCAAAACCATCTAACTCTGCTTGAGCACCTTTCTGAAGGGTTTCAATTCTTTTTTGTAAATCCTCTAGCTCTTGCATTTTCATACCCTTAATAATTGGAGTAAGTTGATCTTGAGTCTGCGCAAGCTCTTGTTGCTTTTGTTGGAACTCAGAATACATCATCTGCAAGTCACTTTGAATAGACTCATATTTTGTTTGATATGCAACCTGTACAGAATCATATTCTGGCATCAATAAAAGAATTTCGCCAATATTAATAACGCCAATTTTTGATTTCTGAGCTTGTACACTAAATGCTGAGAATACTACTAATAAAAGTACTAATAATAATTTTGTTTGTTTCATTTTAATAATTTGTTCGAAAATGTAACGACCACATTGTTACTATTTTCAATGATTAATATATATTTAGCGGTCAAAATAATTTAATTTTACGAATGGCAAAGCTAATGAAAAATAACATTAATAATAATACTATCTTCTAGATTTGCTTGAATTACTAGATTTCTTACTTTTTGATTCTCCAGGAGAATATCCCATATCTTCTAGCACCTCATCACTTTTGTCATATCGATCATAAGCATATAATATACTTAGGCTTCCTGATCTATCAAATATAACAGCATAACCTCTTTGGTCAGCCATTGTTTTAATTGCATTATAAATTTTATCCTGTAATGGTTTTATCAACTCCTGACGCTTCTTAAATAAATCGCCATCCTTACCAAATCTTTTCTTTTTTAAATCACTTAAATCTTTTTCCTTCTGCAATATTTCCTCTTCTCTTTGCTTCTTTATATCCTCAGGCAATAATACTGCATCTGTTTGGTAAGCTTTAAACATTCTATCAACCTCAGCAATTTTATCTTCAATTTCCTTTTGCCATTTTTTAGACAATTCATCTAATTGCGTTTGGGCCATTTTATACTCTGGAATATTATCTAAAATATACTGAGTATCGACATAGGCAAACTTTTGTGCTTGTATACTAAAACTCACACTCATTAATAACACAAATACTATAATATACTTTTTCATAAAATATAATTTCGTTTAAAAAATTCGGATATTTACAATAACTGTTCCAAAAATTATATACTAGTCAATTGACCCATTCATAGAAAAGTGGAATTGATTTCCAGCCATACCTGGGAAACCAGGAATAGGATCAAAACCATAAGCCCAATCAAGTCCTAATAGACCAAACATAGGTAAGTAAATTCTTGCACCTACCCCAGCAGAGCGGTGTACATCATAAGGATTAAACAAATCTAAAGTTGCCCATGAGTTACCTGCTTCCACAAAACCAAGGATATACACAGTAGCCATTGGATTAGTTGAAATTGGGTAACGTAGCTCCATAGTATACTTAGTATAAACGGTAGCACCATTTGGTGGAGAAAGGGAGTTGTTGGTATAACCACGCATTCCTACTAGCTCTCTACCATCAAGTGAATAACCACTAAGACCATCACCACCTAGGTAGAAACGCTCAAATGGAGAGTATCCAATATCTTCATTATAATAACCTAAGAACCCAAATTTGGCTCTAGTATGTAATACCAACTTACGCTCAGCACTTGATTTTCCGAAATATGTAAACCACGAAAAGTTAACTTTGATTTTATAATACTCAATCCAGTTAAATTTTTCTGCATCTTCCATATGAATGTAATCCTTATGATTTAACAAACTATAAGGAGGAGTAAATTGAAAGCTTGTGGATATATTTGATCCCGTAGTAGGATATATTGGAGCATCAACCGAATTACGGCTTAAAGCTACAGTATAAGAAAAGTTGTTTGAATTTCCGTTATCAAAACTAAAAACCTGAGCATAATTATTCAAGCTATAGTTTTGAAAACTTAAACTTTGGTATAATTGAAAATAATCATCAGGCCACTGAAGTCTTTTACCAAGACCAACTGTAATACCCGAAATGGTAATTGCCGATCTATTAGGCGCACCCTTAGGTTGTCCGTTGGTTTGTACTGATTGATATGCTGAAACAGTAAGTGCCATCGGTTTTTTACCACCAAGCCAAGGCTCAGTAAATGAAGCACTATATGATTGATAATATATACCATTCGACTGAATACGTAGGCTCAACTTTTGTCCATCACCTGATGGTATAGGACGCCAAGCCTTCTTATCTCCTACTCCTTTTAAAGAGAAGTTATTGAACGAAACTCCAACAGTTCCAATCAAAGCACCCATACCCCAACCTAAAGACATCTCTATCTGGTCAGAAGATGTTTCTTCAACAATATATTCAATATCTACTGTTCCATTAGCAGGATTTGGTTTAGGATTAACATTAAGTTTTTGTGGATCAAAATACTGTAATTGAGCAAGTTCGCGTTGTGTACGAATAATATCAGCTCTATTAAATAACTGACCTGGTTTTGTTCGTATTTCTCTAAGGATTATATTATCATGAGTTTTTGTATTACCTCTTACGGTAACACTACTTACTATCGCTTGCTTACCTTCATAAATTCTTATCTCAAGATCAATTGTATCACCTTTAATTTTACTCTCTACTGGAGTAATTTGCGAAAACAGATACCCTTGATTCATATAAAGTGAGTGAACATCACCTTTTTCCATATCCATAAAAAGACGAGTTTCTAACATCTCTCTATCATATACATCACCTCTTTTAAGGCCTAATACTCTATTTAATACAGCACTAGAGTATTTAGTATTTCCTACCCATTTAATATCACCAAAATAGAATCGTGTTCCTTCATTAATACGAACATATAAATCAACAAGCTGATTATTAATTTTAACAACACTATCACTAATAATACGGGCATCACGATAACCTTCTTTATTATAATATGACATCACTGTTTTCATATCCTCATCAAAATCATTTTTAATATATTTTGATTTTTTCCAAATACGATACCAGCGTTTTTCCTTAGTTTCTTTAAGTTTCATTTTCAGAGCTTCAACATCAACATCTTTTGCTCCAATAATATGAATCTTGTTTATTTTTACTTTCTCGTTTTTCTTAATGTCAAATACCAAAGTAACTTGATTTGTCATTACTGTGTCTCGTTTCTGAATAACATTAGTCTCAACAAAATAAAATCCTTTATCAATAAAGTACTGGTTTATAACATTTTTAGAACGCAAAACCATATTTTTATTTACAGAGTTTCCTCTTACAATACCAAGATCTTCACGCAAATCATCAGCTTCAGATTTTTTGATATTTCTAAAACTAAATCTATTCAACTTAGGCATCTCTACCAATTCAATATTCAGGAATATTTTATCGCCTTGAATCTTAGAATATGAAATCTCAACATTCTCAAAAAGCCCTTGTTTCCACAGCTTCTTTATAGCTTTAGCAATATCATCGCCAGGAATATTAATTTTATCTCCAACAGAAAGTCCAGAAATCATTATCAGAACATTATTATCGAGATACTTTACACCGCTAATATTGATACCACCTATAAAATACTCTTTTGGGGAGGTGTAATCTATATTTTCTACTGACTTTGTCTCTTCTTGAGCAAATACAGTAATAGATGATACCATCAACATTAATAGAATTATTAATATATTATTCTTCATTAGTTTTATTAAATTTTATAGTTGCTCACTAGTTTTTCCAAATCTTCGCTCTCTATTCTGAAAATCATAAACTGCATCATAGAGGTCTTTTTTTCTTATATCTGGCCAAAGAGTATCGGTAAAATATAGTTCGGCGTATGCAAGTTGGTACATCAAAAAATTACTAATTCTTTGCTCTCCACTTGTTCTAATCATTAATTCAGGGTCTGGCATTTCTGAGGTGTAAAGATGTGAACTGAAATTACTTTCAGTAAAATCTTTTTCAGAAATTTCATTATTTTTAAATTTTATTGCTAATTTCTTTGCAGCATCCACAATTTCTGAGCGCGAACCATAACTTAAAGCCAACACAAGTGTTAAGCCATCATTATCAGCTGTTTCAGCAATTGCGTCTTGAAGTGTTTTTTGACTTTTAGATGGAAGACTTTTTAAATCCCCTATTGCCTGTAGTCGAATATTATTTTTTTTAAGATCTTTAATTTCCTTTTTAATGCTCTTAACCAATAGGCTCATTAGTGCATCCACTTCTGCCTTTGGTCTATTCCAATTTTCAGTAGAGAAAGCATATAGAGTAATGAATTCAACACCCATCTCAGATCCTGCTTCCGAAACCTCACGCACAGGCATAACTCCTGCTTGATGACCCAAAGCACGTAATTTACCATGCTTTTTGGCCCATCTCCCATTACCATCCATAATGATGGCAACATGTTTCGGCACTTTATTTAAATCAATTCTATCTTTCAAAATCTCAAATAATTGTATTAATTAAAACAGCAGATACTCTTTATATTGGCCTTTTTGTTTGTAAGCAGGACAGCGTCCTTTTTTTGCTCCAACAATCTTAAACATTACCGTGATACCAGCAATACCATACCAATCACTATTCTCCAAACCACGTTGTCCGCCACCACTTCCTAAAGAAGTCATATATAAATCAAAATCGGCCTGTTGATTAGGAATTCCATTAGGACCAATAGATATATCTAAACCCATATCAATAGCTGCTTGTTCATGTTGTCTGTTACTTAAAGCTGCTGCTACAGCACCCTTTTCAGCTCTCAAAATAGTAGGGTCAGGATATCTTGTACTTACATCATCAAGATAGTCAGTAAATGTTTTACGTAATCCCCACTCTAAATTTAAACTTACTTTTTGTGACACACTCCACTTAATTCCAATACCAAACGGAATAGCCAATGCTGCAAGTTTATACGGTTTGTTGTCAGGATAAGCCGTTAAGCCTTGTCCTTCAGTACCCAATGGTTGAAGTTCGTACTCCACACCTTGATAATCTGTTTTAGGATTAAAGGTAAATACTGATAAACCTCCAAAGATATAAGGTGTAAAACGATGATTCTTACTTCCTGGCTCATATTCCATGAAGTTAATTTCTATTCCACCTTCCACATCAAAAATATAAGAATGAAAACTTAAATTCTTATATCTTTTTGATTCTGAATCATACTTACTATCACCATTAATTCTACCATAATGAGTCACTAACCGAACAGCAAAACGGCGATTGATATTATATCGGTATTGCAAACCAAAATTATAACCAGGAATAGTAAAATGGCCAGGTGTAAGGTCTCCCATATAATATGAAACACCCCCAAATACACCTATTTCGTGATGTTGAGCATAAGTTCCTATGGACATTAGCATAGTAAAAATAATAGCATAAAATTTCTTCATAATATCTATCGGTAATTCGTGTGTAAGTGTTTTATATAACTAATAAAATAAAATAATATTGTCTATATCTATAATTCGCAAAGGTAAAATATTTTACCTAAAAAGCCAACCTTATTATTAACCTGTCTGTCAGTTCCTTATGTCTAAACCCCAATTTAACTTTTCTCTAATTGTATCAAAAAAACTTCGACTTCCTATTTGTATCATATTCACCGAAAATTCACATTTGCTAACAACCAATTCTGTGGATGCTTTTATGGTTTCAAACCTAGAATCTAGTCCTACCAAAAATGATTTTGATCGACCTTGAATCTTTAATTTTATAACACTATTATCAGGAATAACTATTGGGCGTACTGTTAGATTATGAGGTGCTATTGGCGAAATAATAAAATTACCTGCACCAGGGGTCACAATTGGCCCACCAACAGAAAGCGAATATGCGGTTGAACCAGTGGGTGTTGATATCAATAAACCATCAGACCAGTACGAATTAAGAAACTGATCATCAATATATACATGAACAACAATCATTGATAAATGATCTTTCTTTTGAATAACAAATTCATTCAATGCAAAGTTCAATTCTCCGAATAAATTATTATCCGTATGCAATGATAAAAGAGTACGTTTATCAAGAATATAATTATTCTTAAGCACACTCTCTATTGCCAAATCAACCTCACTCAATGCTACTGAAGAAAGGAAGCCCAAACGACCCATATTAATTCCTAGAATTGGAATATTTGAATCCTTTACTACCTGAATTGTATCAAGTATAGTTCCGTCACCTCCCAAACTAAAAAAAGCATCTGGCTTCTTATCAAAATTTTCAAGGCTTTGATAAATACAAGGCTCTGTCTTGAAAACCACCTTATTTTTAAGTAATTTATAGAAGTCTTTATTTACAAATAATTCGCAATTTGCCAATTCCAACTTATCAATCATAGATTGATAGTTATCTTTATAATTCCTAAAATATTGCTTTGCAAAAAATGCTATTCTCATAATTAGTTAAGTTTTTAAAAGTGAATAGTGAAGGCTGAAGTCCCTATAGCTATCGGGACTACTCTATCCTCCCTCACTGCTGCATCAAAAATGCTTTAATAAAACCATCAATATCACCATCCATTACAGCTTGTACATTTGAAGACTCAAACTTAGTACGTGCATCCTTTACTTGTTTGTATGGATGCATTACATAGGATCTAATTTGCGACCCCCATTCTATCTTCTTCTTGCCGTCTTCTATAAGCTGACTTTCCTCTTGCTTCTTACGCAATTCTAATTCATAAAGTTTAGATTTAAGCATCTTAATAGCTTTCTCTCTATTCTTGAGTTGCGAACGACCTTCTTGACATTCCACCACTAATCCACTTGGAGCATGGCGCAATCGCACAGCTGATTCTGTTTTATTTACGTGTTGACCACCAGGCCCCCCAGCTCGAAAAGTATCCCAATCCAAATCTCCAGGATTAACTACAATTTCGATACTATCATCCACTATTGGATAAACATAAACAGAAGCAAAAGAAGTATGACGTCGCGATGCTGAATCAAAAGGAGAAATACGTACAAGGCGATGAACTCCGTTTTCAGCTTTCAAAAAACCAAAGGCATTCTCACCATCAAACTCAATAGTAGCAGATTTAATACCTGCAGTTTCGCCATCTTGCTCTTCAACTATCTTTACCTTATAACCCTTGCGCTCGCCATACCGCAAATACATACGCATTAGCATTTGAGCCCAATCTTGACTCTCGGTACCACCTGCACCAGGGTTTATCTGCAACATAGCACCGAAAGAATCACTTTCGGCACCAAGCATATTCAATAATTCTAGCTCCTCAATTTTGTTTAGGGTCTCTGTATATTGACTCTCTATTTCAGACTCTTCTACCTCTCCTAAATCAAAAAATTCAAACATTATCTCCAGCTCATCATTATACTCCTTAGCTTCGTTCCAACGTTCAACCCATCGTTTTTTATCTTTTATCTTACGTAGTAATGCTTCTGCTTTCTTAGGATCATCCCAAAAATTTGGATCTTGAGTTCGAAGTTCTTCTTCTTCAATCTCCATTTGCTTTCTATCCAAGTCAAAGGTACCCCCTCAAAGCTTCTAGCCTTTCAATATTTTCTTTATGATTCTCTTTAGTTATCATTCTATAATTTTATATTTCTTTATGTTCGTTAATATATTGCCAAACAAAATTACTTTCAAATCCTCTTTGTAAAGCAAAATTCATTAGCTTTTTCTTGTTTTTATCTATAATTAAGCTTCCTATACTCCTTTGCTTTATATCACAAATATAGACTAAAGTTTCATAGTATTTATCCTCATCAATTTCCTGAAGAGCAATATTTATAAGACCAGAGTCTATCCTCTTTGCACGCAATGCTGCATATATTTTTCGCCTACCCCATCTCTTATAATTAAACTTACCCGAAACAAAGCTTTTACTATAACGTAAATCATCTAAGAAGCGGGTTTCCTTTAAATATTCAATTATATCATCATGTATTAACTCTGGACAATTTATATCTCGCAATTTCTTTTCTACATCAAAACTACATCGCTCCTGATAATCGCAATATCTTTCTAATTTCGAAGAGAACTCCTTAAATAATTTATTATCACTCATATACAATAATATAGTCAATAGTAATTTATATTATCCAAGTAAAAAGCAAGGGTAATATAAATTTCAGATTCATCAACAAATATAAGTAATAAAATAATAAAACACAGGCAAGTTATTAGCACTTATTAAGATGAAATAGTGCATATATATAAATGTCAGAACAAAACAAATATACACAAAAAAAGGTCGCTGATTTGTATCAACGACCTTCAATAATAATTATAGTGTATAATTTTTATCTTTAAAGTTTTATTTCATCACCAATTTTATTAAAAAAGTGATATTCTAAAAAATGATAAGAGTTATCAGGGATAAGAGTTACCCACTTTCTATACTCTTTAAACCATTTCCATCTGAAATTGAATATTCCAGCAGTGAAGTACGCGTAAATGAATGGATGGAGCCTGATTGCAATTGATTTCTCATTTTGTTCTTGTAGCAAGAATCGAATATTATTTTCGATATCATCAGCAATAAGAACTGCAGATTTAACTTCTCCAGAGCCATGGCAAACAGGACATTTTTCCTGAGTTTCGATTTCCATTTCTGGACGAACTCTTTGTCTAGTAATTTGGATAAGACCAAATTTTGTGACTGGAAGAATTGTATGTTTTGCTTTATCACTCTTCATTTCGGACTTAAGGAAATTGTACAATTCGGTACGGTGTTCTTTTACCGTCATATCAATAAAATCTATGACAATAATACCACCCATATCTCTCAAACGCAATTGTCTGGCAATTTCTTTTGCCGAAATCATATTGGTTTGTAAAGCAGCATCTTCTTGATTGAGTTCTTTCTTAATACGATGACCGCTATTGACATCAATAACGTGCATTGCTTCGGTATGCTCAATAATTAAGTATGCTCCGGATTTCATTGTTACTTTCTTTCCGAAAGAGCCTTTAATTTGTTTGTCAACATTATACTGATCAAAAACAGGTACATTTCCTTTATGATACTTCACTATACTTACTCGTTCAGGAGCAAATGTAGCGATGTACGATTTTAGTTCTTGAGCCATTTTTTCGTCATCAACAACAATGCTATTAAAAGATTTATTTAATAAATCTCGCAATATAGTTGATGTACGACCTAACTCACCATGCACCTTTTCTGGTGGAGTGGCAGAGTTTAGTTTTTTTACGGCTTCAATCCATTTCTTTTCAAGACTATCTATATCTGCAAGCAAATCAGCAACTTTCTTGTCTTTGGCAATGGTGCGAATAATCACACCAAAATTTGCTGGTCTAATACTCTTAACTAATCGCTTTAGTCTATTTCTTTCTTCAAAATCCTTGATTTTTTGAGAAACGGATATACGATTTGAAAATGGTACTAATACAACATAACGACCTGCTAATGCAATCTCACTTGTAATACGAGGGCCTTTTGAGCTTATAGGCTCTTTAGCTACCTGTACTAATACAGTTTGATTTACAGTAAGTACTTCTTGAATTTTTCCTGTTTTAACAATCTCTGGTTCAAAGTTAAAATCTTTTAATTTTACACCTTTATTGTTAGAGTTGTTACAAATTTTGACAAACTTATTCAAAGAACGAACCTTGGGACCTAAGTCATGATAGTGAAGAAAAGCATCCCTTTCGTACCCTACATCAACAAAAGCTGCATTCAGGCCTGGAGTTATTTTCTTTACCTTTCCAAGGTATAAATCACCTACACTATAATTATTATCAAGTTTTTCCTCATTAATTTCCATTAACTGATCTTCTTCGAGAAGCGCAATGGCAATTTTTTTAGGACTTACATTGATAATTAAATCTTTGTTCACGGTAATTTTAATTTAAATTATTAATAGAGACGATCTCTACTTTTTGTGGAGAGGTCTGAATTATAATTATCCGGAACAGGAGGAGTGATTTGTTATTTAATTCTTTCGCACTGAAAACTTGCTTAAGAATATATGAAAATGAAGTTTTATTTACTTCATGAATAGTTTTAAAAACTATTTAGATAAAAATAAAACAATTACATACTTTATAAAGTATGTAATTGTTTAAATTATAAGATGCTAAAAAGAAGCTTACTTCTTCTTATGACGATTCTTGCGAAGTCTTTTCTTACGCTTGTGCGTAGACATCTTATGACGTTTTCTTTTTTTACCGCTTGGCATAATAAAAAATATTTTAGGTTATTACAAATTAGACTTAACCTCGTTCACGAAAGATTTAGCAGGCTTAAATGCTGGAATCTTGTGAGCTGGAATTTTAATAGTAATATTCTTTGAAATATTTCTACCAGTTTTTTCAGCACGTTCTTTAATAATAAAAGAACCAAATCCACGCATATAAACGTTTTCGCCATTAATCATAGCCCCTTTTACTGTATCCATAAAAGTCTCTACAACAGATTGAACAGCAATCTTCTCAATACCAGTTTTATTAGCAATTTCTGCTACAATTTCTGCTTTTGTCATGTTTATCTATATTTATATAATTAAAAAAAATCAAAACAATAAATAACTCTATTTATTTTGGGCTGCAAAGATAATTATAATTTCATTAGTATCAAGCTTTTTTAAAAATAAATTATTGTTAAAAGTCTCAATATAAAATTATTAAACAAACTCCCTATTTGCATCTCACAGATAGGGAGTTATTGTATTACTTATAAGCCCTAACTAGCTATATATTAACAGCTACAATCTTAGGTTCTAGTTTAGACATTGAAGCAATAAGCTCATTAAGCTCCTTGCTCTTATTGGACAGTTGACTTAACACCTCTTCTTGTTTACTAGCTAGCTCGCCTTTAATACCTACAAAAAGATTTACGTAGTAATCTATTCCGTCTTGCATATTGGAAACAAAAGTGTTTAAATACTTTTGTTGACGCTTATTATAGCCAATTTTACTCTCATCAATCTTTGTTCGTAAGAAATCAAGATAAAGCCCTAGTTCTTTAACAAACATATTAGGTCTATCAGCGCGTTCAATAATATTAGTTCTACCATATATATGACTAACCATATTCTTTAAAGAAACCTTTTTAGAATAATACGCCATATTAGGCCCTGGGCAAACAGAAACACCATCACCCTCAACCTTAGTACTTAAATCGTTAACTTTTAGAGTAGCTGTACTTAATCCTACACATATGCACGATTTTTCTACAATCTTCTCATATTTCATCTGATACTCTTCTATAGGAAGGCTTTCTTCTTTTAGATTCTTGATAGCTAGAGCTTGAAAATGACGAGATGCTGTACAAATAGATTTTTCGGTAAAATCATTATTTAATGCAACATATCTTTTAGGACAATTACTACCAGGCTTACCTTTAGCAATTTTAGCCATTTTCTCCATATCCTTAGTATTACCTCTTAATGTATTAAAAGGCACTCCCAAAGGAGAAATACCACTTAGGTATAAATCTTTTTCTTTTGCTGCACCAAGTCTAGCAAGGGTTTCATCATCGATACTTGTAGCTTCTGGCACCATTAAGAATGGTGTACCCCAACCTACAGAATCAACATCATATTCGTTCATAATAAAATCATGCTCAGCAGAAGTACCAACACCACCTTGAGCAGTTATCTTTAGTCGCGGTACTTGCTTAGGAATAACCATTCCTTTAGCAACCAACGAAGACATAAGAATACTACCTACTGAGGCAATAAGCTCATCGCGTTTTTCCTTAAACTCATTAAGAACAGGCCCCAATAAGTATCCATCAGTAGCAAAGGCATGACCTCCACAATTTAAACCTGATTCGATACGATATTCGGAAACCCAGATTCCTTTTTTCGCTAAATATTTACCTTGAATCAATGCAGAACGATAATCGCTTACTTTTAATACAATTTTTTTCTTGATACGACCATACGCATCAGGAAAAAAATCGCGGAAACTATCCATATAATTAAATAAACGAGGATTCATTCCTGCTGATAAAATAATTGAAGACTCTAAATCACTTTCTGCATAACCACGTAAAGCAGCATGAGCATCATTATACTCTACAGGTAATTGTTCTCCATTTTTATAATTGTCTTTATCGATTTTAGTCATAATATTGACATCGATACTTCCCATATTAACATTTTCTGCTAACCAAGTTTTGAATTCTTCAAAATCAGTTTTCTTCTGATCAATAAATGCATCAAACTCTTTTTTAACTTCTGATGAATCTGGAAAATGACTAAAATACTCTTTTATATCACCAATTTTCTCCTGAGCACCACTGCGTAATTCTGCAATTGCTTCTTCAGAAACTTTATTGATCATATTAAGGTATGAAGTTATTCGCTTTGCACGAAAATCATCAATCTTATTAGTAATCTCCTCGTAGGGGATTTTGTACTTTGAACTATATACCTTACGTACTCTTTCGATGAGTATGTCGTCGACTAAGGATATGACCGAATCGATACCAAGTTTTGAAACCTTGAGTGGCGAATCGATACTATAACCTATGCCTAACACGGGTATATGAAACGAATGTGTTTTTGACATAATTAATAATTTAATTAATATTTAATTCTACTTTAATGATTAAAAGCTTGTTAATCACAAATAATTTGGCAAATATATATGTAATTATATAGCAAACAACGTAATTTTCACTTTATTGCCTATAATAAATCATAAAAAATACTATTGTTAAATTTTTACTAATCTTTAACATTTATTGTTAATTTTCTATCAGAATTAATAACAAATTTACCTAAAAATAAAAGAATTATAACTATTTTTTATTTCAGGCAACCTTTTACTACATTTTAATATCTTTACACAATATCATTTATATTAATAAACCACAACACGTGAAGCACCTATTACACACAATTATTATCTTTATTATAAGTATTGGTTATACATATGGTCAAACTTATAATATCAATACATACAATGGTCAAACAATATCATCTTGTTCTGGAACATTTTACGACTCTGGTGGGCCAACTGGAACATATTCTGCTGGAGAGTCTTATGTTGTAACTTTATCACCAACAACAAACTTCTCTAACCTTACATTTAATTCTTTTAATGTCACCATTGGAGATATGATAGAGATATTTGATGGTGCAGATGTAAATGCACCACTTATTGCAATATACAATAATGGTAACTCACCTATCGGGCAAACAATAAGAGCGTCTTTCTTAGGAACACAAGGAAAATTAACTATTAGGTGGACTTCTGTAGGTTCGGCAGCAGGATGGGATGCAACACTTAGTTGTGGTATACCATGCCAAAGTTTTAACACAATTATCACTCAATCTACACCTCCATTTACTATTGATAGTGGAATTTATTTTATTGACATTTGTCCTGGCGACACAGTTGTGCTAAGAGCTTCTGCTAATTTTTATATGAATAACTTCTATTATCATCAAGACACTACTACTACAGATTTCACTTGGAACTTTGGAAATAATAATAATGTACAAGGTCAAAATGTTACTACTACATTAAATAATGTACAAGGTTATAATGCGTATATATTGGCAACAGACACTATTGGTTGCAACGCTTCACAAGCTACAGAAGTTAGAATTAGGGTTTCCACACCTCCTGATTTTTCGGGAACAGTAATTAACCCAAATCTGATATGTCAATATGATTCTACACATTTGCTAGGAGCTGTCGCCCCTACTCCATGGTCCGTAACTCCATCTTTATCAGTTGCAGGAACAACATACCTACCTGATGGATCAGGTGTTTCTTACACTTCTAACCTAACATTTACAGGTTTTGGAACAGGTCAAGTTTTACAAAATACTGCTGATCTGCTTAGAGTTTTCATGGAAATTGAACATTCATATATTGGCGATTTAAACCTAGTATTAAAATGCCCAAATAACTCATCAGTAACATTAAAATCATACCCTGGTGGAGGAGGTACATATTTAGGAGAACCTATAGATAGTAATGCAACACAAACTGCTGGTTTAGGCTATATGTATAACTGGTCAGCTGGTGGCTCAACAACAATGGCTGCAGCATTCAATACTTATTCATACAACTTTATTGATGTTTTAGGCACATCTTATAATAATGCTAATTATATGCCTCCATCTACAGTTTATCCTCCTACATCTACTGCTACAGGCACACTGCCAATAGTTCAGTATAAACCTGAAACCCCTATTACAAACTTATTGGGGTGCCCAATGAATGGAACATGGAAAATTGTAGTAACAGACAACCTTGCAATTGATAATGGATTCATTTTCTCATGGGGAATAGATTTCGCTTCGTCATTATTGCCTGTTGCATGGGGATATACTCCTATTATTGATACCACTTTTTGGAATTATGGCATTGGCGATACATTATTTGCCGAGCTTACAAGCCCCGGACAGCAAGCAATGGTATATACAATGGTAGATAATGCAGGTTGCGCTTATGATACTACATTTATGATAGATGTAAACCCAGCACCACAAATTAATTTAGGAAATGATACTAATATTTGTCTCAATAATGATATAACATTATATAGTAATAATGATATTCCAAATTCTACATTATTATGGAGCACTGGAGCCAATACTGATACAATTAATATTATACCTACTAATACTCAATCATATTCGCTAATAGCTACATCACCATTAGGTTGTGTGGAGCATGACACTATTGAAGTAGTATTAGTACCACTACCAGTAATTCAAATCTCTGACGATACATTAATATGTATTGGCACAAAAGCAGATTTACAAGCAAGTGGTGGTACATTATATCAATGGAGTAATGGCGACAACACGAATAATATAAGTGTTTGGCCAAACTCAACAATTACATATCAACTTACAGTTACTGACATAAATACTTGTATAAATGACACCACAGTAACAGTGACAGTAGCTCCACTACCTACTATTGCTATTACAAACGATACTGTTGTTTGCGAGGGTACCGATGCTTATTTGAAAGCCAGTGGTGGTGTTATATACAATTGGAATAATGGGGCAAACACTGCCAATCAAACAGTATCTCCTATTGCTAACACAACATATACTGTGGTTGTAGAAGATGCCAACAAATGTATTGACTCTGCAGATGTATTGGTAGAGATACTAGACAATCCTATTGCAAAAATATTTAGCAATTTCGACACAATATGTAGAAACGGCACGATTAACTTAGTTGCTGAAGGTGGCATGTCGTATAAGTGGTCAAACAACGAAATAACTAGCTCCATAAGTGAAACGGCAACTACATCAAAATCGTTTGCCGTATTAGCAATAAACACACAAGATGCTACTAATTGTTACGACACTACATCGGTATATGTTGTAGTGGAAAACTGTGCAGTATATGTTCCATCTGCGTTTACGCCTAATGGTGACGGACTTAATGATAAGTTTCAAGCTGCAGGAATTATTTCCACTACTGCAGATTTCAACTTTTACATTTATAGTAGGTCGGGGCAATTGTTATTCCACACCAATGATCTTACTGAAGGATGGGATGGTACATTTGAAGGAAATGATGTTACAACAGGCGTATATACTTGGATGATTCAAGTTACCGAATCAAGTATCGATTCGTATCAAATTACAGGAACAGTAACCTTATTAAGGTAGGTTGCGAAGCTCTATTTGTTAAATAGAGCTTCTAATTTATCAACAGCACTTTTCCAATCGTAATTTTGCTTTACAAATTGGTGGCCTTTTTCTGCAATAATATTTGCATACTCTTTATCTGCAATTAGCTTTATTATGTGCTTTGCATAAGACTCAGCATCATCATTACTTCCTATAAGAATATGTTCACCATTCGTGGCTTTAAGCGCCTTATTTGCCAACTCTGAAGTTATACAAGGCATACTCATAGCCATTGCTTCTAATAACTTATTCTGAAGGCCAGTACCAATTTGCATTGGAGCAACAAATACATCAGAATAAGCATAAGCCTCGCGAATATTGTCGAGCCAACCACTAACCTTCACCCTATCGCTAGCCAAAGCCATAACAGAATTATGAGGTGTAGCACCAGCAAGAATTACATTAATCTGCGGATAACGCTTCCAAACTAAAGGCATGATTTTATTCACCAAAAACTCGGCAGCCATTACATTGGGGGCATAACTCATATTGCCAGTAAATACAATATTAAATTGCTTTTCTGTATTTTGCGGCTTAAAAAAATCGAAATCAACACCATTAGGGACAATTATTGTGCGCTCTTGAATGTTTTGTGGAAGCAACTTTCTATCGGCATCAGTAATAATTGATAAGCCATCAAAAGCTCCTAAATTATGCTGTTCATATGCCAGCATTCTTTTATATTCTGTATTAAGAATCCATTGCAAAACACCCTTAGCTTTTTCGGCTCTTCGCTGTAAACCTTTTGAAAAAGCATCTTGAAGGTCAAGCACTTTAGGTATATTATACGATTGCAAATAATCAGCAACTCTTATCAATTGACCATATAAAAAATCAGGCTTCGATTTCTTTATAATTGCCGTAATTTCTCGATTTATCTTAGCATTATAAAAGTAACCTACTTGAAGTGGTTTTTTACTAAAGAAAGCCTTTAACACACCCACAACACTTTGAGACTTACTAATATTAATAAAATGTATTTTACTACAAAATTTAGATAATTCGTCAAATGCATTTTCATTTTCGTCTTCACTACTAAGAGCTATTAATTCCACTTCAAAAGATTTTGACAAATACCTTATTTGATGATAAATACGCAATTTATCACCTTTATCCAAAGGCCAAGGTACTCTTGAAGTAATAATTAATAATTTCATTAATAAATTTTAAACAAAATTGAATTTATATTGGCAAATATACACTAAATAGAACAATTTTCACCCCATAATTAACTCT
>Ga0256842_1000747_pt1 | contig 28375 bp, 24 predicted proteins | sample 4559240metaG_FD_185973 | JGI IMG/M metagenome (GOLD analysis project Ga0256842, IMG submission 185973) | Hydrothermal vent microbial communities from Guaymas Basin, Mexico - 4559-240 | ecosystem: Environmental > Aquatic > Marine > Hydrothermal vents | place: Mexico: Guaymas Basin | collected... | reverse complement strand
ACATGGATTGCTTGATCTAAAAGGCTACGAAGACTACTTAGATAGAAAGCTTGAGGGTTATGAGCCTGAGGAATTTCCAGCTTTAAATCTTTAAACGGTGATCAATATCTTCTTCTCAAAATTTTTTCAGGAAAAAAACTTAAGCTAGCTTTAGCCTGGGGAATCTCCATTCCCAGAGCAATACCTAAGCTCATCAAGTCTTTGGGGGCTCTAACCTGCCATTTATTCTCAGCAGAACTTGTTAAAAACCTCGGAACTCGATATTTTTCAACGAGTTGCCAGCACTTTATCATGAAACGGAGAATCTGAACCTTCTCATAGGGATTTGCTCTTAGGAGAGGTTCAAGAGAAAATCCAATTGCAACATCATTTTTCGTTGCTAGCTTCGCCAAGACTTGATCAAAACCAGCATCCATCCTCCCAAACCATGGACTTATGAGGGCATCAACGCCGGCTTCAAGGGCAAAACGGTTCACCCTCATATTTCCTCCTTGAACATAGAGGAGAGCTTTTAAATTGCGATTTTTGACCTCACGGATTAAGCTTGGCTTTTTTGTGACTATCAGAAGAGCCACAGTGTCATATGTTTCCCGGAGAACCTTGAGCTCTTCCTTAAGAGAATCCCAATCTGGAGAACTTTCGAGAATAAGTTTTCTGGTAAAAACAACCTCATCAAACCATTCTTTTGCCATATCATAGGCTTCTCTGCTTCTTACATCCAATTCTACCATCATTCCTCCAGCCACTCCCTCACAGCCTTTACAACCGTTTCCTTTCTCATTGGAAAGGCCTTCACCTTAATCTTTACCTGGATTACATCTTCCCCTTCATCAACTTTGAGCTCTCCAAGATATGCCCTCTGTTTATTAAAACGCATGTATAATGTCCCATCCTCATCAATCTTCTCGTCAAGATGATCAAGGAGATATCTCTTGTCATCTTCACCTAGTAAATCTTTGAATTCTCTAAGAAAAGCTTTCACAGCTCTGCTTCTCTTTATCTCTACGTTGACAACTTTTATCGGATTGCCGAAGTAGCCTGTAGTCCCAACAACATCAAAAAGAACGTCGTCCTTGTCTATTTCTGCCGGGATAAACGTTGCTATGGCCTCAAGAACTTTATCCTCATCCTCAGTAGCATGGATAAATGTTATGAGTCTAATGTGGTGGGCTTTGAGCTCTGTCATTTTTCTCACCTAAGAGGAAAAACGCAGAGGGGTTTAAAAAGGTGTAGTGTTATTAAATGTTCCTTTATCTCAAAATTCTCTAAGACAAAAGCAAACTAAAAACGAAACACTTTCTAAAGAATAAGTGTTAAGATTTAGTGTAAAACTAGAAAAGTCAAATATCTGGCCTGCCCTGTGGGCGGATGCCGACCGGCAGGCTGTTATTTTAGTTCTTTTTATCTCCTTTTGATAAGATTGTTGGCAAAATCTTTAAGTGTATGATAATCTATACCTATTCCCCATTGTTCCACTTAATCTCTAAGTCGTTATCCATGCACAAACTTCCTCGAAAGTTTAATAAGCTTGAGTATACCTTTGTGATACGTGTAAAGCTCGACTCTATAAGCTAGTATCCTCTGTTCCAATGCACGGGTATGTCTAAGACTAAAGTTGAGAGATATCTTGACAAAAATTTCCGTTGTAAATTAAAGCACACGATTCAAAGTAGTTATATATTCACAGAGATAAAATTGCTTTATCTCCTCTACCCCAAGAGAAGAAGATTAAAAATCTCTAATTCTTACCCCCAAGCTAAAGAAAAAGCCATATAAACAGAAAAAATAAGGAAGAGAACGAGGAGCTGAGACTTAATCATTCCGTGTATTTGGTCATCTCCTTCTCCCAACTATTATACCGGTAAGAACACCTAAGAAAAATATCAAAACACACCAGTAGTTGGACACTGAAAAAGATGAAGAATAACTAACAGGGGTTCTGATTGAATTGTTCTCCTCGCTTTCTGGACAAAAAGGTACGTGGAAAAGTTTGACATTTGGAGCAAGGCCTACTACCCAGGGATGGGTTAGAGTAGTTGTCAGAGCGTATTTAATCAACGGCACAAAGCGAATGCTTCCGTTTTTGCTGTAGAAAAGAACACCGTAGTACGGAAGACCATCCTCACTGATGGGAGTAGCAACTACAGAATAATAATATCTTAATGTAGCGAGGTTCATTTTTGTGGGTTTGATGAGAATATACTTTGAACTTTCAGCGTTTTTAAAAGCTCCCTCTACCGGCAAGATTACCAAGGTTTCGCCTCCAACAAGAGAACGAGCAGTTACATCCGTAGCTGTTGTGTTTGGTCCAAAGTACTTATCTAAAACCGACTTAGGTACCGTGAAATAAAAACCCACAGATGATTTTTGTGTAGGAGCAAATTCCATATATTCTCCATACTCTGTAGGAAAAGCCTGGGTATCCACCATTGATGTAACATTGTATAGAAGCAGAGTGGTGGGAGATATGCAGCTTTTATTAAAACGATAAAGTCCAATTGCTCTTCTCGGAGAGACATTGAAAGTTACAGCGCTATGATCCAGCAGGAGGTACCATGAATTATTATAGTAACCTACAATTGGAAACACCTGAGCCGGAGGAGAGTTATAGGGCAACATTGCTTTATAAACGAGATATGCGCCGGATGAATTAACATAGAAGAGATATTCATAATCAGGGCTAACTTTATCCTCTATAGGCAAAGTTATTGCTGAAGAATTCATATTTGGAGGGAGGGATAGTTTATACACAGCAACTAAGATAAACGCATCATCCCTGCCAACCACTGAGAGTCTGGGAAATATAACAACTCCCTCATAATAAGCAGAAGCACAGCTAACATAGGTATTAGAAATCAAAATGAATATAAAGAAGAGGGAGATTAAAATCCATTTAAATTTCATTGTTCTCACCTTTAGATATAACCGTTACAGCAATTTTTCATTGTTTGAGATATTAAGGTTAATCATGAAACCAAACTCCAAACTTTTCAAAATGTTATCTTCTTTTTCTTAGGAAAACTAGCAAGACAGCTACCACAACCGTAAGACTGCTCAAAATAACTGTTGTTAAATAACTGTTGCTCTTTGAACTCCCAGACAATGCTGAAAGCATTTCTGGGGTTATGTCGCTAAATTTGCCATTTTTAAAGAAATATATCTTGTTCTCATCAAATACAATCCATCCCCCACAACAAAGCGCTACCTTGTATCCATGGTTTTTAAGGGCATCCGGAAGCTCAATGCTATCTCTTGAGGTAAGGTCAAATATATGGCTAGAGTTAAACAGAAAAACTGAATTTTCCCCAGAAGCTACAAGCATGCTTCCAGGCTCAACTTTTGGTGCTGAAAACCCTTTCGATTCCTTCATGTTGATCACTCTAAGGTAGTTGTTTCTGACTTTTAGGGAACTAACTTGAACAAGTGAAAAACCCCTGAGTTCAAATAGATTGAGCAAGATGTGGGTTCCCATGTTGATGGGAATCCTTGAAAGAATATAACTCCTATCGGAGATTGTTACTGGATAAAGCCTTGCATAGTCTTCAAATGTGTGTATCTTAATGAAATCGGTACCGTTAAATAACCAGACAACAGAAATTGAAGTATTACGCGGATCACTACCAAAGAGTACCGACTTTCCAATCCACACCTTTGGGGGATATGTCCCCCGCCCTAGCTCCCTTTTTTCTAATCTTCGATAGTAGATTAAAACCAGCGAAGAGTTCCTAATGGCAAATACCCGAACCCATCCTCCATCTGAAGATACTGTAATCAAAGTTTTGCTGTTATCAACAGCCACACCTACCGAGTATATGCCAGTTTTACTGAAGTTGTACCCTTCGAGCACTCTTCCATTCTCATCAACTAGAGATTCCCCAATGAGCCAAGCGTTAAGTGCGGGGATCCAGACCTCCCGCCCAGTGACATTAAGGGGTATTAACTTATCCCCTTGGAGAAGGTACTCCTCAAACTTAAACGTGCACTCTCCAGTGATAGGATCGTCATGAGAACCAGCTCCTACAAAGGTCAGAATGTATTCTTTGCCATTCCACTTAATCTCCAAGTCGTTGTCCGTGCACAAACTTCCCCCTCTGAAAGTTTTAATAAGCTTGAGTATACCTTTGTGATACGTGTAAAGCTCGACAGTTCCTGTCTCTCCCCTCTGAATGAGCCAGTATTTGCCGTTCCAGTGTCGCACTTGATAACGCTCTAAGGTAAAGTTAAGCCGTTCAGCTTCAAAGAAGTGACCATTGTAAACTACACCATAAAACTTACCGGAGGTCTCATTAAGAATTATGAAGGCAATCTTGTCTCCAGTAGAATAGGCATCCAAGATTTTCCAGTCATCTCCCATACCCAATACTGGAACAGAGCCGATAAGCAGAAGAAAAAAAATAGAAACAAAAGCAGTGTCGTTTACCATTCGGGACATTGCCTTCTCACCGACTTTATATTTTCTAAATTGGTATCATAATAGTATGCCCTATATGGCCAAATATCTCCAACCACCGAATTCTTTTGTGCTGTAACATAGTCGCATGCTTTATTTATTAATTCTGGATATGAGTTGATAGTCCCATCCACTTCCATTTCAATATACCCATTCGGAATCTCTCGTATCCATTCAAGGATGCCTGTAAGAACATTAAGTCCATCTTCTGATAGATAGGGGTATTTCTCGGGAGGTTCTCTTAAGTTCCCCGTGTAATAATCTCTCCATGTTTGATAATAATGTGGCTGAACAAAGACATAAGTGAAGTATTTTGATAAGAGTTTTATGTCGGTATTATTTAGGTTTATCCTGTCGTTGACATATGGTATCCAAATGAATTGCTGACCTTTGTTCCGGATATGATTTGAGACCTCGCTTATAGTTTCCTCATAAACAATGCTGTCATGCACTTGCCAAGGATACTCTAAATACCAGTAAAAGCCCTTCTGGTAGTTACTTGTATTATCGTAAATTCCATCCACCCAGCCTTTTAAGTATTGAGTTGTTCTGGATCCAAAATCGAGTGAGTAATCATCTGCCAGAACAGGAATAAAAACTAAGTAATCAATACCTCTAAGTTTTGAGTCAATCCAGTCTGCAAACTTTAGGGCGTCGTTGTATCCATCCTCATAAGTTATTCCGCTGTAAGGAACTCCTCCGTAAAGCAAATCCCCGCTCTCCTTATCTTTTGCGCTGGAATACAAAGCAATCGCATAATCAAACCCTAAACTCTTAAGAGTACTTGGAGCTCCAGCGTTCGGGAATTCCTCTGGAAACCCACTTTGAGCTTTAAAATACCATAGTCCATATGTTGCCATTATATCACCTCAATATATAGTTTTTATTATATCTATTTAAATTTTTTGATTTTTAATACTAATATTAGTATTAATAAAATTTTATCCTGTTGTTCAGATTTAGTTTAACCATTTTAAAACCACAATATAAAGATATCTTGGAAATTAGACCTAAATCCACAAAATCTAACAGAAGAAAAAACAAGAAAAGCAAATCACTTACCCTTACCCATGTTAGCCCTAATGCTTGGCCTAATCTTCTCAGCCCCTTTGCCCTTGTTCCTCAGGCCGCGGCTCTTCCTGCCAGCGCTGGTGAGGCCTCTAAAGACTCTGCCCTTGTGCGTCTTTCCTGCTATCCAGGCAATCTTTGGGTCGCTCTTTATGACCGGGTGATGCGGGTCAACGAGAATGACCTCAAACCACTTATACATTCCGTCCTCGCCGACCCAGTAGCTGTTGAGGACCTCAAGGTTCGGGAATTTGCGAGCGGCCTTTTCCTCGGCTATCCACTGGAGGCTCTTCTTTGGGCTGTACTTCACCATACCCATCTTGCTCGGCTTCCTTCCACCCTTCCACCTGGGTCTCTTCCTTCCACCTTTTCTAACCCTAACCCTAACGATTACATAGCCCTGCTTGGCCTGGTAGCCAAGGCTCCTCGCGCGGTCGAGCCTCGTGGGCCTCTCAATCCTCACCACGACCGGCTCGCGGCGCCACTTTATCATTCTCTGCTTAAGAAGATCTCCAACATAGCTTTTCTTCGGAGCTTTCCAAGCTTCTCTTATGTATTTATACATTCCCATCTTGCTCCCTCCTTCCTCGTTTGTGGTTCTCCGCTCAGCGGAACATCCCGCGGGTTTCCCCGCCTAGTCGTGGTGAGTTCGAGATTAGGTTTTTAAAAGTTGCGGAGTAATTGAAACGGTGGAAACTATGCGCCTTCAAAAACTTCTACCTTTCATGAAGATGAGAAATTTTGACGGTGCTCTTATAAGCCCTGGAACGAACCTTTACTATCTCACAAGTCTCCACATCCACGAAGCGGGAGAGAGGCTGACAGTTTTAGCTGTTAATTCGAACGGTGAGTATCACCTTTTAGCACCGAACATCTACGAAAATGTTATCAGCGATTTCCCTGTTACCTTCTGGCGCGACGGTGAGAACCCCTACGGGAAGCTCGCCGAAATCCTAAAGGAACTCAGCATTTTATCTGGCAGAATCCTAGTGGAGAACACGATGAGGGCAGACTGGCTGATAGGTATTCTCAAGCTTGGAAGCTTTGAGTTTCATCCGTTAAGCATTCTAATGCGCGAGCTTAGAATGAGAAAGGACGCCGGGGAAATTAGACTTATGGAAAAGGCGGCAAATGTTGTAGATGAGGTTTTCGAGGAAATCCTAGGTATGGACTTAATCGGAATGCGCGAGAAAGACCTTGCCCTGAAAATTGAGCTCCTCATAAGGGAGCGCTCCGACGGGATATCCTTTGAGCCAATAGTTGCCAGTGGTGAGAATGGGGCAAATCCCCATCACGCGCCCGGCGAGAGAAAGCTGAGGAAGGGAGATTTGGTGACCCTTGATTATGGAGTCAAGTACAAAGGATACTGCTCAGACATAACGAGGACAATCGCGTTAGGAAAGCCAGACAAGAAGCTTCTGGAGATTTATGATGTCGTCAAGAACGCCCAAGAAAATGCCTTCCAGACCGTCCGCGAGGGCATAAAGGCAAAGGATGTTGACAAAGCGGCGAGGGACTACATAGCAGCGGTGGGCTATGGAAAATACTTCACTCATAGAACTGGCCATGGCTTGGGTTTGGATGTCCATGAGGAGCCGTACATCGGGCCGGACGGTGAGGTAATCCTCAAGAATGGCATGACCTTCACGATAGAGCCGGGCATCTATGTGCCGGGCCTGGGGGGAGTTAGAATAGAGGACGATGTTGTCGTTCACGGGGATAAAGGAAAGAGGCTGACACGGGCGGAGAGGGAGCTTATTCAGCTTTAAATCCACCGACGTAGGTCTCAAGCACCCTTATTTCCCTCAGCTCTTTTTTCTCCACCTTAAATGGATCTCTATCCACAACTATGAAGTCGGCCAGCTTCCCTTCTTCCAACGTACCGAGTGTGCTCTCTTCCCCCAAAACATAGGCTGAGCCATGTGTGTAAGCATGCAGAGCTTCCTCTAGTGTCAAAGCCTCATTTGGAGAATGTTTGTATAGGGGAACTTCTTCATACTTTCCACGGGTTACCGCGGCATAGATCGTCTCCCATGGGTTTAAAGGTTCAACTGGGGCATCAGTACTCAGGCCGAGCACAATACCCTTTTTCAAAGCGCTCTTAAATGGATATACCCACTTGGCTCTCTCCTCGCCAACGCGCTCTAAAACCCACCAGTCGGTTATGATGAAGTGGGGCTGCACTGCTAAGACAGCGCCAAGCTTTGAAATGCGCTCAATCTGGTCTTCCCTCAAAATAGAGGCATGTTCTATGCGGTGTCTTTCCGCATTTTCGAGATGCTCGTACACATCGAGAATCATGTCCATTGTGGCATCTCCTATAGCATGAACCGCAACTTGAAGACCTGCTTCATGAGCCTCTTTAACGATGGTTTCAAGAGTTTTCCTGCCTATGTTTGGGTATCCCTCTGTTTGAGCATCGCTGTAAGGCTTAGAAAGCCAGGCAGTTCTCGCACCTAAGGAGCCATCCGCCAGGATTTTGATTCCGTTTATTTTGAGCTTTTCCCCGCCAGAGCCCCTTCTTATCCCCAACTTTTTGAGAGCCTGGAGGATGTCAGTGTTGCCATACATGTTCCGCGATCTTCTTCCAGGATCTAGATAAGCTCTAACCCTTATTGGGAGCCTTCCTTCGGCGTTTAACTCACCCAAAGCCTTCATCGAGCTTTCCTCAACACTTACAAAGCCCACTGTGGTAACTCCATTTGAAAGGGCAAACTTAGCGCCATCTTCAATAAAGCGCTTGTAGTCCTCCAAAGTCAGCGTCTCCTTAAACTTCTCCCTGGCGAGCTCAAAGGCCTCTTCCTTCACAACTCCGGTTGGTTCTCCCTCCTCGTTTCTTATGATGCCTGGAGAATCCAAATCCAAAAGCCCCGACATTTCCATAGCTTTTGTGTTTAAAACAGCAGCATGAAGGCAAACGCGTGAGAGCATTACGGGTTTATCTTTAATCACATCATCCAAGTCCCAGCGCGTAGGCCACCTTTTCTCTTCAAAAAGCTCTTGGTCCCAGCCGTGACCGAGAACCCAAGTGCCGCTCTTTTTAGCGTGCTCTCTAATCCTCTCCTTAAGCTCTTCTATGCTTCTAACGCCCCTTAAATCCACCATACTGAGAGACATGCCGAGCTCATCGAGGTGCATGTGAGAATCAATGAACCCTGGAAGGACGACTTTACCTTGAAGGTCAATGATCTCCCCACCGAGCTCTTGGACAATTTTCTTCACTTTTTCCTTAGAACCCGCATAAAGAACTCTACCGAAAGCCACCAAAAGGGCTTCAACAGTCCTCTTGGGATTAAATGAGACGTAGATTTTCCCATTCACGAATGCCCTAATCAACACCTTCACCCCCTCTTCTTATCCAAAAGGAGCTCACCATCAATGCCGACATTTTCAGGCGGATTCTCTTTTATCAGAACAGTAACATGGGGTATTCCATACACCTCTTTAATGACCTCTGTTATTCTCCTAACGAGCTCCCTCTTTTTCTCAACATCTATTTTTGGACCTTCAACAATAACCGTGGGCATGTGATCACCATTAAGATTTGCGTCGAAAGGATATAAAAAGCTCACGAAGGAAATCCAAAACTTTTAAATACTCAAACTTCATATTAAGCCCGATGCCTATGAGGGGGGATCGAGTTCTCCTTCGTTTCATCGTTTGCTGATTTCTTCTATAATCCCCCTATTGTACATGCTCTTTCTTGCTCCTGTACGTTTAACAGCGCTAAGGAGGTTAGGATATGATAGATTTCAAGGCTATTGAAGAAAAGTGGCAGAAAAAATGGTTGGAAGAGAAGATATTTGAACCAAAAATAGATGAAAGGGAGAAATTCTACATAACCGTCGCGTTTCCGTACCTTTCAGGTCATCTACACGTTGGGCATGCAAGGACATACACCATCCCAGACGTTATTGCAAGATTTAAGAGGATGCAGGGTTATAACGTGCTGTTCCCAATGGCCTGGCACATAACGGGTTCTCCAATAGTTGGAATCGCTGAAAGAATAAAGAACCGTGATTCAAAAACCATCTGGATTTACAGGGATGTTTATAAAGTCCCGGAGGACATTCTGTGGACATTCGAAGACCCAAAGAACATAGTTAAATACTTCATGAAGACTGCGAGGGAGACTTTTATCAAAGCTGGCTTCTCCGTCGACTGGAGCAGAGAATTCCATACCACATCGCTGTTTCCGCCTTTCAGCAAGTTTATAGAATGGCAGTTCTGGACTCTGAAGAAGAAAGGTCTGGTCGTTAAAGGTGCTCACAGGGTCAGGTGGGATCCTGTTGTTGGAACACCCCTTGGTGATCACGATATAATGGAAGGGGAGGATATTCCAATACTTGAGTATGTGCTGATTAAATTTATCCTAATGGAGAATGGTGAGGAGATATATCTGCCAGCGGCAACACTGAGGCCCGAAACTGTCTATGGTGTAACCAACATGTGGCTGAATCCCGAAGCAACATACGTTAAGGCCAAAATTCGGAGCAAAGGAAAGGAGGAAGTCTGGATAATAAGCAGAGAGGCCGCCTATAAGCTGAGCTTTCAGGATAAGGAGATTGAAGTTATCGAAGAGTTCAAAGGAGAGAAGCTCATAGGAAAATGGGTGAAGAATCCCGTTACAGGAGATGAGATTATAATACTTCCAGCGGAGTTCGTCGACCCTGACAATGCTACCGGCGTAGTCATGAGCGTTCCAGCGCATGCCCCCTTCGACCACGTTGCCATCGAAGACCTGAAGAAGGAGACAGAGGTTCTCTTGAAGTATGACATCGATCCGCGCATAGTTGGAGAGATAAGCTATATCTCCCTGATTGAGCTTGAGGGTTACGGTGAATTCCCAGCAGTTGAAGAAGTGGAAAAGCTCGGCGTGAAGAGCCAAAAGGACAAGGAAAAGCTTGAGCAGGCCACTAAGAACATATACAAAGCAGAGTTCCATAAGGGAATCTTCAAGATTGAACCCTATAAAGGAAAGCCAGTTCAGGAAGTAAAGGATCTCATTGCAAAGGATATGAAAGACAGAGGAAAAGCGGATATGATGTATGAATTTGCTGAAAAGCCAGTCATATCAAGATTCGGAAATCAGGCGGTTGTAAAGATAATTCACGACCAGTGGTTCATTGATTATGGGAATCCAGAATGGAAGGAAAAAGCCAGGGAAGCTTTAGCGCGAATGAAGATTTATCCCGAAAGTAGGAGAGCTCAGTTCGAGGCGGTGATAGACTGGCTCGACAAGAAGGCCTGTGCAAGAAAAATTGGACTGGGAACGCCACTCCCGTGGGATAAAGAGTGGGTAATTGAAAGTTTGAGCGATTCAACAATTTACATGGCATACTACACGATAAGCAGGCACATGAACAGGCTGAGGGAGGAGGGCAAGCTCGACTCCGAGAAGCTCACGAGGGAGTTCTTTGACTACCTGTTCCTGGAGGAGTTCAGCGAGAAGCGCGAGAAGGAACTCGAAGAGAAAACCGGAATCCCGGCCGAGACGATCCACGAGATGAAGGAGGAGTTCGAGTACTGGTACCCGCTCGACTGGCGCTGCTCAGCGAAAGACCTCATCCCGAACCACCTGACGTTCTTCATCTTCAACCACGTGGCCATCTTTAGAAAGGAGCACTGGCCGAAGGGCATAGCCGTCAACGGCTTCGGAACGCTCGAGGGCACCAAGATGAGCAAGAGCAAGGGCAACGTGCTGAACTTCATAGATGCTATAGAGGAAAACGGAGCTGATGTAGTTAGACTTTACATCATGAGTTTGGCTGAACATGACAGCGACTTCGACTGGCGCAGGAAGGAGGTTGGAAAGCTCAAGAAGCAGCTCGAGAGGTTCTACGAGCTGATAAGTGAGTTTGCTCAATATGAAGAAAAAGATGTTGAACTGATGGACATTGACAAGTGGCTCCTACACAGACTAAACAGAGCCATTGAAGGCGCTACCAAGGCTCTTGAGGAGTTTAGGACAAGAACTGCTGTGCAATGGGCATTTTACAGCATTCTCAACGACCTACGCTGGTACATGAGAAGGACTGAGGGAAGGGACGACGAGGCTAAGAGAACAACGCTTAGAAAATTAGCTGAGATCTGGGTTAGACTAATGGCACCATTCACACCACACACCTGTGAAGAACTCTGGGAAAAGCTCGGAGGAGAAGGATTTGTTAGCTTGGCTAAGTGGCCTGAGCCAGATCCAGAGTGGTGGAATGAAAGCATAGAACTTGAGGAGGACTATATCAAGAACCTAATCGAGGACATAAAGGAGATAATAAGTGTTGCAAGGCTTGAGAATGCAAGAAGGGCTTACATCTATACTGCCAAGGAGTGGAAGTGGAAAGTTGCTCAAGTGGTTGCGGAGAAGAGGGACTTCAAAGCCTCGATGAGTGAGGTTATGAAAGACCCAGAGATGCGCAAGCGCGGTAAGGAGGTCTCAAAGCTAATCCAGAAGCTGATTAAGGACAGAGCTTTTGACTTCAAGCGCATTGACGAGGAGAAAGCCCTAAAGCAGGCAAAGGACTTCATCGAGAGTGAAATAGGCTTGGAGATCATCATCAACCCGGATGAGGACAAAGGAGGAAAGAAGAGACAAGCGATGCCTATGAAGCCTGCTGTTTATATTGAGTGAGTACTGCCCTTGTTTTTATTCTTTTAACTTCAACATATGTAGCACCCTCATTGTAACACTTGTATAACACTAACTGGAATTAGCATAATCATGGTTAGCATAATTAGGATTATTGAACGGCATGAGGTTAGAGATGTCCTGAATGTAAAATGAGTTCTTGACTGTAGGGATGTGATAAGGCTTTGCAAGACCCCGCCTTAGTTACGCTCTCTGTTGTATTTGTTGAGTATCTATCTTCTCCACCGATTTTCTTCTTGTTTTTATTTCCAATTGTTCTCAACTTGACAAAACTCTTGAGTTTTAATAACGAGATATTTAATATCACGATACTAAAATTCACTGAGAGGAAGAAAGGGCATACGCTTGAGACGGAAAAGAGGGTTCCGCCTTTGGAAAGCCTATCCAAAAGCTAAAATTGGAAAAGAAAGCTTTCATTGGTATTGCTTAAGGATGTTGTAGATGTGCTGTGCAGCATCAGTATAAATTGTGTATTTCTTACCCTTTGCTTTGAATTCAAGATAGTAACCGCCGAGAAGGGCCTTCTTGAGTTCGAGAAAGCTTATGCCTTTCAGTGCGATGTCCTCGTAAACCTCACCAACTCCAGCAGCTCTCAATGCGGCCTTGACAGCAACGGTGGCAACCATGCCCCTCAGCCTGTACTTGCCCGTGAGCTTGAGTCTCTTGTTCGTGATGACGAGGGTTCCGACACGCTCTTGGCTCATTGCACCCATCTTGAAGCGAACTTCACCCCTATAAAGCTCCTTTTCGGGTTCTTCCGCCGGGACAGCAACCTTCTCAACCGTTTGAGGCACTTCAACTGGCTTCGCCTTCGCGAAGCGCTCCGCCTGCTCCTGCGTGGCTTTAGCGACCGCGCCAACTTCAGCCTCGTAGGCTTCAACGACGGTCTTGAGAAGGAAGTAGTGGAACTCGAAGAGGTACTTGAAGAACTTCACATCGCCAATAACGAATTTATCGCGCTCGTCGAGCATTTCGCGGGCTTCGTTGAGGAGCTCGCGCATTTTCTCGACATCACCGAGGTAGAGGGCATCGCAGGCGCGGGCGGCGAAGTCGAGAACCTTTTTAATTGGGTCAACTTGAGAAATATCAACATGATTAACCCATGTAACATAAAGTTCTTCTGATGGAGTTCGGCGAATCTCTAAAATAAGCCGCTCAAAGTTGTCTACCAGATTGTATGTGGATTTAAGTTTCTCAGAACTTTCCTCAAATTCTCCCTTCTCTAAGGCTTTGACTATATCCGTCAAGAAATTTTTAATTGCTCCCAAGAAGATAACATAGTGTTCATCACTCGAACCTGAATAGGTCTTAAAAATGTTCTCACATTCTAGATATAGCTCAGGCGCTTGGTTTTTGAGTTTCTCCTCTTTTTCAATTGATTTTTTAAGCTCTCCTTTTGCAGAGACGTATCCAAAAAATAGGAGGCCCACACCTGCTAGGAATGTGACAATTCCAAAAGCTGTAATAACTGGAGAATTTTCATTATGACCCATCCAAATTAAAAGTAAACTCGCAATCCCAATGAATGATATCCATGCAATAGATCCTAGAATGAGCTTAGGTGTGGATACGGATTGTTCCAACTTTCTACGTCTCTCTCTCCTCAGCTATCGGTCTTATTGCTTCAAGGCACTCCACGACTTTCTTCAAGTCAATGTCACTCTTCGCCCGCTCCAGCTCGGCCTTCATCTTCTCCAGAAGAACATCGAGGTTTACATTGCTCTGCAATGAGCACCACCAAAATAAAAACATGTTCACTAGTGTATTTATAAGTTTCGTATTTATGTTGTAGAGCAGTGTTCTACTCTAACAATTAAAGCTTCCAAGCTCTTCGATCTTAAAGATTTTTAACCTGTCATTAATTCGACCCCATCTTATAAATCTTTTTCTCCGAAAAAGCCTTAAGGAGGACGTTTTTAATGAACAATGGTGTTTTCGATGTTCCTCAATGAAGAAAAGTTTAAGAGGGATGTTCTTTCTAAAATTCCACTCCGAAATGAGCCCCCTTTACCTGAGGACTGGCTTCACATCAGCAAACTTTTCTGATGAAAAGTTTGACCAAAAGTCAATAAACTGCCAAACCAAGTAGAATGCGTCTGCATGTCTTTTTAAAGAGGGCTGGATGAATTGGGTTAACTTCAAAGCCAACACTACAGAGTGGTTTCCCCTTTTAATGCCCTTCGGGCATTATATCGCACTGAAAACCTCCACAAAATTTGCAACTAAATTGCAAACCCTCTCGAAATTCGGCAATTTAGTCAGACATGCAAACTTTGATGAAACTTTGCGCAGGCAAAGTTTCGTTGGCTGTGGTGCTCACGCCATCACAACGACTCCTTTAGCATATTTAGTCGGAGAAACCGGCCGTGTTGTAGCCATAGACCTCTCAAGATGGCGCTTCTTTGAGGAGATAACATCTTCAGCAGGGTTAAGACATCGAATAATCCCTTTAAAGGTGGACGCTAGAGAGCTTCCGTTTCCTTTTAAGACCTTTGACCTGGCTGTACTTATCCACGGTGTGAGGAGCCTGAAGAACGAGGAAACGATGGTTAAAGTCTTTACCGAGATGCTCCGTGTGGCGGAGAGGGTTTTCATAGTAGAAAGTCTGCCGATAGCCAAAAACCCGGCCCAGAAAGCTCACTTGGAGATGTACAATTTGAGGGAAGAAATTTTCGAGGCGCTCTTCGGCGAGAAGGACGATCTACACTATCTCCCCTTAGAGAGATTGAAGGGACTCCTTGAAGAGGCGAGAGGGAGGATAATTGAAAGCGGAGTCTTTGAACCTAATCTTCCCCACTATCTCGCATATCTTCCCCGTGAATACGTGGCACAGATAAAGAATGAGAAAAAACGTGCTGAACTCCTAGAACGCTGGGATAGAGCATATGAAAAGTGGAAGAGAGGAGCAGAACATCCTCCCGTGGGATGGCTGGTTGCAAGAAGTTAAAACTTAAAACTTGATTTTAAATGACTTATACCATGCTTTTGGACTGCCGATTGCGGGATATACCATGTATCTTTCAACGGCATTGTTGTTTCTCAAAAATTTGTCTATGTGGTATCTGAGCTTCTCATTGTTACTCTCAAGGAATCTGAGAAGAACGTCATAATCTCCTCCGAGATATTCCGTCACCTCATATACCCTCGGATTATTGATGGCATTCGTAAGAAACTCATTTATCTCCTCTACCTTTGCATGTTGATTTAGCTTTACCATTACATCGGCATACGCCACATCTGCCGCCCTTAAAAGTAGAAGTCCAATGATCTGCAGGTATCCTTTCTCCTGAAGCCTAAGCCTGCGGCGTCGAACTGTTGTTATAGATACTCCAATCCTCTTTGCTATCTCAGTGTCGCTCATTCTACCGTTTTCCCTCAACGCCTGATATATTTTGAGGTCAATGTCATCAAGTTTATTCCTGAAAATGCTTTTTAGTACTAAAACTTCTTCATCCTTCATATTAATGCCCTTCATGTGAACAACTCCCCCCTCAATACAAAATAAATTTTTCGCAATTTAGAAACTACAGAACCAATTTTAAAACCAAAACTATAAAATTAAATAAATTGAAAGGAAATTAAGAAAGCCAGTGCTTCGGAGTAAATTGATCCGGGGATACTGAAGCTTTTATCCTCATCAGGATGTAGTATGCAATTGATGTTATAATAAACGTCTGTATGGCTGGTAGGCCAAAGAAATGTTTGTACTGCATGTAATAGCCAGAAATAATGCCAATGATCAATGCCAAAGTGGCCATTGCATTCCATCCTTCTATGTCTTCCCATTCCTCCTTTCTAAGTATAAAGAAGTCTGTCATCATGACACCTGCTATCGGTGGAAAGACTATACCGAGCAGCAAAAGAAAGTCCATGTATTTATTCAGTATCCCTGCAAGTGCTAAGATCATCCCAATAACAACTATCCCTGCAGTTGCCATAGCTCTAGCCCGACCGGTTCTCAGATTGAGCATGTTTGATAGAGCTAATCCCGGGGTGTAGACATTGACTATCTGTGTCGTCCATTGGGCAACGAACATCATAAAATAAGCCCAGAACGGATATCCAAGTGCTACCATCACTGCTACAATGTCCCATGTTCCAATGCCAACTGCCATTATTGCACCTACTATCATCAGAATAAAGCCCACGATCATTGTGAGTGATGGCATTAATATAGCGTTCTTCCATCCAGGTCTCATCTGTCTACTGTAGTCAGATATCATAACCCACTGTACTACATAACGCCGATGACAGTGGAGATCGCCACTGCCATAGTCATGTGAGGTGTTGGATTCCAGTTGACTATTCCTGAGACTCCATGCTTCGTCACAGATAGATAAACACCGAGCCCAAAGATAAACAGGCCCACTGGAACTGCAAGATAATCGGTCCATTTCATTGAAGTGTATCCAAGGATTGCAGGAATACCAAATATTATTCCGAGTATCACTACAATTAACGCCCAAGCACCCCAGCTGGTTGTATAGTTTATTCCTAGTGCTGCTGAGATTGCATTTGCCATGATAGCAGTTTGCACTCCCCACCATCCAAGTCCCATTATTATTACCATCAGAGCTATCAATGTCCTAGCTTGAAGGCTTCCGAAAGATTGCCTAGCTATAACAGTTGAAGCCCTACCTGTTTTTGCCCCTATGTATGCATTAAGTGCATCACCCACCCATGTGATGAGCAGTGCTATTGCAACAATCATTGCAACTTTTGCCACGCTAAAGCTTCCGACTAAACCTGCTCCTACCATCACAACACTTAGGGTAAATTCTACGCCTGCATATACAACCGCAGGACTAACCCATGACTCTCTGCGTTCCATTGGCACAGCATCTATTGCCACATCCTTTTCTTCGGAATGTTTTAAATTCTCAACAATTCCCAAACGAATCACCCCCAAACAAAATTAATTAAATACACATCAGCTCTCTTTTAGCCTCAGTAAGCCGAATTCCTCTTTTTTTCACAAAAACATCATCTTCAATCCGTATTCCAAATTTTCCTGGAAGGTAAATCCCGGGCTCGATTGTAAAGACCATGCCTTCACGAAGAATGGTGGAATTTCCAGGGGATATATAGGGCTCCTCATGAACATCCAAACCCAAGCCATGGCCAGTTCTATGAGTGAAGTATTTTCCATAGCCCGCTTTCTCTATATATTCCCTTGCAGCCCGGTCAACATCTCCAGCAGCTATACCTCCCCTTACAGTTTGAAAAGCCCTCTCCTGAGCTTCTTTCACTGTTCCATACACTGACTTCACTTCTTCAGAGGGCTCGCCAATGACTACGGTTCTGGTTATATCCGAACAGTAGCCCTTCCATTTTGCCCCATAGTCAAAGACAATAACGTCTCCACGCTTGATTTTTCGATCAGTTGGCCTGTGATGAGGATTAGCACCATTCGGTCCCGATGCCACAATCGGTTCAAAAGAAATACCATCAGCGCCGAGGCTTTTTATAAGGTACTCAATCCATGCAGCAAGTTCTTTCTCACTTCTCCCCTCGATCTTTTCCTCCAAGAGAGTGTAGAAGACCTTATCAACAATTTCTGCTGCTTTTTTGAGAAGTTTGATTTCTTCATGACTTTTAATGACCCTGAGCTCTGAAATGAGTAAGCTGAGGGTATTGAGCTTGTAATTTTCCAAAAACTCGGCTTTTAAGAGAGTTCCAACTGGCATGGTGTCATCTACGAGCAACTTTCCATTCTTTGGAAAATTCTCTTCAAGGACTCTACGGAATAATTGGTAGGGATCCTCCCCATCATGCCAGAGGAAAAGTCTGCCAAGCTCCCAAGTACTGAGTTCATTTTCATACAGTTGAGGCGCTATTATAGCTGGTTCCCCCTCGCTGGGAATGAGCAGGAGGAAAAGCCGCTCCAGTGATCCAAGGGGATTTATCCCCGTGAGATAATAGAAATTGGAGCCAGGGGCGATGAGAGCCCCAACAGCTTCGTTTTCTTCCATCATCTCCCGAAGTTTTGAGATTCTCCTTCGATAATCCATCAACCCTGCCTCCTCTGTTTTCTGAGGGATTTCGTTTTTTCCCAGTCAATTTCCATCCTTTCGGGATCAATTACAACTCCATACACTTCCCTTGCAACTTCAAGAGAAATCAGATCATTCCTGTAGTCCTCAAGGACGAGCTTTGGATCCCTCTCTAGTGGATCGCCCCATCCACCGCCTCCGGAGGTTCTGATGCTTATAAGATCACCCTTCTTCAGGATTTCAGCAGAGATTCTACGTATCTCCTCCCCCTTACCGTCCCGGTAGATAACAACCCTGTTACCAGGTCCAGGAAGTCCTCCATTGACACCCCAAGGTGGAAAGTCATGTCTTCCAACCTGAATCGTGACTAAAGCCTGGCTGTTCAGTATCCTGTATTCCCTTATGACCCCAAAGCCACCTCTGTGCTTTCCATGACCAACCCCATCTTCAACGTTCAGCATATATCTCTCGACGAGAATCGGGAAATTCCGTTCGTAGACTTCAGATGAAGCTATGTATGTCTCTCCATCCCCACATGCCACGAGACCGCTCGTTCCATCCATGTCGTAACCTGCACCCCACCCTCCGGGCTGGGGTTCAACGATGGCAAAGGGTTCTCCAGTTCTGTCATTGATGCCGCCAACTATCGTTGCTATTATCGAGAGAAAGTGACCAGCAGTTAATTTTTCTGGAACGTGAGGAGCTAAAGCTTTCCAGACTAAGTCGGTTGCAAAGGCTATAGCCTCCCAGTCTGTAGAGGTCGGAGCTGGCTTTATTGGATGAAATACCGTTCCTTCAGGAGCTATGACCTTTAAAGGACTAAAGAACCCACCGTTTGGATAAGCGTGAGGATCGGTCAGGGCCATATAAACCTCTCTAACCCCTGAAACTGTTGCTGGATAGGGCGAGTTTATCGGACTTATAACCTGCTGGGCACTTCCAGTGAAATCAACGATGAATTCATCATCCGTTATTGTAATTTTCGCTCTAACACAGATGGGCTCTTCAGTTCCGGCAATTGAACTGTCGATGTAATCCTCTGCTTCAAACTCTCCCTTTGGCAGTTCCTTGAGTTTCAGATGTGCATATTTCTTCCCATCGTCAAGAAGCTTTTTCATTGCCAGTAAAACGTTATCAACACCATATTTTCCAATTAGAGCCTGTATTCTCTTCTCAGCAACCTTCATCGATGCTGCCTGAGCTTCCATGTCTCCCAACGTGTATTCAGGCATCCTTGAGTTTTCAAGAATTATGTCTATAACATCCTTGTTTGGCTTTCCTTCTAGGTAAAGCTTCACACACGGGAGTTGAATTCCTTCCTGATAGATCTCAGTGGCATTGGGATTCCAGCTTCCAAAAGCCATTCCTCCCACTTCAGTCCAATGTCCTTTGTTTAGTATCATTCCGATGAGTTCATCCCTGTAAAAGACTGGTAGAGCAAGGGTGACATCGTTCAGATGTGTTCCTGACTCATAGGGCACGTTGCTAACAATTACGTCTCCCGGATGGAGATCGTTTCCCCATTTATCCAGCACTTCTCTAGCAGCAAAGTCCAAAACACCGGAGAACGCAGGAACACCTGGCGCCTGTGCAATTAGATTTCCTTCTGAATCAGTCATCCCCACTGCAAAGTCTAAAACTTCATAGATAACGGGACTCTTGGCGGTTCTTGCAAATGCCCGAAACATTTCCTCGTTGGCAACAACGAGCCCATTCTTTATTATCTCCAAAGTGAAAGGATCCACGCTCATTCAATCACCCCCTATAAATGACAATATTTCCGTATTTATCCCTCACAAGCTCCTGATTTTCGAGAACGAGAACTGTAGATGTAGGATCTTCAAGAATAGCAGGCCCTCTGATTTTCTTCTCTATTGGTATCTTTCTCCTGTCAAATACAGGCATGTTGATGAAATCCCCATGTATGAAAACATCCCTGTACTCCCTGATAGCGTCATCCACAGAAAGATTCTTCTCCTCAATCTCCCTTATTGCTGGCCGCTTAACCTTAACCACTCCAACTCCATGGAAGTTCACTATTTCGACTGGACTGCTTGGAAGCCTGAAGCTGTAAGCCCTCTCATGATACATGTGGAATTTCTCAATAATATCTAGTATATCCTTCTCCTCAATAATTCCAGTTTTTATTGGCACCTTAACGGTGTGTTCCTGTCCCTTGTACCTCATATCGGCATAGTGGAATATTACTAACTCTTCCGCACCAAAGCCTTCTTCTTCCTCAAAAATTCTGGTTAATCTCCTATCAACTTCAGAATACGTTTTATTTATAGCTTCAACATTTTCAGTCTCAACTTTGAGGACGTTTGTTGTAATCACGTCATGTCTTATGTCCGTGAGTAGCATTCCCCACGCTGAGAAAACTCCAGGCGGTATAGTTGGGATTATTATCTTTTTGATCTCTAAATCCTCAGCTATGAAGGGAGCAAACATCGGACCGGAGCCACCATGGGCTATTAGGGAGAACTCTCTGGGGTCATAACCTTTCTGAACCGATATCAGTCTTATTGCATTTGCTGCATTTTCATTTGCAATCTTAACAATTCCCTCAGCGGCTTCCTCAACTGAGATATTGTAGTAGTCAGCTATTCTCTTCACAGCCTTTACAGCCAGATCCCTGTATATCCTCATCTCACCACCAAGAAGATATTTCGGATTAATTAGGCCGTTTATTGCATATGCATCAGTAACCGTCGGTTCTTCTCCACCTTTTCCATAGCATGCAGGTCCTGGATCAGCGCCCATCGCTTTAGGGCCTACTCGGAGATTTCCAACTTCATCAATCCATGCTATGCTCGTCCCGCCGTTACCCACTTCCTCAATCTCGATTACTGGAACTTTCACTGGATAGCCAGGATTGAATTTATCACGCCCGACAAAGTATTCGCTGTGAACCTTTGGCGTCAGGTTCTCCACAAGACTGGCCTTTGTAGTTGTACTGCCTCCATCAAGGATTATCACGTTTCTTTCATTCAGCAACTCAGCTATGGCTATACCTCCAATAACCCCTGCAATAGGCCCGGACTCTATTGAATATATCGGGAATTCCTTAACAAAATCAAAAGAGGCCATTCCTCCATTGGATAGCATGGAAAAGAAAGAACCCGTGTACCCCATACCTCGAATTTCCCGCTCAAGTATCGAAAGGTAGCGAGTCATCTTAGGTTTGACAAATGCGTTGAGAACTGCCGTGCTGGTGCGCTCATACTCTCCCCACTCTCTGGTGATTTCATGGGCGAGTGTTACAGACACGTCCTCCCTGCCTTCCTCCTTCAGAATCTCCTTGACTATTTCACCGGCTTTAATTTCATGAGAGGGATTTGCATATGAATTAAGGAAACTTACACATATTGATTCTACACCCTCTTTAAGGAGTCTTTTTACGGCTTTTCTTACTTCATCTGCATTTAATGGTTTAAATTCAGTGCCATCGCCGAGAATTCTCTCATCAATTTCAATGCTCAGGTATCTTGGAACAAATGGCTCAGGCTTTTTGTATCTGAAATTATACATATCCCTCCTATTTGCCCTCTGCAATTCCAAAATATCCCTGTGACCCCAAGTAGTCAGCAGGCCAACTTTGGCACCATCCCTTGTTATAATAGAATTTATAACGAGAGTTTGGCCATGTATGACCATGCTAACCGTGGACATGTCCAGCTTGCTCTTTTTCACGGTATTTAGAACTCCTACCGATGGCTCAGATGGCGTAGTTTCTCCTTTTACCCAAACAAAATCGCCGCTTTCATCGTTATACCCAACTAAATCTGTGAAAGCACCACCGATATCAACACCTAATCTATATCCCATGATTTCGCCTCCTTTTTTGTTTAAATTTTTCATGTAGTATACCTAAATTAAGTACAAATATGAAAATATATCAACAATATTTAAATATTTTTGGGCAATATTTAACTTTAAGAGATGAAAGAAGTTTAGCAAATGTATTCATTGAAGTCAAATTTATGTATCTAACTGAGTTAAAACTTAACACATAAACCTTTTATGTAATCAAATTTGACAAGAATTTGAAATTTAAATAGGAGGGAGATAGGTATGGTTGAGGTATTAAATTTTAACGAAAAATGGGAAAAAAGTCTCGGAGAGGCAATGAAGATTCTCGATGTGAATGCAAAAATTCAAGTTGGAATCCTTACAATACCCCCACATGCCAGACTTCCAGAGAATGGATTCAGCATTCATAAGGAACATCACGAGTTTGCTTATGTTATCGAAGGTGAGGTTACATTAGTGACAGATAAAGGGGAGTTCCCTGCCAAAAATGGGGAATTCGTATATAATGAACCCAATACTCCTCATTATACTGTGAATAAAACAGAGAAACCTGCTAAAGTCCTGTGGATGCTTGTTGAAGTTTAAGTTTTAAATTTATTATTAAATTAAAAGAGAAATCAAAACTCCCTCTCAACCAAAAACTCTGCTAAGAGCTCTAAATCTTTCCGAGCTTCACTCTCTGGGAGGACTTTAAGAGCTTCATTTGCTTCTTTCACAAGATTTTTTGCATATTCTGCCGCATAGTCTATACTACCATACTTCCTGAGGAGCTCGATAGCTTTCTGGACCTCTGTCTTAACATCATCATGAATAAGCGCATCATCCCTGGCATCTCCAGCATACTTTCCAAAGACCTTCATGAATTGAGCTTTGTCCTCTTCATTTGCATTGTCAAAGAAGTGGCTTACTATCAGGGTTTTCTTCCCCTTTCGTATGTCACTCCCAACGGGCTTTCCGAGCTTCTTTTCATCAGCTACAAGATCTAATACATCATCCCATATCTGGAAAGCTATGCCAACATTCCTTCCCCATTTTGACAAAGCTTGAATATATTCCTCATTATCAGTTCCAACAATTGCCCCAATTGTTGCCGAACCATCAAAGAGTGCCCCTGTTTTTCCGCTTATCATCTTGAGATACTCTTCAACTGTTACTTCTTTCTTTGTTTCAAACTCAATATCCATTGCCTGTCCCTCGCAGAGTTCGTTTGAAGTCCTTGCCATGACATCAAGGATTCTGACGACCTTCGAAGATTCTACTGGCGTTTTTGCTATGGCCTCAAAAACCTTTGAGAAGAGCAAATCACCAGCTAAAATTGCCATGTTCACTCCCCAGACTTTGTGAACAGTCGGTCTTCCCCTACGAAGCTCGTCCATATCCATTATATCATCATGAACAAGGGAATAGTTATGAAGGAGTTCAACAGCAGCAGCAGGATAGAGTGCCTTTTCAGGATTGCCTCCAGCAGCCTCAGCCGCTCTCAGGACGACGAATGGCCTTACTCGTTTTCCTCCAGCGAGCGGATAGTGCCTTACCGCATCATACAGCTTTTTAGGTTCTTTTTCAGGGATAAGCTCAAATATGACGTTATCAACAGCCATTGCCTGTTCCTTTATCCGTTTGAAGAGCTCATCAAACTTCTTCATTATACCACCTCACATTATTTCCACAGTGTAACCATTTCTTGATACAAAGACATCTTTTCCTATTAAATAACCTTCCTCTTCTGCAAGCTCAGCGTAGTGGGTGAGCATTCTGAAGTCACCATGGGCTGGAACGATGTTCTCGGGATTAAGTATTCTGAGGAGATAGCGGTGATCCTCTCTCGATGCATGGCCAGATACATGCAAATCTTTAATCATTCTCACGCCTTTCATTTTAAGCTTTGTCTCCAGTGCATATCTCTGGGCTACGTTAAGAGGATTTGGTATGACCCCCGCAGAGAACACGACAGTATCATCTTTACCAATATTATAGAGCTCCCCGTTAGCCATTCTCGTTAGAACCGCTCCCGGTTCACCCTGATGACCGGTAACTACCAGCAAATAATTCTCTCTCGCTGCAGAGACCTCTTTGAGAACCTTTTTGATAGCATTTGGGCTCCTTAAAACTCTTGAGCCCTTCATTTTGATCAGACCGAGCTGTTTGGCCATTCCTGTGTACTTTGCAAGCGAGCGGCCTATTAACACAGCTTGCCTCCCCATAGCGTTTGAAACTTCAATCAATTCCTGAAGGCGAGCAATGTGGCTGGCAAAGGTCGTGGCTATCAGTCCTTTCTCCTCCATTCCTTCATAAAGGAAGAAATCCTCAAGGAGCATCTTTGCAACAGCTTCACTTGGTGTCTTTGTCGGCTGAGCAACACGGGTGGATTCGGGAATCAAGACCTTAACTCCCTCCTGTCCGAGTTCTTTCAGGCGTTTATAATCGGGTCTCTCTCCAAGAGGATTGTTGTTGTCAAATTTATAGTCACATGCATAGATGACAGCTCCTTCAGGAGTGTGAACAACGACGATTGCTGACTGAGGAATCGAGTGTGTTATCTGAACAAATTCAATTGCAAGATTCTCACTTACCTGCACAATTTCACCATAGTGAGTTTCGTACATTGGATTCTTAACCTCAAAATACTGCTCGCTTTTAACCTCGCTTTTTGCGAGTTTTATTGTATAGGGAGTCCCATAGATTGGCACATCTGGATAGTGTGGGGCAAGTTTTGCCACCGCTCCTATATGGTCAAGATGGCCGTGAGAAAATGCTATCGCAACAACTTTCTTATCCCTAATGGCCTTATCATCGGGTATTGCTCCAAGCTTCTGAAGTTCCTTCGTAGGAAAATGCTGAATGCTAACATCCTCATGGATTAAAACCCTATCTAGTCTAATTCCCATATCAATTATAACAACCTCTCCATTATATTCAACGGCTGTCATGTTCTTGCCTACTTCCTCGTAACCGCTAAGCGTGTGGATTTTTATCATGTCTATTCCTCCTTACGCCCCCAGGCCTCTCCTGAGGCGTGGGGCTGCGTTGGTCTTAGTTGTGGGCAGGGGTTTAAAAAGGTGTGCATTACTTTTCCTCGGTTATTTCAAATATTGAAATTTCACTCCAAGGGATGTATTTTAAAATATTCCTAACTTTGAGCCCATCTCTTTCTACTGAAGCTATGACTACCACATTCTTATCAGAATAAAATGGAACCAAAAACCCCTCAATGATTCTACCGTTTTTTAAAGTCACTTTGGATTTGGGAAGAGCAATGTTTTTGGAGAATACTAATAGGTACTTCACTCTAGATATCATTAACCCTTTGTTAAAGTTGTAGGATCTGTAAAGATATCCCAAATAAAGAATGAATATGAAAACCTATTGTATACAAATGAGAAGAGTCACCAGAGTCAAGATACAATGCATACTGACCCAAGATATACATGCCGCTAGTGACTATAACAGAAACTATTCCCAAAAACATGAAAGTATCAAATAGCATTATGAAAAGGCGATCCTTAAAAGAAAGTAGTTTTTCCGTAGACAAGGTGAGTGTAGTATTCCGAAAATAACCTATTGCCATTAACCACGTAAGAAGCAATATCATACTCAGATTCATGAGAAACGCCATTCCATTACTTCCATTGTCCTTTATAAAGAGCTCATCTAGAATATCACCCTGGCCGATATTTAAGCTCGAAATCATCCATTTCAGTAAGAAATAGAACAATACAAAGCCCCCTATTACAGCTAGAGCCAATATACCTCTTTCCCGTGTTTTTGGTTTACCAAGCAAAACTGATTCCGACTCTCTTTCTATAATCTCGTTTATCTTGTGACAAAAGATCGAAGATCTAAAAAGAGATCCCCTAAAAATTTTTTCAGGGGATTTTATAGTGTCCTTGTATAAACCATATAATGCCACAAAAGCTATTACTATCTGAGAAATTTCAACAAATGGAAAACTCACCTTTTCACCTCCTGCTCTTTAAATAGGCCGGCAGGTCAATCCTCTGCTCAAGCCACTCCCTCGTGAAGTCTGTAATCACGAGCGGAACCTTCCTCAGATCCTCGACGTTTCTTGCCCCGACGAGGAACATCGCGTTTCTGAGCTCCTCGATGTAGCGCTGGAGGACTTTGATTACGCCATCGACGTTGCCCTTCACAGCTGGCTTGAGGAGCGGCAATGCAACGCCGGCGAAGGTTGCACCCATCGCCAAGGCCTTCGCCATAGTTATCCCGTCGCGCATTCCGCCGGTGGCTATAATCGGCAGGTCGGTGGCGTAGCGAACCTCGGCGACGCTTACCGCTGTCCTTATTCCCCAGTCCCAGAACCTGAGGGCGAGGTTCCTGCCCATCTCATCCTTTGCCCTGTAGTACTCAACGCCGCTCCAGCTCGTCCCACCGAGGCCGCCAACGTCGATACCGTCTATACCGATGCTCTCAAGCCTCACCGCGACCTCCATCGAAACGCCGGCGCCGGTTTCCTTCGCTATTATCGGGTAGGGAAACTCGGCCTTGAGTTCCGCTAAAGCCTTCAAAACGCCCCTGTACTGCGTATCACCCTCCGGCTGAACGCTCTCCTGGAGCGGGTTCATGTGTATCGCCAGAGCATCCGCCTGAATGGTCTCGACGGCCTTTAGGGCCTCCTCAAGGCCGTATCTGCCGGGCATCGTCTCGGCGAACTGGGGGGCGCCGAGATTGCCAACGAGGAAAACATCGGGCGCAACATCGCGAACGTAGTAGCTCTCCCATGTTTCGGGCTTCCTTATCATCGCCCTCTGACTCCCAACGCCCATCGGTATGTTCAGCTCCTGGGCGGCCTTTGCTAAGGTCTTGTTTATTTTTCCGGCCAGCTGGGAGCCCCTCGTCCCGCCGGTCATTCCGGCTATGAAAATCGGATAGTCGAACTTCCGTCCGAGAAACTCGACGCTCAGGTCTATTTCCTCCTTGTCTATCTCGGGAAGGCTCATGTGGACGAAGTGTATATCTTCAAAACCGTTGGAAACGTGGGCCTGAACGTTTCTCTTCAAGCAGTGCTCGATGTGCTCAAACTTCCTGATGATCGTGAGTTCCTCCTTATCAAAAGCCTCCATTTCAACCACCGAAGAGAGAATGGAGCCGAAGGTTAAGAGGTTTTTGGAGCGCAACTCGGGGGTCAACCCCGGCAACGCTTATATACATCAACGTAGGATTTGGTATATTACGGTTTATTTCACGGAGGAATGAAAAAATGTCAATATCATCTGAGCGAAATTGTGGGGACGTCCTGATCATCGACCTAACGAGGGAGAAGGTCGTCAAACGGGAAGTTTCGGCCGAGACCGTGAAGCGGTATCTCGGGGGAAGGGGGTTCAACTCAAAGGCCCTCTTCGACATGGTACCCGGGGGAATAGAGCCCCTGAGCCCGGAGAACGTTCTCGCACTGGGCAACGGAACCTTCGCGGGAACGGCACTTCCGATGACGAGCAGGCTTCATATAAGCACCCTCTCGCCGCTTTCTGGCATCCTCGGGGACGGGAACGCCGGCGGCGAGTTCTCGGCGATGCTGAAGTTCGCCGGCTACGAGCAGATAATCGTGACCGGAAGGGCCAAAAAACCGAAGTACGTCTTCATCGAGGACGACGAGGTTGAGATAAGGGACGCGGAGGAGCTCTGGGGTCTGACCACAGGTGAGACCGTGGACTGGCTGAGGGACGAGCACGGCGATGAGGTGAGCGTTGCGGGGATAGGACCAGCCGGAGAGAACCTCGTGCGCTTCGCCACGACGATGGTTGACAAGTACCACTCCGGGGCGAGGGGAAGTGGAGCAGTGTGGGGCTCCAAGAACCTCAAGGCTATAGCGGTTGTAGGGACGAAGGAAGTCGAACCCGCCGATCCAGAGAGGTTCTACGAAATGGCTAAAGAAGATATCGAGTACTTCAACCGCAACGAGTTCGTCAAGAGGATTTACTCGGTCATCGGGACCCACTACGGGCTGATACAGTGGTACCCGAGCTGGAAGTACTTCCAGGTTCCTCTCAGCGCGGAGGAGCTGCCGATCGGGTTAAGGCCGCAGGATCTGGCAGAGTACGAGGTCGGGAGAACCCAGTGCTTCTCCTGTCCTCTCGCCTGCAAGGACGTTTACTACCTGCCGAGCACGGGCGAATACGGGACGGCGAGCGAGTTCGAGTCGATATACGCCCTCGGGAGCAACAACTGCATAACCGACACCGAGGCGATCCTGCGGATGGAGCACATGGCGGATGAGTACGGGATGGACGTGATGACGCTCGGAGACACGATAGCCCTCGCGAGGCTCCTCCACGAGAAGGGAATCCTGAGCGGGGAGGATGTGAAGGGCCTTTCGCTTGAGTGGGGTGACGCAGAGGGACAGATCCAACTCATCGAGATGACCGCTTATAGAAAGGGCTTCGGGAA
>Ga0256842_1000746_pt1 | contig 28382 bp, 31 predicted proteins | sample 4559240metaG_FD_185973 | JGI IMG/M metagenome (GOLD analysis project Ga0256842, IMG submission 185973) | Hydrothermal vent microbial communities from Guaymas Basin, Mexico - 4559-240 | ecosystem: Environmental > Aquatic > Marine > Hydrothermal vents | place: Mexico: Guaymas Basin | collected... | reverse complement strand
CACCACCACCCAGGCATCCTGAACACCAGGACCCACCTACACCCACTCCTCCACCACCACATCCAACGCCCTGTTACCGAACCTTGCGGAAAGAAGCATCCCCAGCCGCGGGACAGAGTATCCTGCGGACCCTCACCTGAAGGAGCAACCACCACTCAGCCAGTTTGCAGTCGCCTCGCACTCGATCGCAATCCAGTTTGCACATCGTTTCGCTGACCGCAACGAAGGGTGGCGGGTGGTGTAGTAGTACTGCTAGTGCTGGCCGCCGACCTTACCTTTACGGAAAGTCGCGGGCCCTTAGGGTCGCGAGAGTGTCCCGCGGACTCTTACCCGCAGGCGTGGCCGTGGAGCAGTCGGTACCAAGGCCGCCTTAATGCGATCTGATGCCGGTCCGCAAATCGTTACGGAACCCTTAACGAAACCGCGGAAGGGGTGGGCGCCGCCCGGGTGGCCTCGAATCACCTCGACGGCAGGCGCCTCGCGTACTCCTCAAGGACGGCAATCTCCGGAAGCCCCTCCTCGTACCCGACTTCACCCCACAACTCATCCATAAGCGCCCTAAGAAGGGCGAGCGCCTCGAGGGCCGCGTCACCCAACGGCTTCCCCTCGTGACGCTGTATCACGCGCGTGCCCTCGTCCCACGCTGCGTCGAAAGCCTCTTCAAACAGCTCGTGCGGGCCACCACCGTACTCCTTCACCTTGCGGTTCGCCTCCGCTAACCACCGCCTGAGCCGAGCCTCCACGGGGCCGCCCAACGCACCACCCCCCACCCGGCCGGTCACCCTTCACCTGGCCCGAGCATCAACACCCACACGCGCGGGAACCGAGGGTTCTCGAGCCGGATTTCAGCCTCACGCACGATCGGGCGCGGCGCACGCTCACTCACGTCATCGGGCGTCAGCCTGCGCACGTGGTACGTCCCGTCGGGGTTCCTGTCATCAGGTATCGTAATGATGATGCGACCCTCGGGCCGGCAGACGCGGTCCAACTCACGCAGGGCCCTGACCCACCCGTCACCCGGAAGATGCTCGAGCACCTCGGCGCAGATAACCGTGTGGAACTCGTCGTCATCGTACGGCAGATCGCGCACGTCCGCGCGCTCGAACCTGACGTTGGGCACGTCACGGTGACGTCGCCGGGCCTCCTCCACCCACACGTCAGCGATGTCGACCCCCACCACCTCCACGTCGGCGCGCCGACGGGCGATCGCGGCCGCGACCTCGCCGTGTCCGCACCCGGCGTCGAGCGCCCTACCACCCGGGGGCAGCACCTCAACCGCCCAACGCACCACCGTCTCAAGCCGATCACGATGGTCGGGATCGCGCCACGGGTCCCAGTCGCGCTCCCTCATCGCGAGCTCGTTGTAGATCCGCCTCAGATCACCCACCATGCGACCCCACGCCCCGCGTTACTCACTAAGTCGGCCCGGCCTTCGGGCCGTCACCGGGGGTGTCCTCAAGTGGTGGTGCGGGACGTGAAGTCTGGCGTGACGCGCGTCAGGCCGGCGACGTCTACGTCAACCGCCTTCGGTCGCGAGATCGTGCTCGACCTGATGGAGGAGGGCGCGGTCACGGACGTTCCTTTCCACCCGCAGGTCCAATTCTTGCGCGACGTTGACGGCGACGGCGTGATTGATCACGCTTACTGTTGCGAGGCCGCGTCGCTGGAGTTCTTGAACGCGCTCGGGCGCGAGATGGACCCGTTCGACCTCGAGACGGCGGACGCGCTCGTCGAGTACACGAGGATCAGCGGGAAGGGGCCCGACGCGGGTTGGGGCGCCGCGATACTGGCGTTGCTCCTACGTAAGCCGATCGTGTACGGGGACCGGGCGCAGGTGCTCAGGTGGGCCGCGGCGTACCGGGTCCCGGTGGAACACCGGCCCATGCAGCCCGCGAAGACCGTCGCGAACCACGACCTACTGGTCGTGGGGGTCGCCGAAGGCTACGTGCTCCTCCACTGCACTTACCACGGGCCCTCGGCGGTCCCGTACGGCGCCTTCGACCGGGCGTGCGTCATGCTGGCGACGACGGTGTATCACGAACCGGTGAACGCTGAGCGACCCAGCGCGATCGCCGAACGCGTGATCTCGTCGACGGACCGGCCGCTGATCGCGTCGGTCAACGCGCAGGCCCTTACGGGATACCGTCTCGGAACGGTCCCGTTCGTGGTCGCGGTTCAGAAGTCGTGGCGGGACGACTGGATGGCGGGCCTCAAGGACAACGTCCCGGAGGACAAGGATGACCGGCTGTGCTACCTGGCGGCGGTCGTCGAGCGGGACAAGTTCCCGTGCTGGGTCAAGCTGGGCGAGCCCTGGTTGAAGTGGCTCGAGAAGGCGCAACCCGAGATCGTCCCCGGCCTTTCTTAGCGCGCCCTCGCGCCGCGCCCCCGGCCAACGCGACGCCGGCCCGTCCAGCCGCGCGGACCGGAAGATTTAAAGACCCTGCAATCCTGGCGGTCCGTACGACGGGGGTGCAGGACGATGTCCGAGGTCGTGCGGATCGCGGCGGACGTCGTCCGCGGGCGCCGACCCACGCGCGAGCTCGCCGAACTACTGCGCGGGGCCGGAGTCGGCCACCGGACGGTCAAGAAGCTGGTGAAGAAGGCGCGCGAGTGCCGGAAGCGCTACGAGGAGGGCGACTCGTTCGCCCCGGCGATGTACGCGAGCCTCGTCCTGGGGGTCGTGGACGCGTACGCCGGGGTCGAGCGGGACCCACGCGAAGCCGCCGACCTCGTGCTCAGGACCGTCGGTGAGCCCGACTGACCACCCTCGACGACGAGCGGGCCCTGACCAAGGGCGGCCGGCGCGCCCCGTCACCCCTTCTTCACCTTTCTCAGGAAGGCCACGTGTAGGTACGCGCCGCAACGGGGGCACTTCAACGCCTCGAAGAACGCGGCCGGATCCGTGTCGTCGGTTACGACCCTCCGCGCCGTCAGCTCACCAAGCTTCTTTTTCAGATCGTCCTCGAACGAGCCGAGGGGGTCTGGGTCCTCCGGGTCACGCCAGATCCACATTTCGCGTTCGTCGTCGGTCAGCGTGGGCGGAAGCTCGAACCCGCACCACGGGCAAATCCCTCGGAACGCGATCGGCAGGTCCGCGGTGACGCTCGCCCCCACCGGCACCCGCTTCCTCGCTAACCGCCCGGCTCGGGGCTTGGGAAAGGGACGACCGCCGTGCGGACGGCGGCCTCCAGGTCGCGTACGAGGTGGTGGTAGGGGTCCGGGCTCCGCTCACCGATCCGGACGAGCCCGCGTAGCAGGGCCGCGATCGAGAGCTCGTCGAACATCATAGCTGGGACCGGCACGTCCTCGTCGTACGCGTGCGAGTACTGCTCGGCCCGGGAGACCGGGGGTCGCACGAGCGGCGCGAGTTGGAGCGCCATCGCGGCCCGCAGCGCGCACGCGAACCCGTGCTTGCGCGCATCCAGGCCGCTATCCAACGTCATGTAGTACAGGTCGTGGAACCTCATCGCTTCCCACTGCAGCGATCCAACCGCGCTGAGCGCGACCCGGCCGTCGCTCTCGCGCTTCACGACCCTGGCGCAGTCCCTCAGGCGAGCCGGGCCGCCGAACTCGTCCCTCAGCTCGGCGACCACCCGGGCCGCTTCCAGGACGTCATCCCTCGTGTACGGGTTCAAGTACACGCAGAACACGGGCTCGCGGCCGGCCCTCTCGGCCTTTGACACGGCTTCCCTGATCCGACCGACCAGGTCGTTCCGCTCGCCCCCGGCGTCACGGAGCGGGAACGTCGGCACGAGCGGGACCGATCCGGAGGCCGATTCCACCTCGCAGGGGGCCGCGCACGGGACCACCGCGTCGACGAACAGCTCGCTGTACCCGCGGCTCACTTCGTACCAGCACGGCCGGGCGAAGAGCGTCAACCCCCTGCGCGCCGCGGCCTCGACCGTCACCGGATCGTAGGACCAGCACGGCACGACCCACTCGCCCTTCGGGGCGAGGTCGGCGACCACGTCCACGCTGTACGGCGCCCGGGCGCACCATGACTCGCCCATCGCGTCCGACAACTCGCCCGACTCGCTCGCGAGCTCGGGCGGGAGGCCGGACGGCGCGAGCACCCCGTTCGGCCCCGTCAGGTTGACCTCGACCCCGCCCACGACCACCGACTCCGGCACCTTCGGACCGAACGGTACGTGAACGGTGACGAACGTCCACGTGACCAATCGTTTCGCCCCCCGTAACGATGCTCGGTGGCGGGGCCGGGCGTCATCGCCCGCGTGTGGGCTCGGCCCGGCTCCATTTACGACATTATAGGTCCTTCTCCAGGTCCTGGTACAGCGTCCGGATCTCGTCGGTAACGATTCCGATCAGGTTCGTGCCCGCGCTACCCTTCATTCGCCGGAGGAGCGCCTGGCGCTTACCACCGCCTCGCGCGATGATGTGAGCGAACCCGCCCTCCTCGTGCAGCGTGTTGCCGGAGACCGGGTCGGTCACGGTGCCGCTGGCGTACCCTGTGGAGATCAGGGCCTGGAACCGGAACCCCTTGCTGGCGAGCGCGTCGATCAGGTCTGCCATGGTTGAGAAGTCAGCGGGCTTTGTGGGTCTCTCCGCCTTGGCACCCAGCTTCTCAAGCTTGTAGGCCAAGGCCTGTCACCCCCGGTTAGAGGCCGTAAGAGCTCAGGACGTCATCAACATCCGCCACTTCCGTTGGACCCACGACTCCGATGAGGTACGTTACTCCCTTCCGTGGTGCCACGATGCACACGCAGCTACCTACCTGCGTGATGGTCTTGCCCGTGGCGTCGGTGAACGTCACGCTCGCCCCGTCCTTGACCATGATCAGCGCCCTCGGTACGACGCCGTACGACTCGAGCGTCCCCGCGTGCTTCCTCAACCACGCCGCGACGTTCGAACCGTCCGAGGCGATGACCTTGCTGGGGTCGTGGTACTTAAACCAGACCTTGTCAACCTTGAACGCCATTAGGCCTCGCCCCCCGCTCCGGACGGTGTCGGGGGAACCGTCATAAGTTGAGGCCTTCGAGTCGCAGGCACACCGTGTTGTCGCTCTTACTGCCGTGGTGGATGCCGGCTCGGGTTAGGGTCACGCGTCGGGACGTGCGCAGGTACTGGCGGACGCTTAAGTGGAAGCGCCTCGAGATCACCGGGGGAGCGCGCGAGGAGCTCGAGCGCTTGAGGCGCGAGGTTAAAACCGTCAGGCGTTACTCGGTCACCCGCTTAGCCGCCCTGATCGCAATGTCAAAAATCGCGGTGGAGGGGTCCGTGATCTTGGCTGGAGAACGCGACCCGCGCATCGAAGGCGCCCTGTCCCCGGTTGAGGAGCCGGACTGGCGACGCCTGATCAAGGAAGAGGGACTCGTGGAGGAGGTGAAGGACGTCACCGAGGACGAAACGTACGCCCCGTGGCGCAAGTTCGTGGAGAAGGCCGCCCGGAGAGGGGCTAACGGCAGGATCGTGCTCCGGAGACCCAACGGCGAGAGCGTCGTCATCGCCCTGGGCCACCCGACGGTCATCGCTCCGGCCTACGAGGAAGTGAAAGACGAAGAGTTGAAGCTGGAGCGAAACGAGACGAACTTGCCGGACGAGGAGGTGATCGAGCTCCTCAAGGTCGCGTTCAACGTCAAGGAGTGAGCGCCGTTGAGCGAGCTGGACGTCGCGGTGATCACGCCCAGGTCCCGAGGCGCGCGGCGAGTGTTCGAGTACCTGCGCGCCGGGGCGCCGTCCGCCGGTTACAGGGTTCACCTAATTCGGCCGGAGCTGGCGAAGGTGACGCGGCTGGACCGGTACGACGTGGTGATCGCCGGAGACCACGCGCTCGCGGCGCAGCTGCCGCTCAGCGCCGACGTCGTGGTCGTGCACGACCTCGGTCCGCACCGCTCACCCCACCTCTTTCGCGGGCTGTACCTGCCGGCGGACGCCGACCGCGAGGACCTTGAACGCGAGCTGACGAGGGCCGAAGTCATCACGTTCTCGGGCACCACAGCGCAACTGCTCGAACGGGTTGCGGGCGTCACCGCGGAGGTCATCAAGCCGGGCGTCGACGTGCATTACTGGCGGTCGCTCGCGTCGGACGGCGAGACCGAAGGGCCGGTGGCCGACGTGGGGGCCCTGGTCCCGAGCACCGATCCAGTCACGAAGGGGCTGGCGTTCGTGGCCGAGGTGAAGCGGAGTGGCCTGAAGACCCTCGTCGTGACCGACAAGATGCGGCTCGGCGACTGGACGCACATTCACGTGATGAACGCCGCGGACGTCGTCGTGTTCGAGCCCAAGGACCGCGAGCTCGCGTCGATGCGCGTGAAGGCGTGGGTGGCGCCGGGGTTCGAAGGGTTCGGGCTCACGCCCCTGGAGGTGGCCGCGGCCCGGCCGTCGACGGCGCCCGTCTGGACGTACGATCCGGAACTGGGACCGGACCCAGTCAAGCCGAGGGAGTTCCAGGTCCCGCGCTCGCCCGAGGGGGTCGAGTCACTCAGGTCCATCATCAAAGAGGGGCGTGAGTTCCCGATTGAAGACTACACGGCGGAAGCGTTCGCCGAGAGGATGCTCGAGGCCCTCGTCGGGATGGGGTGACGCTGACTCATCCGAGAACCCCGACCACGCGTGGAAGGAGCTGATCTTAGCGGTGGTGTCGTTCCTCAACACCGCGTCGGCGCTGCTTAACCTCCTGGCCCGCTACATCGAACTTAAGATCAAAATGAAGGAGGCCGAGGCTCGGGACAAGGAGGAGGAAGGGGGCGAGAGTTAGTCGGAATGCACTCTGCCGGTCTTCCGGCTCGGGCCGCGGGAACGGCGTTCCTGATCGCGCTCCTCTTCTTCACGCCCGGCCCGGCCCACGGACTGGTCGTTGAGTGGGTCGGAGTGGGGGCCGCGCGAGGGTGCGTAGAGTGGTCCGACGCGTGCTGGCGGCACTACAACGTACCGTACGAGCACGTACGGAGCTTTGGGTCGATGTTATCGTTGGTGGAGAGCGCGCCGAACGGTGTGATCTACGTCCCCGGCGGTTGGCACCCGGAGCGAGGGTGGCCGAAGGATTGGAGGGCGCGCCTCCTTCAGTTGCCGTACTTGAGGTACCTGGGTGTCTGCGCGGGCGCGTACACGTTCTCGTTGGGCAGCGTGACCTACTACGTGAACGCTAACCGGTGGCCGCCGGTCGACCGGTGGACGAACGGGCTGACCGTGGCCTACGGGATGCTGGGGCCGGGGATCTGGGCCCCGTACCGGACGTACGTGCTGGGCGATCGGAGCGGGACCGTATTGTACTGGAACGGACCGTTGTTCAGCCCCGAAGCGGGGCCCGAAGTGATCCTCGTCGGACCGTGCCGGGGCGAGCTCTACTCGATCCCGGTGCCGGCCTTCATCCGGTTCACCGGTGACCTTGCGTGGACGTGGGTGCTAGATATGCGCGTCCGGATCGGCGGGGTGACCGGCTGGGGCGCGGCGCTGGGCGTGGTGTACGACGTCGTCCGGTCACCGTCCGGAATCAGGCTCATCGAGCACGGCCGCGTCGTGCTATTTGGGCCCCATCCGGAGTTCGCAGTGAGGACGTGGTGGATGCTGCTCAGGGCGTACGAGTTCCTGACCGGCGCCTGGACGCCGCCAGTGTTCAACACGCTGAAACTCGTCGCGGAGTTGCTCCTAAACTACGGGATGGCCGAGATTGGCCCGGGGGACCCGCCTCATGAAGTGGAGCGTGGCCGAGTCGAAGAGGGTGAGGTGGTCCACGGGTGAGTTGGAAGACGTGCCGGACGACGCGATACTGGTGACCGCGGGCCGTGAAACGTGTGGCATCACCAAGTTCGCAACCCGGCTCTCGACGGCCCTCTACACCCTCGATAGGAAGCCGGCCGCCCCAATAGCACCGGAGCTGGTCAACCGCATCGACGCGTCCGGCCGGAAGGTCGTCGTGAACGTTGAGCCCGGGGTGCTACCTCCAATCAGGGCCCTGAAGCTCGCCAGGCGGGCCGATCGGTCGGTTGTCATCATGCACACGATTCGAAGGGGTAAGGACGACCGCGTGCTGCGGGAGCTGCGCGAGCACGCCTACGTGGTCGCTATGCACCCCTATGCCGAGGACTACGTGGACGAGGTGGTGTTCCACCCAGGCACGTACTCATCGGCGCGCGAGGTCGTCACACCGCCCCGTGTGACCGGGCTGGCGGTCTTCGGCCTAATTCGACCCGGCAAGGGGATCGAGGCGGCGATCAAGCTGGCGGCGGAGCTGGGTCTAGACGTGTACGTGCGCGGTGAGGTCCAGGATCCGGACGTGGCCGAGGAGCTGAGGCGGTTCGCGTCCCTCGTCGGCGTCGGGCTCGAGCTCGATGATCGGCCGTGGTCCGCGGATGACGTCAGGTCGGCGGTTCGAGGCGGGTTCCTGCCGGTGATACCGTCGGTCGCGACCGGGTTCTCGTCGATATGGGCGAGCGGCACCGAGGCGGACCTGCTAGGCTGCCGGGTCCCGTACTTGCCGTACCCGGTCTTCGGTGGCCACAACCCGTGCGCGTACGCGATCGAGTACGGCGGGCCGTCGCACGTGACCTTGTACACGGACGGGGTCGATGAGACCGCGAGGCGGGCGGCCCGGTGGGTCAAGAAGGTGAAACCGGTTAAGTGGCGCGAGTTCGCCCAGACGGTTCTAGGAATGCTCGAGTGAGGCGAGTGCACCGGGCGCAACCTTTATGTACATCCCGACAGTAAGGCCCCCTGGACTACGGGGAGTCGAACGAGCGGTCCTCGGGGGAGAGTCCCCGTGCCGACGTACGATGTCAGGTTCCGCGTTAGGAGGGAGAGCGGGCACGCCCTGGCGCGACCCGTTAGCGTCCACGAGTCGACCGTGTTGGGGATCAGGATGGACGGAGCGACCGACCGGTTCAGGTGGATCGTCGAGGGCGACCCCTGGGCGGTGGTCCCCAACGACAAGGGCGGAGCCGGCTGGGGTCAGGTTCACGGGGTGTTCGTGTGCGACGGGAAGATGGTGTTCTTACTGAAGCGGTCCACGTTCCCGGTGGTCATCGTGGACATGGAGAGGTCGCGCCCGGAGGCGTTGCTGGTGACGTGGAGCGCGATCGTGGGCACCGGGGTCGGTCGAAGGTACCGGTTCAGGATCTGGCCGGACGACGTGCGCGTTGGCATGATAAAAATCACGCGGTGGTGGCCGTTCCACGCGGTCGTGAGGGAGCTGGAGGTGGGGCGCAGCGGTTTTAACGAACCTGGCAGGTTAGTATCCAGGCTGCAGGGAGTCCGTGAAGGCTGGGGGCTCATAGAGGTTGCGAAGGCTCTGCCCCGTGCCAGTGCCACGAACGGTGAATGGCAAGGAGGAGAGGGAGAAGGCTATCGACAGGGCCCTCGACGCGATCGCTCGGGCGCTGATCGCGGAGGAGATGGGGTGGTACGGGCTGGACCGGCGCGTCCTTGTGAGGGTGCTGGGCAAGCTGGGGGTGGATCCCGAGTCCACCCTCGCGGCCGCACGCTCGCGCAAGTACCGAATCCTGCGCGAGATTAGAGAATGGTCCGGGGGGGTGAGATCTTGAACGGCAGGGCCCGGTTAAAGCTCTTCGGTCAGTGGATTGGGGAGATGGAGGCCGCGCTTCTGAGGGAGTTAGCGAGAACCAAGTGCTGGCGCAGCGCCTGGGAGAACCTGGGGATGACGAGGCGGGGCCACATCGAGTCCAAACTGAACGCGCTGAACGCCGCCACCGGGTACCGGCTGTGGTCCCCCGGCCTCAGCAACGTCAACACGGAGCTGCTCAGGGAGATCGCCGACCGCGTGTTCGAGGCGCGCAAGATGGCAAAGGAGCTTGAACGGAAGATCATGGGCGACGTGCTCGACTAACGCCCGCGCTTCCCATCATTTTTTCCACGGTCCGCGCCCGCAACTTTTATGTACGGCCTGGTAGACGGGAATCCCGACCGACGGTGTGCTGGGATGCTCGCCCTACGGTCCGGTCGGATTGAGCCCCCGCCCCCGCGGCCGACCGGCGGCTCATCGGGGGAGGCGCCGTCATGGAGGTGCATGGTGAGATCGTAGCCAGGTTCGTTATGAAAGTTATCGACGAAGGGCCCGAGGGAGTGCTGGACAGCGACGTGGACGCGGCGTTCGAGGCGATCGAGGAGAGCGAGGGCCCGATCGTGAAGGCGGCCGTTGCGGTGGCGATCGCGGCCGTGGCCGCGGAGCGTGGGGATCCGGAGCTCCTCAACAAGCTCGCGTCAGTCCTGGGGGTTGAGCTGGAAGAAGAGGCGGCCGAGCGCCCTGAAGGGGACGACGAAGGCGCCGATGAGTCGGAAGTGGGTGAGGGTGGCGCCGAGCGCTCGGAAGGGTCGGGCGAGCCTCACGACGAGTTGGAGGGTGACGGTCCGGAGGCTGGCGATTCGGGGCGCGGGCGTCGGGCCGAGGACCGATCAGCGGCCGAGAAGCGGGTCGACGCGAGGCCTCGGTACGTGAAGGTCGGCGAGGTGGAGATGACCGTTGTCGAGCCTTACGGCCGTCCCGGCGAGGTTTACCGGGTCAAGGTCCCGGAGCTGGTCCCGGTGCACCTGCTCAAGAATGAAGAGGGGGCGGGCGAGGATGAGGATGGATGAGCTCCTCGAGTACTTCACGCCCGAGCTGATCGACGAGATGAAGGACGAGATCAATGCGTCGCCCGGGATGGTGCCCGTGGTGCACCCCAGCGCTACGGACTTCAAGATGCAGCTGTGGTCTCGCAGGTTCATCGGCCCGTTCACCACTCACCCCGACTCGGAGTTCTTCCCCGGTCAGGAAGTCCACGTCTTCTACACGTCGCCGGAGGGCCGGATCAAGATCGAGGTGGACGAGGACGGATACATCAAGGAGGACGTCATCATCTACGGCGATGACGGGAACCCGGTGCTCGTCCCGGCCGGCACCCCGTTCGGCGCTGACCCCAAGGAGGAGCCCGTTCTGATCGTGGGGGTCATGTCGACCGAGCCCGGCGACGACGGTTACGAGGTGGTCCGCTGCGCGACCGCGGGCATCAGCTGGCGCCAGCTTAAGCTTCTGGAGGCCGCGGCGCTGGCCGACACCGAGCCGCCCAAACCGAAGGTGCTCTTCGAGCGCGTGGGAATCTTCCTGGATCCGATACGCGCGGCGGCGTTTGTCCTGAACTGCCGCGGTCACTTCACGTTCATAGATGATGTTGGAACCGGCAAGTCGAAGCTGATCGCGGCCCTCTCGACGGAGCGCGTGGTCGGCCGCGGCGGGACCGAGGCAGCGATCACGTGGAACGCCAGGGACAAGGCGCCGGGCATCGTCCTACGGCAGCCCGGGGGCTTCATCGGTTGGGACGAGATCGACAAGGCTCGGCCCTCGGAGATCCGCAGCCTCCTCATGGACGTGCTGGACTTCAAGGTGAGTCGTAAGGTCGCCGGGTTCCTGACCGAGACGGAGCACTTCTGCCGCTTCATCATCGCGGGCAACAGGTTGCCGTCGCTGGGTGAAGGCGGCCTGCACGCGTTCGTCAGCCGGCTCCAGTACCTTGGGGGCGTCGCCGGCGAGGCGCGCGAGAAGGTGGCGTTCGACGTCAGCTCCGAGGCGACGGAGGCGATCCGGTTCGAGGTCGCGGATGCGTTCGCGCGCGTGCACGTCGCCGAGTACGCCGGCGATCCGGAGGAGTTCACGGAGGTGAGCAACGAGGTGTACCGTGAGGTCGTGGAGAAGTATCGCAACGAGATCGCTAAGGCCCTCACCAAGGCGATCTACAAGACGGCCCGCATGTACCCGCCGGAGGAGGGGGTCGAGGTCGAGTCGGCCGAGGAACTGCTCGAGCGGCTGCTCGAAAGCGGCGGCTCCGACAAGGCCGAGATCGACGACGAGTTCGCGAAGACGTGCGCCTACGGTCACCTGCACGACAAGATCAGGCGGTTCAGCGACACGCTGGCGGCGCTTGGGGTCGAGGAGGCCGCGGAAGTGGCGCGCGAGGCGTTCAGCCTTACCGAGGTCGAACCGGACGTCAACGACGAGGACGACGTTGGCATCTGCGTCGAGGCCTGGAAGGTCGCGCTCGAGAACAACTACGGGGAGCTCGTCGTGGACGGTGACTCGCCCGGGCCGAAGGTGTCGTACGCACCCATCTGGGAACCGGACGACGTCAGGGTGACGTGGGATGACGTGCTCGATTGACGCCGAGGGGCTCGCCGAGGCGTTGGTGGACGCCCTCGCGGGTGACGTTGAAGCCGTCGAAGAATTCGCAAGGAAGGTCGGTGACGACCCGATCGAGCGCGAGGTGGCCGGGCTCCTCGTCGAGTGCGCCCGACGCGCCCGGCGCCTCTCCAATCCACGCACCATCGCGTTCCACGCCGTCAGGAACGGGGTCAGGCTTTATCTTAACGAACGGTGCAGCGACGTGAGGGTGCCGGCGGACCTGAGGGACGAGCGCGGGCTGGAGGTCGCGCTCATCTACTGGGCGCTGAAGAAGAAGCGCCCCTGGAAGGCCGTCGCGGCGTTCAAAGCGTACAAGAACCTCGCCAGGCGGCGCCCGCGCCGGGGGTAATTTTTATGGAGGGGGCCCGGGGGCCGGGCAACGAGAAGTCGCGTCCCGCGGGGGGCGAGCGACCCAGGAAAGGGCTTCAGAGGGGGCCGCGGCCCGTGTGGGACGGGGGCAGGGACGGGGGCAGGCTGCCCATGTGGGACGTCAGAAGCGTGCAAATAAGGATTTCGGGTGAGGTCGACCCGCGCTCCGTCATCGAAGGGCTCGAGCGCGTGGCCCGCGAGCACGGGTTCGAGAAGAGGCTTGAGGAGCCCGAGTGCGAGCGCGGGACGTTCGTCGAGTTCAAGGGTGAGGAGCGGCCGGTCCTGAAGGCGTGGCGGGTTCACGATCGCCTCACCATCGTGCACGCGCGGGACGCGATCGTCGACACGATCGAGGCGGCCTGCCGCGTTGCCAGCGAGGGGGGCGCGGAGGCCGAGGTCGCGTTCGACGTCGAGTTGAACGGCCGGAAGCGCGACCTGGACCGGCTCGTCAAGTCCTTCACTAAGCTTGGCTTCACGGTCGAGCGCGATCACGTGACGAAGGGTGGGCGCGAGTACCTGCTCCTTCTGATCAAGCTCGGGGACCGCGTCATCGCGAAGATCTACGTTCGGGCGCCGCGCAAGGAGCTGGCCGGGGTGGGCGGCTCGGACGGGGCCTGGGGTGCCGAGTCGGTCGTACGCGTGCGTCGGAGCGCGGGCGGCTCGTGGTCGCCCGTCACGTACGGCGGTCCCGGCCCGTGCCCGAAGTGGATCCTGAAGGCCGAGCAGGTGGGTCGCAGGCTCGCGCGGCGTCTCCTTCGCCAGGGTCGCGCCCGCGAGTTCCTCCGCCGCTACTACGGTCCGTACTGGATCTACGAGGTTCTGAGCTGGTTGGGCGTCCGGGACGGATCCCTGGTCACGCCCGACTTGGGCTTCTGGATGGTCGCGCTTGAGGAGGCGGCCCGCGTCATCAGGAAGAGGATCAGGCGGCACCGGCGCCGGCGTTCCCGCAACGTGCGCCGGCTCGACGAGTACCGGGGTGCGGGCGGACCGCCGAGTTAGCGAGGGAGCGCGCCGGTAAACCAAGTGTCCCCACGTTGTACACCGAGGTTCCCCCGACTTTCCCCGTACGGTACCTTAGTGGCCCCCAAGGTTCCCCGGCCGGCCCCAAAAATTCTTAAGCTACGGCGCTCTTCGTCCGACGGGGGCGAGCGGAATGATCGTGTGCGGAGGCGAGTGTGGGGCTAAGGTGGCCGCCCGAATCCCGAGGCTCAAGGACGTGGTCGTGATCGGCAGCCGGCTCGACCTGACGGCGGCGCCCGACGACGTCGAAGCGTTCGTCGTGAACGTTGGGTCTGACACTGGGGCTCACAGGGACCACAAGCGGGCGTACAGGCAGCTCGAGAAGGGCGAGAACAAGAACGTCATCAACGCCGTGTTGAACGCGATCGAGAAGGGCGGCCGCCCACCGATCCTCGTGTACGGCCTGTGCGGCGCTACAGGGCTTTCAATCGCAAGGAGGATCACCGATGAAGTGCCCGCCGTGCACGTGGTGGTCCTGCCGCACCCCTCCGAACGCGACGCGGCGCGCGCGGTCGGGAAGTTCGAGTTCGTCACGAGCGCGAAGAAGGCGAACAGCTCCGTCTTCCGCGCCGTGACCCCGGCCGCGTGCATGGACGACAAGGCGCTCGACACGGCCGCCAGCATCGCGGAGGCGTCCCTCAAGGAGTTCCGCACCTTCGGCGTGCTGGTCAACGCGGCTCGCAACGACATGCACTCAATCGACGACGAGGAGGCGTCGCTGAGCGACATCGAAGCGTACGTGAAGACGGCCGCGTCGGGCCACGGCGGACGCGTCGGCGCGGTGGCGCGCGAGAGGGAGGACCGCACCGGACTCGCGAAGGAAGTCCGACGTGAGGCCGGCGAACGGGCGAAAGACCGTTGCATGAAGTTCAATGACGACGTGCTGGACCTCCTCTGAGGGGGAGTGGGCGCCATGCCCAGGCGCGCCCAGGTGAAGGTCAGCCTCCCGCCCCGCCTCGCCCACCTCCTCGCCAGGATCTGCGAGGCGACGGGCCGACCACCCTCACAGGTCGTCAGGCGCCTCCTCGCCAGGTACTTGCCCGAATCCGCCAGCAAGCTGGGGATCGAGGACGACTGGGACAGGGTGCACGACCGGGCCGTGAAGGCGCTTCCCTCTTACCTCTCACGCCGGTCCGTGGAGCGTTACCTGGAGAAGGTCTACGGCGACGAGAAGGAGTGACGGCCGGCGGGCCGAAAGACCGCCAAGCTAAAGGCGAATCGGGCGCCGCGCTTCAGGGGTGGTGGGAATGCGGTGCCCGTGGCCCACGTTCGGCGTCGAGTTCAGGACTGAGGTTCCGGTTGCGGAGTGGGCGGCGGCCCGTCAGGCCTTAGGCATCGCCCTTCGCGACGACGCTAAGTGGTTGAAGGAGGTGTGGGGCGGACACGTCGACTACGACGACATCGGCCTCTACTCCTACTCGATCGACCAGCTGGCGGACAAGTTGAACTCCATCCTGACCGGCTACTCGTTCGAGACCATCGCTTCTAACTCGGCTGAGGAAAGGTACAACCGGTTCGCGGTGGCGGTGGATCGAGAGAACCGGACCTTCGTCGTGGCGACGGGGGACCGAGAGTTCGGCGGCGACGACGCCGGACTAATGGTAGTAGTCGGCGAGAAAGCCGCCGAGGTCGCTGATGCGATTAACGACAACTGCGGGGGTGGACTGTCGAAGCGCGGCGAGCGGCTTCTGGGGTGGATGGAGCAGCACCCTGGCGGAAGTCACGAGCGGCTCCCTGTCGCCGGATTCTTAGCCGACCCGGTCAGGCTTAAGGTGAGGGCGGGTAACTTCCGCCAGGCTGAGCTCGTCACCGAGTTCAAGATCGACCGGTGGTGAGCGCGGCGATGCGCGCTTTGAGGTAGTCCGGCACAACCCCCCTCACGATCACCTTGCCCGTCCGCAGGCTCAGGAAGACGCCGTACGTGCCCTTCCCCTTCGCCGTCCTGCGTCCGCCGATCGGGTGCTTCAGCACGTACGTCTTCTTGAACTTCTTCTTGCGCTCGGGCCCGAGCGCGACCCACGCCAGTTCGAAGCGCCCGGCGCTGGTGTCGAGGGTGAGCGGGGGCTTCTTGACCAGTGACGCCTCGGCTCCCGAGTGGACCGACCTCACCGACATCACGGTTTCGACGATGTAGTTTCGCGGACCAGGCACGCGTAGGCCTCCCCTGCCACTTCCCTTAGCTGCGGTGGGCCGAGGAACGTCACGACGGCGGCGCGCATGTATTCGCGCCCGGGTACGACCGTTCTACGGTACTCGCGTGCGAGTATCGACGGCCTGCACTTGAACGCGACGGTTTCGCCCGACGGCAGCCTCACCGTGCCCGCCCACTCCGGACCGACGTAGAACACCGAGCGCGGTCGGAGGCCCCACCTCTCGGTCAGTTCCTCGTAGAGCTTCCTGACCGTGTCCGGCGGCGCCTTCACCTTGATCAGCTCGTGGGCGCGCACCTTCAAGACCTTGACCAACGGGGGTGGCCCCCGGTGGGCAAGTACGAGATCCACAAGCTCGAGTTCGACACGGACGACCCGTACGTGGACGCCGTGCTCGCGACGCTGCGTCGGTACGATTTTCAAGTCTATCCGGCCGCGTGGGTCGACGTGAAGAAGCCGTCTACCAAGTACCGGAAGCAGGCTAAGCTGCGCGAGTTGAAGGTGTTCACGCCGCAGGCGATCTTCACCAATTACCGTGTCGGTAAGAAGCGGGCCCGGCTTTACTATCGCGCTTGGATGCACGCGAACATGGCATACGCGGCGTTCAGCATGATCAGCGAGCGCGCCCCGGACGCGTGGTACGGCGAGTGGAAGGTGAAGGGGATCGACCACACGCTCGACGGGTTGTGGGGCGTCTTCGCTAAGCCCGAGGCGATTCGACGGTACTGCAAGGGAGACATCTTCTTCACAAGCAAGTGCCTGCACGGCTACGAGGGTGTGTACTACTACGTCAAGTGGGCGTTCCGCGGCACCATTAAGGCGCTCCGCGAGGCGCTGAAGCTGTCGCCGAAGATGAGCGAGAGCGAGCTGCGGTTGCGAGGGAGGAGGATCGCGGCCCTGGCCGGCAGGAACCATAACGACTGGTTCGCGCAGGTCGTCGACGCCGGCGTGTACGGAGGCGTCGCGAGTACGGGGCCGGCGGACGTCATCGACTACTTCCCTGAGTTCATCCGAATGAAGCTGAAGTACCGGCCCGCCCCGACGCCCAGGGAGCACCCGGCCGGCCTCATGGCATTCCCGGCCGGCGTCCCGATCGGCCCGTGCCCACCGAGGGTTCCCCCGCCTCAGCCCGAGTGGATGCGCGGCACGAACTTTCACCGGACGGTCCTGAAGTTCGCCGCGACGCTGCGCAAGACGGAGCGCAAGCTGTACCTGCGCTGGCTCAACACGCACGTCCCGTTGATCGACGTCGCTATCCCCGTCGCCCCGGACTTCGTCAAGGCCGACGTGCTCGACGCTTCGTACATCATCGACGATGACTTCGACAGCGCGTTCCAGTTCACGGGCGCCGACTACTTCCACGTGCCGTACAACGAGTACGCGTGGCTCGCCGTGTATCTCGCCGGCGGGCCCGGTCCGCTTTACGGGCGGCGCGGCGTGTGCGAGTGGATCGAGCGTCACAAGATCCCGAACGTCCTCGAGGTCAAGAAGGCGCGAGAGTTCTACTTGGAGCTTAAGCGGTTGAAGGACAGATTCAAGAAGTGGTACCTGTCGGAGCTGCAGCGTGCCAAGAAGTTGCTGGCCGAGTACCGGAGGATCAAGCGAGAGTACGAGCGGGTGCTAAAGGCGTACCGAGAGTTGAAGAAGCGCGTGTGGGAATACAGGTACGTGTACTGGACCGTCAAGCGCGAGTTCCTTAACGTGAAAAACGCGTACCATCAGGTCAAGCGCGTGGTGCGTCGTCTTCTGGAGTCGTACCGGAGGTTGAAGAAGCTCGCGAAGAAGGAGCGGGCCCGGTACCTTAAGGTCAAGCGGGAGTGGCTCCGCAAGCTCAGAGCGTACCGGGAGTTCAAGAAGCGCGTCGCGGCGGTCCGCCGCGAGTATCGCAAGATTCGAAGCGAGTTCCTGTCGATCAAGCGGGAGTACCTTAAGGTTAAGAAGAGGGCCGACGCCGCCTGGCGCGAGTACAGGAAGGCGTACGCGCGGTTCCAGTCGTTCCGGCGCAAGTACAGGTCGATCAAGGCGAAGTGCGAGAAGCTGCGTCGCAAGTACCGTGAGTACCTGGAGCGTGCGAGGCGCGCCAAGACTCGCGAGGAGTGGTCGTACTGGTTCACCAAGGCTGCGAAGGTGCGTCGTCAGTACTGGAAGTGCGTCGATGAGAAGCGGCAGGCGTACAAGCGTCTGCGTGAGCTGTTTCGGAACATGGCAGCGGCCCGCAAGAAGTACCGGAGCGCGCGCGAGGAGAAGCTGAAGGTGCGCGAGAAGTACCGTGAGGCGCGCGACCGTAAGCGCGAGGCGCTCAAGCGTCTCCGCAGGATGATTCGGGAGAAGAAGAAACGATACGAGGAGCTAAGGAAGCTGCGCCGGTTGAAGCGCGAGGTGCTCATGGAGTACGTCCGGATTCTTCGCGAGAAGAAGCGCGCCCTCTCCAGGCTTCGTGAGAAGATCTGGGAGCGCAAGGTGCTGTACGAGGACCTGCGGTGGTGGGCGAGGGTGATGTGGGAGGCCCTCACCCGGCTAAGGGCCGCCATTAAGGAAAGGAAGCGGATGCTAGAACTGCTCAAGCGGTTGCGGGAGCGCAAGCGCGAGGCGTTGGAGGCGTTCAGGCGGCAGAGGCTGCTCGTGAAGTGGGCAAAGGATGCGTACCGGTACTGGCTGAAGGAGATGCTCAGGGCCCTGCACCGGTACGTCTCCATGCTCAAGCGGTTCCTACTCGCGAAGCGGAAGATCTTCGAGGGCCTGAAGAAGACGGTCAAGGCGTACAAGCGCTGGGTCCGCGCCGTCATCGAGCTGAGGAGGTTCGCGGTCGGTGCCGTTCGCGAGGCGTACCGGATCTACAAGGCGTACATCAAGGCCGTGAGGAGGCGCGAGGGCAGGTGGGCCGTGTGGCGCCGGTACTGCATTCAGACCGGATACAACCTTGGCATGCGGCACGTGGTGAAGGCGCGCGAGTTCGTGGAGCGCTCGCTGGCGCTGCGGAGCGCGTACGAGCACGTGATCCGGTCTAAGAAGACCGTGAGGCTCACGCCCAAAGCGTACGCGTCCAAGGCGTTCAGGCCGGGGACGCGTCAGCGCTTCTACGAGCGGTTCGTTAAGACGCTGTTCAACGCGACGCTCAGCGTACACTTCCTGAAGTTCGAGGACGATCCCAACAACTTCGAGCGGTGGGAGTTCAAGATCGAGCTGGACGGCGAGTTCCCCCTGCGGTTCCCGAAGCCCAACCTGAAGAGGTGGCCGCCCGAGGGGTTGCGACCCAGCGACCTGGCGCGTGCGCTGAGGGAGTGCGCGGCGGGGCGGAAGCCGATGCTGCTCACCGACTGGTTCAGGAAGGGGCAGGGCGAGATCGGCCTCAACAACGCCGACTGGATCTTCAGCGACCTCGTCAACAAGCTCATGAGGTGGCAGCGCAGGCTCATTAGACGCGTGCTCGATGAGCTCGGTTGCGAGTACGATCTCCTCAATCAAATGCCGGCCGTGTGGGAGAAACTTAAATGGAAAGCCGATCCGCTGCATGACCTGCCGGTGCCCAAGCTGTACGGCAAGTACCTGGTCAAGAAGGTGTGACGGGCGGGGTGTCGCGCCCGCATGTTCCCGGAGACAATTGAAGAGTACGTGTCCGAATCCGGAATCGATCTAAAGACCCTCTTCGACCCCGTCAACCGCATCCTTTACCTCGAACGCGCCGACGGTACGTACGAATCGAAGGAGCTCGAGCCCAAGAACCGGGCGGCGTTCACCTCGACGCTGATGAGCATCACGGACTACGTCGCGAACGGGTTCTGGCCGGGTGAAGTGCCGAAGCTCCAGTCGGGCACGGCGAGCGCGACCGAGTCTGGGCAGGTGGGCGCCTCCGACTTCGTCCTGTACGGCGCCGGGTACGATGACTCGGGCAAGGCCGTGTTCGAGGCGGGGTTCAAGGTCGACATCAACTACGCCGTCGTGGTGACCGCGCAGTACGACTCGACCTCGGGCAACTGGAAGCGCTCGATCACCGCCGTGGCGGTAAAGGACGCGGTGAACGACGCGTCGTCCGACATCCAGTCCAAGTACGGCGCCGCCCCGTCGAACTGGTCGGACCTGTCGTCGTTCGAGGAGTGGATGGACACGCTCAACGTGAAGCTGCGGGGCAAGGGGCTCGTCGACGTCCAGCTCGGCGTTTCCGCCAGCAACGTCGGCGTCAGCCGCACCGACGGCGACCTTAAGATCGACACGAACGGCAACCTGTACCTAACCGGTAACGCCCCGGTGATCTAGGTTGGAGGGGTCCGGACGCCCCGTTGCTCATGCGTCCGCGTCCACTCCCGCTTCTTCTTCCCCCACTCACGCTTGTTTAGCGTCCGTTTCGAGACGCAGGCCGGTTCACGCGTCAAGCGCCGGGAAAAGATCCACCGCCGCCGAAGCCGCCCCGCTGTCCACGACGTGCGCGCCCGGCTGGTCGACCTCGTTCTCCAAGCCCGAGAAGATTAGGTTCGCGGTGCCGGCGGAGGTGGTGCTCGAGTACGTCGTCGGCGAAGCGCACGTCACTTTGGTGTGCCCGGGCGCCGTCGCGCACATCGACGATCGGCGCGGGACCGTCACCCTCGTTGGGCCCGAGGACAACGTGCGCGCCCTCCTAGACAAGCTCGAAGCGTCCTGCTTCGCGTCCGGCGAACCCATCTCACCGCCCGCGCCCCGGCCGTCACTCCCCAAGCTCAAGGAGGCCGGCCTGGCCACCCCCGGGCGCACCGGAACCGCCGTCCCCACCTCCTACCACTCCACGGCCGTCCCCGGAGCGTTCTCCACCGCGCACCGCGCCGCGCACGCGTGCCGGACCGCCGGTGTCCCCCACTTCGCGAGCAGGAACGTGGCCGGCGAAGCTGCGGCGCTCGCTGGTTTGCCCTCGCAAGCGACGGGGCGACCCGGGGCGCTGGCCGCGGGTCGCGAGTTCAAGGTCAGGGCCGCGGGTCAAGCCGTCGCCCACCACTCATCACCCGGCGCCGGCGGAGTGACCTCTTCCGGGGTCCCGGCGTCCGCGTTCACGCCCAAGGTGACGCGCGCCGCTTCGTCCGCGGCGCAGCCGTCATCAGCGACCCTGAACACTTACCGGGTCGCGCACGCGGCCGCCCCGCAACCCGCGCACGCCGGCAAGCCGCAAGGAGTAACGTCGTCAGGCCCGGTCAACTCCGGCGCCGGCGCCGCCCCGAGAGCACCCACCACCGGAGAAGCCGACCGTGGTGCGGCCGGAGGGAAGGAGGGCGGCGCGGGAGGTGTTAGGTCGTGAGCAGGGCCGCCGCGGCGTCGGGCGTCCGAGTCGCGATGGCAAGCGTGGCCCCGGCCCTGGTCGCCCCAGTCACCTGCGGTCAGGCCTCGGTTAAGATCGCCCCTACCACCATCAGTCAGGCCTCAGTCAGGACCGTTCCCGTTACCGGAGGCCTAAGCGCCGTTAAGACGTCCCCGATTCACGCCGACCACGGTGTCGTCATCGTTGGACCGCCGCACGCGGATCGAGCGTACCAGATTAAGGCGCACGCGTCGAAGGCGCTCGAAGCGAACGTCTCGCACTTCGAGGCGTTCACGACGGCGTTACCGTATCCGGTCTCAACCACGATCGCCCCGACCGCGACCGTCTCGCACGTGGAATGGTCGGCCGGCCTCACCAAGCGTAAAGGGCACACCAGTTCGTCACTCCGATCCCTGGCCACCGTGCCGGCGGTTCTCGTCGCACCTCAGGCGGTTGCCCAGCCCCCCTCGTCGATCGAACCTCCGGGAACGGTCGGCGTGCCGACGCCCACCGCGACCGGCGTGAGGCTGCGCTTAGCGACCCCGTCCCCACCGCACGTTTCGGCCGTCTACGCGGGCCCATCCACGGTCGGGTTGAAGGAGTGCGACGCGCACGCCGGGGTGATGACGCCGGCCTACTGGGGCGTGGGCAACGAATCCACCGTGTGGCCGGATCGGCTCGCGCTGTCGGGCCTGCCGGTCGGCACCGCGGGCGGCAAACCGCCGCTTGTGACCGGCTGGCGGATTAGAAGCGCGTTCCCGGGCATCGTGTCGTCCGCGAACGTCACCGCCGGGGTGTTGTCGGTTGGACGCCGCGCCGGACCGTTGAGCACCGCGGCGGGCGTACCATCACACTCGTTCCAAAGTGCCATCGGAGTGACGGGCGGGTTCGCCCGTCGGAGCGCCCTGGCGGCCGTTCCGACGCCCACGTCGTTGTCCGTCGGCCGAGTCACCGGCGGGGTAAGGACGGGTGGGTCCAACGCCCCGGTCACGGTCGCGACCGGGCGAGCGAGGGGCGACATGGTGTGCGGGCTGAAGGAGGCGGAAACGGGGAGCGCGCTGGTGTCGTTGACGGTCAGGTCGCCGACGGCGTGCGCGCTCGCGGGAGTGAGGTCGGAGGCGTCCCACCTCCGCGAGGGGTGCGGCGGCGTCGTTCACCTGGACTCCGCGACCGGAGTTGGAGGGCTGATCCAGGTCAGGCCGGGAATCGTCGGCCCGGGAGGGTGGCTGGCGGCGAGCGGCAGCACGTTCCTCCCGACGCATCGCGGTTCGACCGCTGGCGCTCGGGCGAGCGCCTCCGGAGAGTTCCCGGAAGTGGCCGAAGAGTTAATACTCTCCGTGACGATCGAGTACTCGCCCAACGCCATCGCGCGGCTCTTTCACCTGTGCTCTATCAAGGCGATCGATGCGTTCATCGAGACCGAGCACGGTAAGACCACCATCCACTGGCGGGACGGCGTCGTCACCATTCAGGGACCCGAGCGCGACCGCGTCGCCCGCGAGCTGCGCGAGCTGGCCGAGTTGTGGTACGAGATTGAGCGCGAGGAGAAGGGGGGCGAGTGAGGCGTGCCGACGTACCGGGCGTGGGTGGAAGAACGCCCGGCCGTGATCGGGCCCGGCGGGTTGAGCGAAGGCTTCACGATCGACTTGCCCAGCTACTGGCGGGCCAAGACCGTCGCGATGCTCAAGGACCCGTCGACGTACGCCGCCCAAGGCATCCTGATCGCGACCACCTGGGTCGTCACCAAGATTACCGACTTCATCAAGGAGCGGGTGTGCGGGGTGATCAAGAAGATCGTCCGGAGGATCCTGCACAAGGAGGCCGGCGTCGACTACGACCTGGCGGAGGAGGTGGCGGAAGAAGCGTCCGAGGTCATCTGGAAGTTCGTGTTGGGAGGCTTTAAGGCGACGCTGTTGAAGATCGCCGACATCCTAGTTGAACGCATAATCGACCGGATCTTCGAGGGCAGGATCGCCCGGCTTCTAACCTTCCACAGGCTGAAGAGGATCAAGGCGGCGTTCTTCGAGGATAGGCAACGATGGTTGAAGAAGTTCTATAAGATGCCGGCCGTCGAAGAGGTGTCGAGATTGAAGAAGGCCGTGACCACGCTAATCAAGTGGAACTACAAGATTCCGGTCGGAAGCCTTTCCCCAGTCAAGGAGATCGTCGAGTTCGTGAACATGTCGTTCATCTTCGAGCTCGCGCTTCAGATAGTCATTGAGAACCTGATCGACACCGTTGAGTTCCTGACGTGGCCGACGAAGGCGGTCGGGAGGAAGCTTTCGATAGGGTTGATGGGCGGCCCGAACGTCCTGGACACGCTCGCCAGCTACTTCGGGTTCAAGTTCACGCGACGTCACTTCGCCGTGTACGCTCAAGGCCTCAGGCCCGGGGTGCGCAACCCGGCCGGCACCCGCATCCGCCCCGCCAGGACCAAGTTCAGGGTGTTCGCGTCGAAGTTCCGAGTCAAGGACCTAGTGAAGACGCCCCGCTGGGTGATCGCCGTTGAGAAGCCGTACTATCGGCACGCCGCGCGCCTCGGGTTCCTCGCCCGGTTCTTCTTGAAGGACATGCAGACGTGGTCGTTCTCGGCCTCCGACATCGCCAGGCGCCTACTACCTAAGAAGCTGGCAGTCATCGTCTACAGGGGCAAGGGGCTCGTCAAGGTGATGACCGCCGTGCCGCTCGCCGGAGCGCCGCTCGCCGAGGCGATCGCCCGCGAGCTGAACCCGGCCGACGACTTCAGCGCCGACTCGCTCCAGGGCTACTACTACACCGCGGTCGGCGTGTACGCGCCGTACCTGGTCGGCCCGTACCCGTACTTCACGCTCCTACTCGGCACCGCCGCCCTGGTCAAGCTCAACCGGCAGGACTACCACTACGACGCGATCATCCACCACTCGCTGGGAGACGTGGGCAACCACGACGACACCGTGTTCGTCTGGGAGGCCCCATCATGATCTGGTACGGGCTATGGAAGAAGGAGGCTGACGTGATCACCGACCGGCTCCCGTACGAGCTGCTCAAGCGCGACGGGACCCCGGCGTACGAGCACCGCGTTCGTTACCAGCAACCGCTCGGGAGGAGGAAGGCCACGGACCCCGAGATCGACGACCTCATCGCCCTGGTCCGGGAGGCGAACACCTCGTGGTTTAACTTCTTCTGTACGTTCGGAATCGCCCTCATCCCGGCACTCCCGCTGCTCTTAGCGTCCGACATGAGGCTCTTCGCCGCACTCTACGCCGGAATCTGCGAGGGGATACTGGCGGTCTACTTCGCCACGCAGCTCCGCGCGTTCTGGCCGGCGATGCTCCAAGGAATGGCAGAGGAGTGTCTCGGCCGACTGGTGTCGTCGAACCCGCTCCTAGCATTGTTCATGACCGGTATCGAGCTCGGGCAGCTCGTCGATGGCATCAACACGCTCCTCCTAATGAAGGTCTGGCCGCCGTGGCACTTCGAGTACCAGTGGTGTTTCCGGACGCACAAGGTCGGCGCCGCGAAGTACGCGCCGCCTATCGACATCTCTGAGCTCGTCAGGGTGATTAACAGTCACGCGAGGAGGCGGAGGCGGTGGTTCGTCGTCAAGCCGACCGACATCTTCTGGGGCCCCGAACCCGACTACGCTAAGAGGTTCTTCAACGACCCGGCCCGATTCCTCCTCAACGTAAGGACCATCACGGGGTTCCACCCGGACGCCGTCTTCGACCTGGGCGAATTCGAACTCGTGAAACATGCAACCCCGCTGGAATTCAACCGCGAGCCGACCTTCTTCGACAGGCTCGCGAGGAGCGTGTTCGAGTACTTCGGCCGGCTGCCGGTCGAGAAGTTCCCGGTTATGATCTACTTCAACAACCACGAGATCTTCAACGGACAGCTGGATTCTTGGTTCGAGTCCATCCTGTACGTGAGCTCGGGCTTCAAGCTCTGGCCGTTCACCACCTTGTACGCGCCGCTCCCCAAGTACGAGAAACCGCGCCACCTATCACCGTACCTTGCCAATTACCGCGAGGACTCCTATAAGTGGTTCAAGCGCAAGGTGAAGCGCCGGCTCAAGAAGCTGCGGTTGTGGCACGATGATTACCTCAAGGATTTCCGCCGCGAGTTGAACCGCGTCCGGCCGCCGACCAGGGCAAGGAGCAAGGGCTTCATGAACGAGCTGTTCACGTACGGGTGGTACTTCCTCCGATCCGTGATCATCACCGAAGGCGACTTCGAGGTTCACGGCGGACCGCTCGCCATGATCGTGAAGAGGGGTGCGGTGGGTGGCCTCAACATATTCGGGATCGCAACCACTTACCCTCACAGCATGGTCAGGGTTATCAAGTTGCACGGTCACGACGTCGCCCCAAGGGTCACGATTATAGATAGATACCTTAGGTACATGGGGTTTCCGGCCTTTTACGTGGGGATCGACCACCCCGACAGGTTGATCGGCGGATGGTTGGTGGTGGTTTACAGCGGCGAGGCCGGGGCCTCCCCTACGCTGCTTTGGGACATCACCGTTCACGAAGGCCACATGGGGGCGGTTGGGGCTCAGGTGGCGCCGGTGGTCCGTCACTCGGGCGGCGCCCTCTTTGGGAAGAACGAAGGCGCCGTTGCCATCTGGTACGTCGAGTTCGACATCTTCGCACGGGGTAACAACAACGCGTACCGTTCGGACATGGCATGGTGGAAGAACTTCGCCTTCAAGGAGTTCGTCATCGACGGCTCGATCAAGAAGGAGGTCGAGCGGATCGTCAAGCGGGTGAGTAGCGAGATTAGGAAGGAGCTGGGCAAGTTCGTCCTGAAGGCCGCTTGCCTGCTCGCCTACACGATGCTGGCACCGGTCGCCGCGATGATGGGTTCCGCGTTCTACGTCAACATGTACGGCTACGTCCCGTTCCTAAGGTACGTCAAGTTCGCCCTGCCGACGTTCGGGGACCTGCTCGGGTGGGAGATGACCGTCCGGCCTTGGGAGCTGATCCCCGGGTGGGGGCCTGAAAGCCTAGACGCCGTGGTCCTGCCGGCGCCGACGGCGCCGATCGCGATCGCCATGGGTGTGCCGACCGAACCGTACATCGTCCTCGACCCGTTCGGGACGGCGCACGGTCTGACCCTCGGCGAGATCATGGCAGAGTGGCTGGTCGACATCGGGAACATCGCGAGGGTGTTCGGCCTCGAGCCCGGGCTCGCGATCAGTAAGATGGTTGAGGTCGAGAACTACGTTGGCAAAAAGGTCAAGGAGCTGTTCGGGCAACGCCTGATGCCGGCGTTCCCGAGCGCGAACGGCACCAGCCGGCGCCTGTACGACAACCTGATGATGGTCTGCACGGCGGTCGGGCACACCTGGTACGACATGTACATCGAACTCCTCGACAAGATTACCGAGAAGCTGTGGAGGTGTGCCCAGGGCACGGTTGACGGCAGCAAGATCGCCGGCGGTTACCACCGCGACCACCAGTACTTCACCTACGGCGAGCTGGTGAAGGCGAACCTCGCCTCGTTGATCTGCTTCTCGGTCAGCCTCGTGGCGGAAATGTACAAGAAGGCGTGGAAGGTGGCCAACGACATCATTCTGGAGTGGGTGGCCCGCGCCCGTCCCGGCAGGTACCCGATCAGGATCAGGCCCAAGTCCCTGCACGACCTGATCTCCGCGTGCTCTAACTCCCCCGTCGAGGCGGTCTGGCACGCTCGTGGAATCGCCGTCGCCCGTACCATGGAGCTTCAACACTCGTTGCTGGAGGCGTGGCAGAGGGGTGAGTTGCATGAGTGAGGAGCGCCCGTCCGGGGAGGTTGAACCCACCAAGGCGAGCGAGCTTTTCGAGGAGCTGCTTGATCGGGCCGAGGAGTTGAGCCGGTACGTGGAGGGTGGTCGGCCCGGGATCAAGCCGACCGAGGCCGCGGAGATCATCAGGGACGCGGTCAGGGAGTTGGTGAAGGAGACGGGTACGGAGGGGTTCGTCTACCATTCGGACTCGGACGGGCTGGCGAGCGCGATCGCGAACGGTGAGGAACCGGAGGACGTGCCGGAGCTCCTCAGCAACCGGTGGCACGCTCAGCGTGAGTACGAGGACGAGGAGGTCGCGACGGTGGACTTCGTGACGCCGCGGCACCCGGGTGTTGATCACAAGCGCCCGTCGCCCGACGTGCAGCGGGAGGATCACGTCATCGTCCCGATGACCTCGATGTGCGCGGGGTTCGGGAAGCTGGGGCAGGCGCTCTCGTGGATCACTTCGGACGTGAGTGGGCGCGCGACCCCTTACGACGTGGTCGCGGTCGCGGAGTTCATGGAGACGACGCGCGGGACGTTCGAGGACGTGCTGCGCGATCTGAAGGCGGGCCGGCCGTGGGCGATCGACGAGTTGTCGATGGAGATCTTGGACCGGTTCAACCCTGAAGAGCTGCCGGCCCCGAAGTTCAAGATGCTGGAGTTGCCCGGTGGCGCCCGGGTGGCGGTCGCCGACTACGGGTCCGACGAGGCCGTTGCGCTCGCCCCCATGAGCGCGTGCGACATCGTGCTCGGGGATAAGTACGCTTGGATCGGTAACCCGGTGGTCCTGACCGAAGAGCTCCGGGTAACGGTCGAGCGGATTCACCTGCGTAAGGTGGTCGAGGACCGGTTGCGCAGGGCGAAGAAGCTGCCGACGATGACGCTGCCACCGGCCGGGATCGGGATGTTCCCATGACGCGAGGGTGGACCGTTCACGCCCGGCCGCCCGTTGAGGACGCCGTTCGCCGGCTCCGGCTGGCGTGGCGGTTGAGGAGGCCGGTCCCGGTCGACCGTCCCGTCGTCCCGATGCTGCGGAAGGGTCGTAGGAGCATAAACGCGCTCAGGTTGTACGAGGCGCTGGTCGCCGCCGACCTGTCCGACGGGCTGCCGCCCAGGAAGTACTTCACCAGGATCCAGAGGGCGCTGCGGGCCGGGCTCCCGGTCGTCTTCGAGGCCGAGGTCCTGGGCAAGAGGCGGCTGTTCCTCACCAGGACCGGCGAGCGGGTGCTCGCGGTCGTGCACTCCGTCCCCCAGTGGCGGGCGATCTTCAGGCGCGTCGAGCGGGAGCTTGAGTCCGAGTCGTGACCGATGCCGCGCGCTGACCGCGAGTTAGTTTGATGAAAGGTGAGCGTCCGCGGGACACTCCCCCTCCCCCGAGCGCCGATCGTTACGAGGCTCGTAACGACCACCGTTTCGAACCGCGCAACGATTTGCAGGGCGACTACCAACCGGGTGAGGACCAGGTGAGGACTGGGTGAGTCGGGGGTGCAGCGGTGGGTAAGGGTCCGCGGGACACTCTGTCTCGCGGCCCTGGTCGTTACGGCCCGCGTAACGAACCGCGTCCGACCCTCCAGGAGGGTGGGCGTCCGTGGAGTTGTCTCTCGTTTTTGTCTTATTGCCCAGCGCTCCCCCCCAAGAAGTCGCTTAAGTGGACCGGGCGTGCAAGAGTGCGCCGGCAAGGGCAAGGTAATTGAAGGAAAAAAGGAAAGG
>Ga0256842_1000745_pt1 | contig 28407 bp, 21 predicted proteins | sample 4559240metaG_FD_185973 | JGI IMG/M metagenome (GOLD analysis project Ga0256842, IMG submission 185973) | Hydrothermal vent microbial communities from Guaymas Basin, Mexico - 4559-240 | ecosystem: Environmental > Aquatic > Marine > Hydrothermal vents | place: Mexico: Guaymas Basin | collected... | reverse complement strand
ATGGCGAGAGATAGGTTTTGGAGTAAATGGAAACATTATTGAAGCCTCTCTTAAATACCAACTTTATGTTGTCAACGGGTTTAATGGATATGATGGTAGCAGCCATTTCAGTGCAAAAAACGGATTGCGTAAAGGACGACAGAAAGGTGCTGACTCATATATAAGCGCTCCTAACTATAGTGCAAAAGTAGATTATTACGGTATTCGCGGTTTAAATATTGGACTATCGGGCTACTATGGCAAGAGTCAATCTACTGCTTATGATGGACTTGACAAAAGCGATGAGCAAGCAATAAAATCAGCGGATTCCACAGTAATAAACGTGGCTATGCTTGGTGTTGATTTCAGATATCAACTTAAGGGATTAGCGCTTAGAGGTCAGTTTATTTATAGTAATTTAGGAAATACCGACCAGTATAACCAAATGCTAAACACCGATATGGGAAGTGCTATGCTAGGCTATTATGCAGAAGTAGGCTATGATGTTTTTAGCCTATCGAGTAAATTCAAAAGTCAATTGATACCTTTTGTACGTTACGAAGTGTATAATACGCAGCATAAGGTAGAGGGTAATATCCAAAAGGAAGACAAGTATAATACTAGCATTATAACTACAGGGGTATCATGGAAAATGACACCACAAGTAGTAGTAAAGGCAGATTATCAATTTTACAAAACAGCAGCAGAAAGCAATTATAATCAAATGTTTAATGCAGGAATAGGAATGATGTTCTAAAACAGAAATCTCATGCGAGTAATTGCCATTATAATCATGATAGTGTTTTCTCTTGCTGGCTTTGGTCAGCAAGAGATTAATTATAATCATAAGAAAATAAATAAATTCATTAAGAAAACATATAAGCTTAATAATTATAAGTTTAAGGAGGTGTTTTCTGAATCGGAAAATCAACTAAATGGAAGTTTTTTTACCATTGAATCAGGAGCTTCAAGTGGTGAGCTAATTTATATAGGAAGAATTAAAAGCTGTAGATCGGGAGGCTGTTCCATTGACCGAGATACGAAGGACGATAATTACGAATACTTTGATTATATAATTGGTTTTGACTCAAATAACAAAATCAAAGGCATTAAGATTTATAGTTATCAAGCTACTCATGGTCAAGAAGTAACCGCTAGGTGGTGGTTAAAGCAGTTTTACAATCACCGCAGTAATAAAGCCTTTGAGGTAAATAAGGATATTGATGCAATATCTGGCGCAACCATATCAGTATATGCTATGGTTGATGATGTAAATTATGTAAATCAGGAGCTTCTTAAGCTACTAAAAAGTGATAATATATTATAATGATATTCTCTTAAAACAAAAAAAGCCCCGAGCAAAACTCGAGGCTTCCAATATTATGTATATAAAATATTAGAATACCATAGTAATACCAACATTTAAACCAAATGAAGAGAATGGTGCTTTTTGACGCATCATTACTGTAGCTTTAGCTGGATCATAATTTGGATTACCGAAAGTATTATCACTAGAATCATCTACCTCATCAAGGAAAGTATATTCCTTTTGACTAGTAGTCATTGCACCTAGTTGATCTTTACCATCAACATCATATTGAGTAAAAGTAGCAGAACCACTCTTGATAGACATACCAATATACTCAACTTCACCAAATAAATTCATATTATCAGTAAGTTCAAATTGGTAACCAATAGCACCTGCAAAACCTATAGAAAAAGAGCCATGAGTTTCCATCTCTGTTTCTTTCTTAAGACCCATACCCATAAAATCATCATCAACAGCAGTAATAACTGTACTTCCCATAACAGGAATAATCATACCAAAGCGACCATAAAATCCATTATCTAATTTATAAACTAAAGAAGGGATAATACGTAAACCATTAGATTTAGCTTCCTCTAAGTAATTTGTGTGATCATCCTTAGTTTGTGTTGCTCCAAATAAATAGCTAACACCCATTTCAACACCCATGTTATCAGTAAACATATAACCGGCTTTTAGTGTAGTATTGAATCCTTGGCCATAACTACCATAGATGTTAGTAGTTTTTGTTCCATCTACTGATGTACCATTCACTCGCTTACTAGCACCCATTCCGTAACCGACACCAAGACCAGCATAAAATTGAGCACTCATTGTAGTTGCTAAAAATAGTGCAACAACTAATAGTAAATTCTTTTTCATAATCGTAAAATTAAATTTAATTTGTTTATTTTGTGATTTGTCATAACAAATATAGTAAAATTACTGATTAGCAGCATTTATATTAGCCAACTAATTCACATAAAATTGTTAATAAATATAATTAGTGATTTAGGATGAACATATATCTACTGATATAAGGATAATGAAGAGAAAAGAAGTATTATTGAGACAAGGTAAATCGTAAGCTAATACCTGCTTTAATATTGGAGTTTGGATATTGAGACGACACAAAAGGATTATTAATTACCTGATCGTAGAAAACTTTAAAAGTTAAACTTCTGCTAAACTGATAATCTCCCGAGAAGTTAATGGACATAATACTTTGCCCTTGACTAATCTGGTCTATATCTTCAATTAGTTTACGAAGTATTGTTTTGTTTTTACGGATTGAGAAGTCTAATTTCAGATTTATATCACTCTTAAATGTTTTTGAACCTCCACCAAGTTTTAGCTTCAGAGGAACCTCCTTAAACCTATAACCTGTACCTATAATAAGTTCATCACTTTTTATCTCTGTAATCTGGTTATTAGAGAAGCTCATGGCTATATTTCTACTTTTACGAACAGCAACCTTTAGAATAAGGCTATTCTCCAAAGTCATATCAAAGTTAATAAGTGGGCTATATTGCTCATTTACGCTCACCATTGTCATATCATATTCAGGAATATAGTTGTTTCCCAACTGATCGCGGACCCAAGCCACACCATCATCACCAATCTTATAAAGTACATTATTAGTAAACGAACCTACGGTATATGTACTTGTATAAGCGTGAGTAATATTTATGGACTTAAACCACTGGGCAATAAACTCAATTTTAGTAAGCCCATTATAAGAAAAACGCCAGTTTGGAAGCGGTATTTTAGGGAAAGCTACCAATCCAATGCTATTAGGATCTTTTCCGCTATAGGCAGCAAGGAAAGAATACATCATCACCTCTCTGTTAGTTCGCGAATATCCATCAGGATACAGTATACCATTCAATGTATCAAGCTGATAAGTACCATCCCATTTACGAGTTCCGCTATTGGCTAATCGCTCGGCTATTGGAAGCAGGAATTGTTTGAAATTTTCGAAAGTAGCATTAGTATAAGTTTTTTCATCATCCTTAACAAAACTTGTACGCCAAGTATTATACGACATAGAGAACGAACCCGAAACCGTAGGAGTATATGAGGCGTAGTTTTGCGATAAGGTATCATATCGCCAATACTCTTGGGCAATTTCAGAATAATTTCTTAAGAAAGTAAGCTCTATTTTCATGCTTGGAATAGGCTCTATGGAAATACGTCCATTAATATTTGAAGTATGCTTTCGTATTGTAGGATTATTAAGTTTCTGACTTTCGGTAATCCAACCATTTTGCGCTGCTCGCTCAGCAATATTTATTTGCTTACCAAATATAAAGTCCCATCCTGGAGCATATTGATTATTCCAGCTAGCACCCAATGCACCAGGGTTTTGGTTAAAACCTGGCAATAATGTTCCGTTTGATTCTGTATAAGAAAAGTTAGCACTACGCACCATCATCATAACCCTTAATGAAGCATCAAGTATAATCTTTCCCCAGTTTTTATTCGCTTTTTTTATTGAATCTTGCTCAGCTGTAGGTATATTCATTTTAAAAGAATTACGACTTGCCATTCCTCTAGAGCTTCCTTTTTGATTAATCTTTTTCAGATAATCAATCTTATTATAAAGGCGAGTAAGGTTTCCTGTTACATTAACTTGTATTTTATTAGAATTCTCAATTGTATTTCCCAAAAACTGAGTAGAAAGAGGAGCTGCTGTCCAACGATACATACCACCATATCGCGTTGTAAGATTTATCCAGCTCAAAATTGGAATTTTATTTATCGGCACGGCATAATTCACATTATAACTTTGGTTAAAATTAGTAGTTCTACCAAAATCAGCAATATTTTGCCATACGGTATCCCTATACTCATGCCAGCCACTAGAGTTTTTATCAACCAAGCCAGCAGGCTCATCAATACGCGCTTGCACATTGGCCTTATAATCAAATTTCAAGCTTCTACTAAAGTCGTAACGCAAATCGTAATTTCTAGTCCAGCTAAATGTCTTTACATAGGTTGGGTTTATTATTATTAGCGATCGGGTTTTTTTACGCATCAAACTCTCATTATATAATCTATCGACATTGGTACGGAAACCAATTTGCTTAGGCAATAAGTTGAAATTAAAATCACGAATAAGTCTAAGGCTCTTATACTTACGTAAAAATTTACTCTTCGAAAAAGGTTTGTAATTTTTAGGTTTCTTAGTAAAAGTATAGCCTATTGCACCTTTATACTGACGCTTATCATCATATTCAATATCAATATTACTACGGTACTGTTGCGAATATTGATAGGTAAAATCAAAGTTCTCGACATCATAAATATGAGGTTTACCAGATGTACCGGTACGCATTTTCTTCACATTCATAAGGTTAAAACTGGTGCGCTTGGTATAGTCAGTAGAAATTAATCGTACCGAATCGCGCTCAGCTTTAGTTTTAAAAGTTGCAAGATCATCCTCGTATTTTATATCTGGATTTACTGGATTAAATTCTGGGTCTTTAAAAGTTTCACTAACATCAAAGTGCATTGGAATACGTATTCCTGATTTCTCAGGGAAGAATTTACCAAGCTCCAAATTAGTAGCAAAATCGTAACCATAAATATTTTCTTGCTGACGCTCGTTTACTTTTTGTTCAATGGAACCAAAGCCTGCAGTACTAATATTACCTGCCAAAACTACGTTTCCTAAATCAGCAAGGTCAGCAGCAATTACAGTATTTGCAGCCCATCCTCCCGACTCATCAAAATCTGTAACCCTAAGTTCGTTCACCCAAATTTCAGCACATTTGTCAAGGCCATCATCCATTGCGCTTCCGGGTATTGCTTTAGGATTTCTAATACCAATCATAATGGTTTTTACAGCACTTAATGTAGGCGTACCAACAATGGTAATTTTATTTTGCCCATCAATTGCAATAAAAGGGGTGTTAATACTAATATTACCATTAGGATTCTCACGAATAGCAATATTACGTGCTTGCTTGGCATTTAATAATTTCTGAAGTTCAAGGTTTATTTCATTTTCTGAAGGCCAAATATCGTTTTCATCTGTAGTATACCAAGGTGTTAGCTTAAGAGGTATTTCGTATTCGTAATAGTTTTCTGTAAAATCCGTTCCCAAACGAATAAAGAAATGTAGGTCGCCATCCTGCAAAGGCTTATTTGCGTATGCTTCCTCAGCATGGATAAACATATTCAGTTTTTTATATCTACGAAAATCAAAATCAGTAGTTTTATATGCTGCACGAGCATCTCCATCTTGCAAATTACAAACTTTAAGAACAACACTCTGCTCATTCATTTGCGAAGTTCGTGCTGGATTATATGCTAGCTCTCGTTCAATACCGGGAGGTAGAACATAAGGAATAGGGCTTCTTTTTCCGTTTTCTTCAATATTTACTCTAGTTACATCAAAGCTTGTAGCTCCATTTCCATTGCCTGGCAAATAATCTCCAGGAGATAATAACTCATCACCATATTTACGCCACTCATTGCGTATAAGCTCTAAAGTAGCAAAACGAAGTACTGCCTTTTCCGAGAAATTTTTCATAAACATACGCATGAAACGTATTGATGTAAAATCTTGAATTTGACCAATTACTTTATCTGGCTCACTAACCGGAATCCTAAATTGATACCACTTTACATTTGCAGTAGTACCATTCTTAAGCTTTACATTTGCTTCGTAAATATCAGAAATATAATTTTCGCCCTGAACCATCTTCGCAGGATTAAGCTGCACACGATATTGGAAATATCTTTCCTCTTCACTTAGCGTATTATCTTGATTTATATCCTCTACATCTGGAACAGTAGTGGATGTGGTAGGATATATTTCGGGGCTTTGTTGTGCTGTTGGTGAGTTGCCATCTACCCCATTATATTTTTTATATCTTTCGAGAATGCTCAATAAATCAGCATCGTAATCCGAGCCTCTGAAATAATGGTAATCATCACTTGAAGGATCTTTGTCAGCATCAATATAAGCCTGCGAACCTGTGCCGTATAAAGTGCCTATTCTATCTAAATATTTTACCTGATAAAATGATCTTTCATCAACAGTTCTAAGTCCATCATAACCCACATCCTGATATTCTCGAGCATCGGGATTATTATCAAAGGAATTAGTCAATGCTTGCAATGTAGGCACTAAACCCCAAATTGTGGTATCAACATTTGTTCTCACATCTGAAGTTGGCAAGCCATTTTCAAAGGCCTTTCTACCATCACGCAATATATCTTCCGAAATATCTCCAAGGTTGAAATATAAATCTCCACCATTTTGCATTCCTTGTTCTGGTCCTGAGCCATCAGGATCCACAAAAGGGTCCATCAGCCAAAATTCTATATACTCAACATTTGTGGCAGTAAAATCAGTACTCTCGATTTGTCGCATTACTCCTGCCCAACGACTTTCGGGACTAAGTAGTGAACCATCAGGATTAATACCTTTTGAGATTCCACCACCCTCAACATCAAAGTTATAAGGACCACGCTCATTAGGATAATATGCAAGGTTGAATACGGGTAAATTTGTAGGTACGTTTCCTGTTTGCTCTTTATTGGGGAAAACTTCTTTTTCAAACACCTCACGCACATAATGATTAGACTGAGCATCTTTATCATTCTTAATATATTCGGGAGTAAGGTTATTATTTCTTACAAATAATGGATCAATAACATACCACGATAGCTGGGCTCTATTATATCCTATTTCTAAAGTATTTTTTAATCCGGCTTCAGGAAACATATCAGTAGAATACTGCCCTTGAGGAGTACTTGCTAATTTCCATCTACCAACATTCATAAGGTCAATTCCCGAGGAGCTACCTTCAAAATCATCAATATATGACACTCCGGTATTTCCTAAAGCTCGTGGGTGACCAGGAATCATATGCGCAAATTCACCGGTAATACTTACCATTGATGGGGCTTTGGTATCAATAAAAGGAATTTTATCAATCATTTTGGTAAGCCAACGCGATTCTTTCTGATAACTACCATCAAGACCCCAAATTGTATTTGAAATTGGCTCATCACCAGTATTTACCTTCTGAGTAAGAGGTCTTTCTGTAAGGTTCATGATTGTTGCTCCCAACATAAAGTCCTTATTCACCTCATAATCAATATGTGCTCCCAAAAGGGTTTTGGACTGAATATTAAACATAGAGTTACTTTCCAACGAAATATTGATTGGCGTTCCTGAGTTTAAGATTCCTTCGTTAATAATTTTTACTCTACCAAGAGTATAATCCACTGTATAATCCACATTTTCGCGAAGAGGAACACCACCAGCAGTAACCTTTACCGAACCCTGAGGCACATTCATGGCCATTAGCGATATTTCCGAACCAGCACCAGATTTATAACGCCCTTCCATGGCAAATCTGTTTTTATCGGGATACTGACGCGCAAGATGTTTTGTTAAAGTATAAAGTGAATCATAGGCATATTTTGATGCTAATTGCGAGTTTGGATTATTAGGGTCAATGGCTTTACGTAGGTCTTCACCAAAAGGCTCTAGCACTGGGAAGAAAATTCTACCATTTCGAGATTCCACAGTACCACCATTTGTAGCAGCACCGTCGATATAATCAAAAACACCATCAGAAATTGGATCGAGCTGAGTGTTCAATTTATCAAGTCCCATTGCTTGTATAAGAGGTTGACCACTTATTGCTCCTTCGGTAATAAATCCTGTAGGAACACCAAATTCTGGGTTTTCGTATACAACATTAAGTCTAAAATCTTCTGCCGATAATTGATAAGCCTGCAATGAGTATACGTTTTTCATCATCAGGTCCCAAGTAGGAATTTTGGTATTTACATTGGTAGATTTCAGTAACTTAACCATAAGGTTTTGCGGAGCTACTATTCCTTGATCCGAGAATTCTCCAACCTGGCGAACAGTAGTATCTCCAACTATTGTATACTGATATGCTACGGCAAGTACTTGATCCGAATTCAGTCTAGAGTTAATTGATATAAAACCCAGCTTTGAGTTAATTGTATATTCTCTAGATGTTAATCGACGAGCATTTTCTACTTTCTCAAAATCGCGACCAGCAACCATGGTGTATGGCGCACCACTCAAATATCCACTTACAGTATTTATATCTCGTACCGAATTACTGTTCGACATTAATCCCGAATATAAATCATTGGCATCATTAAAAGGCATTCCTGTAGGATTACCAATTGAAGGAAATATCACATCACTACGATAAGGATCATATTCTCCCAAATCCATATAAGCAACAATATTTCTGTTTTCATTTACCGGAGCACCAATAGTAGTAACCCATACCTCAACTTTAGTAATATTTACACCAGAGTTTATTGCTGGCAAATTCTCCAAAGCTTCATTATAATGTTCTCTAAAATAATGCGATAAGAAAAAGTGTTTGTTTTCTTCATACTCATCAGCCTTTACGTAAAACTCTTGAAGCTGAGCTCCACCTTCAACAGTAATATTTTTTGACTCACTACGCTGCTGCGAGAAAACAGTGGTAATGGTTGTTTTTCCAAATTTCCACTTGGTTTTTATACCAAATAATGATTGTGAGCCTTGAATTAAGGATGTATTTAATGGCATAGAAACATCTCCTGCCTCAATGAGCTGAAGAATCTCATCCTCATCACCCTCATAAGCAAGCTTCATTTTATTATCAAATTCGAAGTTTGCTTCGGTATTATAATTTATTCCAAAATCAATCTTATCACCAACCTTGGCTCTAACATTCATCTGAATTTTTTCTTGAAAATCGAAATTAGTAACCCTCTGCTGTTTAACATTTAGCGATGGGTCTTCACGCTTAGAAGAGTTTACACCAAAAATAAGTTCGGCACTACCCTGAGGTCTAATATCAATAGTGTTGCTACCAAATATTGTACTAAAAGCTTTACTACCAATATGCAATTTAGGAATTACAGAGCTACTTGCCCCAAGTCCATCTTGTTGAGCTCTACTTCTAAAATAATCACTACTAGATTTCTTTCTGTCGTACTCCATATACTCTTCGAGTGTCATGGAATAAGGCGTACCAATAGGCACATCACCAAGCATCTGCTGGAAAACATACTTTCCGGTAACAGGGTCGTAAACAACAGTGGTTGTAATATTTGAAGGATCGTTTAAGTATAAAGGACTCTTTCCTGCAGTTTCATAAGGAGAGTTTCCATCTTGCTGCAAAGGATATGTAATTGTATCAGAATTATCAGGGGTATCTAATGGCAAAGCGGGCAAAAGCATATCAGAGGAATAATCGCGCAGGGGCTCAAAGCTAATAACAGAGCTTCCCTGTACAAATACCCAAAATAAAATCCCAATAATGGATAAAAATAAAGTTCTAAATATACTTTTCAAATTAATTCAATATCTATTATTTAAAGGATTTTAAGTGCAAATCGCACCAAATCCTCTACCGTTGTAGTTAATCCTTCGTTCTTTATAACTTTAATGAGAGCTTTATCAGCCGCCTTCTTTGCAAAACCAAGCATTAGGAGAGCAGATAACGCTTCTTCCTTATTAGTATTGTGCGCTTCGCCAAATAATTCTGAAGAAGTATCTTCTTTTCCTACTTTATCCTTAAGATCGAGGATTATTCGTTGGGCTGTTTTGGTTCCAATCCCTTTAACCGATTTCAATACCTCTACATTTTCGGTAACAATAGCATTAGCTATTTCGTCGGTACTCATTGCCGACAAAATTACTCTTGCCGTATTTGCTCCTACACCCGAAACCGAAATAAGCATTCTAAACAGATTACGCTCGCTTTTTTGAGCAAAACCAAATATAGTATGTGAGTCCTCTTTTACCACCATATGAGAAAATAACTTTATCTCTCCCAAATCCTTAATTTGAGAAAAAGTTTGCAACGAAATATTGATGAAATACGCCACACCATTACAGTCTATAATCACCTCAGTAGGTGTCTTTTCTATTAATTTTCCTTTAAAATACTCGTACATATATTTCTATGCTATAAATTAATTTTTCAATTTGCTAAAGTATGAAATTCAAAGCTTAGTTTTATGAAAAATTAACTTTTTTTGATGTTCTATAAATTACACATTTATAGAACAATAATGTTTGTTTTGGATTCATAAATATATACACTTTATCATGAATTAGATACTCTAAAAAATGTAATTAATGTTTTTTTTATTTGATGGCGCAAGTTTTAATTTAAGCCTGTGTCATAAGTACTCAAAAATGTATAATTATGAACTGTACCAAAATACAATCTTTATCTGTAGATTATCAAAGTGCAAAGCTTGATAAGGATCTAATGCAAGAAATTGATTTACATATTAGTAATTGTAATGATTGTAAAGCATTTTACAACTTCAGCGAAAAAATATTAGAAGAAATTAGTATTGATAAAATTGATACTCCAATACCATTTTTTTACGACGAGATTATTGCTAAAATAAATGAGGAGAAAAAAGCTCCTAGCATTACTCATTATTTGAAAATAAGTGCGGCAGCAGCGGCAATATTTATTGCAATGATTGGCGGCAATTATCTCGGAAACTATAGCTCAATAACTATTGACAATAATTTTACCGAACAAAATGCTGACGACATTATAAATATTGATTTAGCAGACAATAATTTTGACCTATTTAATAATATATAAGCTATGAACTATAAAAATAATCAATTTTGGTTTTGGGGATTTATTATCCTTATAGTATTGATGATAAGCGCAGCTAGCACCATTGGATATAGAGCTTATAAATTCCATAATACTAATTTCCATACAAAAGCAACTATAGGACATGCTACTGCTTGGAAGGATATGAATTTTAATATCGACCAGCGAAAGTTCATTAAAAAAACTCGCATGGAGCACCGCAAAACTATGATTGCACTTAAAGGACAACAAGCAAAAATTCACAATAAGCTTTTTACTGAAATAAGCAAGCAGGAGCCTAATAATGAACTTATTGCTCAGTATAAAGACTCAACACTTTATTTCTCCACAGAGATTATGAATGAAACAATAAAGTTTTATGAAACTTTAAAAACAGAGCTTAGCGAAGAACAAATGACGATGCTTAATAAGCATATTTCAAAAAGACTCTGCAAATCACCAGCAAGAAAATAAAAATTAATCAATAATTAAATATTAAAACTATGAACAATTTAAGAATTAAGAGCGCAATTAGTATGATGATAGTATCATTACTAATGATTACAGGAATTTCTTTTGCACAGCAAGGAAACGGTAATGGATATGGAAAATCTAATGGTAAAAACTACCATAAGAATTGTAAGCAGATGAATAAAGGGGAGATGATGATGAATAGAATCCCTGATATTACTGATGACCAAAAGGCTAAAATTAAAACTATTCGTACTGAGAGCATGAAGCAAATGCTACCATTAAAGAATGAAATGAATGTACTAAAAGCCGAAAAACGTGCATTATGTACTGCCGAAGAAGTAAATATAAAGGCCATTAATAAAAAAATTGATGCTCAATCTAAAATTAAAGCTGATATTATGAAGCTTAGAGCTAAAGCTCGTCAAGATATTAGAGCATTATTAACTGATGACCAACGTATTGTATTTGATATGCAATCAGGAAATGGTAATAGAGGCAATGGACACGGAAAAGGTCATAAAAGAAATAAAGGTGGATGTTATAAGAACTAATTTATAATAAAACATCAACTTATAATGAGTGCAAATTGATTAGGAATATTTCCGAAAGATTTGCACTTTTTTTATTACTCAAAAATTACATAATCTTACTCAACTTACGGATAGGATATATTACCGCAAGCATAGAAATACTAATTACAACTGCCAATATTGACAGCAAATCATTAAGACGCAACTCCACCGGAAAGGCATCAATAATAAATGAGCCTTGCATTGGTACAAGGTGAAAAATATCTTGAATAAAAATTAGTGACGAACCCAATATCAAGCCCATAATTGTACCACTAAAAGTAACCATAAAACCCTCTATCATAAATATCTTAGAGATTAGGGAATTATTTGCACCCATAAAAATTAGCGTTTTTATATCGCTTTGTTTATCTATAATTAATACACTTAATGCTCCCACAAGATTGAATGTGGCAATAAATAGAATAAACGATAAAATAAGAAAGCTACTCCATTTTTCACTTTTCATAATGTTATACATTACCTCATTTTGCTGCCTACGGTTTTTAATAATATAGTCGTCACCCAATATATTCTCTAATTCTGTCTGTATTTTTTGTTCATCGGCACTGGAAGCAATATTTACAAAATAGTGGGTAGCTTTATTGGGCAAATTCATTAATTGCTGAGCAAAATCTATGGAAGTGATAATTAGCTTATCGTCAAGGTCGGCTGAGATAGTAACCACTCCTGCAGGAAAAACATCCTTTACAGATATTGCATCCATGGGGTTTATGGAAACTCCAGTTTCTGCTTTTGGGAAATAACAACGTATGGGATTATCAAAATCGTTGATATGAATTTGTAATCTATTTGCCAAGCCATTGCCTAGTACACAGTAATTTACACCTCTGGAATTAAGAAAGTATACACCATCAATAATCTTATCTTCAATATTAGTAGCATTATTATAACTATTGTCAACACCTCTAATTTTGGCAATAAATTCTCGTGGCGAATTTTCCTCCAAAGCTGGAGTATATTTCAGTAATAAGTTATCCTCCAAAACTGATGAAACAGCACTAATACCGTTTATTTCAACAACTTCTTCTTTGGGAAAATCTGTCGTATTTATATATTTGGAATATTTATAATCAATAACAAAATCTGCTGACGAGCCTGCCTCTAGTTTACCGACAACTGTTTCTAAGCCATTAAATACCGACATAATCACAATCAGAGCCATAGTCCCTATTGCAACTAAAGCAATTGAAATAGACGTAATTATATTTATGGCATTATGCGATTTTTTTGCCAATAAATACCTTTTCGCTATAAAAAATGAAACATTCAATTATTAGAAATTTTAGAAAACACCAAAAAAAGAGGATAAATATGAGAGGCTATTTTATAATTAAATGGGTATAAAATAATTTGCTTGGCAATACAAATAGTACTGCCAAGCAAATATGAAAAAATAGCCTAATTATAATGTAATATATATGAAATTTATCGAGTCAATAATTTGAACCCTATTCCGTGTACATTAATAATCTGTATTGTTTCGTCAGATTTTAGATACTTACGAAGCTTAGTAATATATACATCCATACTACGAGCATTGAAATAGCTATCGTCCTTCCAAATTTTGTTTAATGCAATTCTACGATCTAGAACCTCGTTCTCGTGATCACAAAGCATTTTCATTAATTCAGCCTCTTTACTAGTAAGTTTTTGCTCACTATCTTTTGACTTTAGGATCTGATGCTCATAGTTATACAAGAACTTACCAATTTTATATTCAGCAACTGGTGCATTATCCTTGCTTGTACTACGACGTAAAATAGCATTTAATCGAGCCAACAATAATTCCATATTAAATGGCTTAGTGATATAATCATCGCCACCAATTTCAAAACCCTTAAGCTTATCCTCCTCAAGAGACTTTGCTGTAAGGAAAAGAATAGGAACTTTACTGTTAGATTTACGCACATTGCTTGCTAGAGTGAAGCCGTCCATAATAGGCATCATCACATCTAAAACAAGAATGTTGTAATTATTATTCTTATGGAAACCTATCAATGCCTCTTCGCCATTAATAAATAAATCCACATTAAAGCCCTTAGCCTCAAGAAAAGTTTTTAGTATTTTTCCTAGATTCGGGTCATCTTCTGCTAATAAAATCTTTACTTCTTCCATAAATTAATTAATTATACGTTACAATTAGTGTTTCGTGAGTCCAAAGGAATATGCACATAAAAGCTTGTTCCTTTCTTTATTTGGCTTTCCAAAGTTATGGATCCACGGTGATGTTCAACCACAGCTTTTACATAACTTAATCCCAATCCAAACCCTTTAACATCATGCACATCGCCTGTTGGCACGCGGTAGAGTTTATTAAATATTTTCTTCTGATTAGCTCGTGATATACCTATACCATTATCGCGAATAATAATCAATAAACAATCACCATCATTTTTTGTGATGATGGTGATTTTGGGAGTCTCAAAGGTATATTTATTTGCGTTATCAAGCAAGTTATAAACTAAATTTGTTAAATGTATTTTATCAGCATAAACTACAGAATGTAATGCTTGCAAATCGAGTATGAGTTCTCCACCCTTTTGTCGGATATGCATTTCATTGCTTTTTGCAAGCTCATGAATAATATCATGCACATTTAATAGCTCATTTTTAAGTTTCAACTGCCCTTTATCAATAATTGCTGTTTGCAGTATCTTCTCTGCCATACCTGCCAAGCGTTGATTTTCGTCAGCTATAATAGATATGTACGAATCAACAAGCTCAGGAGTATTCTCTATATCACTATCAGTCAACGATTGACATATTAATGATATGGTAGAAATAGGCGTCTTAAACTCATGCGTCATATTATTGATAAAATCATTTTTTACCACCGATAGCTTTGTTTGTTTCATAATTGCCGACACACTATAGGTAAATAAATATATTACTGACAGTATAATAATAATCGACATAAATAACATAAGTCCCATTTCCTTAAGAAGATACCTCCGCTCCAAAGGAAAATATATCATCATATATAAATCCTGATTGTATGAGTTACTAAGCAAAGGAAAAGCATAGGCTTTTTCTAGATAAATATCCTCCGATACATTGGGATTAATATACATAAAGAAAGATCCCTTTTGATTATATATATTGAAATAGTAATGAGCATAAATATTATGACGATGAAGTTCATCATTTATTAAGGAATCTATTTTTTGATAAGTATATTCTGGATTATCAAAAATTGGATTATCAAAAGCAGGAGTAATACTAAAGTTTGAAGGGAATTTCATTTGATACCTGATGGTATCCTTATTATAAATAAATTCCTTAATTAGAGTACGATCCTTAATGATTGCTTTGGGTCCGTTGGGAATAATAGAGGAGCCCATTATTCTTAGCAATCTGTTTTTATTACTTTCATCCTCCATTCGTGATACCTTATTCATCACTGCGGTGAAAGTTCTTTGAATATCGTCGCTAAATGCAGTTTCCTTAATAGTTAAAGCATTGCTAACCCATAGCATCTGCATAACCAAAAGGCCTATCATCACCACTCCCATGGCAATGCTAATACTTATTATTCGCTGTCTATTCATAGAATACAAATATAATAAGTTTATAACACCCTTTTGCGATGATTAATATCAAAACTGTTTTTTAAGCTTTTTTAGTGTTTTATAAATGCTTAAAAGGTGAATTATCTGACTAAAATTTTAGCCTCCATCATATCCATAATAGCATACTTAATACCTTCACGTCCTAATCCTGAGTCTTTTACTCCACCATAAGGCATATGATCAACTCTAAATATTGGCGAATCGTTAATTATTACACCACCTACATCCAAACGTTCAAAAGCATAATCCATTTCATGAATATCATTGGTAAAAACACCTGCTTGAAGTCCAAATTCACTATTATTAACCTCAGAAATGGCATCTTCAAAGCTTGCAAAAGGTTCTAAAGTAACCACAGGACCAAAAACCTCAAGCGAACAAACTTTCATTTTTGGTTTTGTGTCAATCAATACTGTTGGGTGATAATATGTTCCCTCACGTTTACCTCCACAAATAATTTTTGCACCATCACTCACTGCCTCATCTACCCACGCCTCTACCCGCTTGGCATTTGCCTCATCAATCATGGACGAGATTTGAGTATCGTCATCCATAGGGTCGCCAAGCTTCAATTTATTTACTTCTTTAACAAATCGAGCAGAAAATTCATCAAAAATTTCCTTGGCAACATAAATTCTTTGAGCATGAATACACACTTGTCCCGAATAAGCAAAGCCACCAATTACAGCTGTGGCTACAGCTTTGTCAATATCGGCAGTCTTGGTGATTATCATTCCGGCATTGCCACCAAGTTCCAAAACAACTTTTTTACGACCTGCATCAGCTTTCATCATCCAGCCCACATGTGGTGAGCCTGTAAAAGAAAGCAGCTTAAATCTATCATCTATTACCAATTGATTTCCTGTTTTTCTGTCCATAGGAAGAATGGAAACCGCACCTTTTGGCAAATCAGTTTCGTCTATCAGTTCTGCCAAAGCTAAAGTTGATAAAGGAGTATTGGTAGAAGGCTTAAGAATTATTGGGCAACCTGCTGCAATTGCAGGGGCTAACTTATGTACTGCCAAATTCATAGGGAAATTGAAAGGAGCAATTCCTGCTACCAATCCAACAGGAAAATAACGAACTACTCCATGCTTACCTTCGCCAGCAGGAGTCCAATCAAGGCTCATTACTTCACCAGGCAATCTTTTGCACTCTTCGGCAGCAACAAGGAAGGTTTGATGTGATCTCATTATTTCTCCCTTGGCATATTTCATTGGTTTACCAGATTCTAATGCCAATATTTCGGCAAAGTAGTCAATTCTTGCCTTTAGTTCGTCAGATATATACTTTAAAGCTTCGTATCGTTTAAAGGATGGTAGCTTTTGCATATCTAACTGAACCTGCTGAGCTTTTGATATTGCTGTTTCTAAATTCTCTGATGAAGCATAGTATGTTTTTGCAAATACCGAATTACTATACGGATTAACAACATCAAGCTCCTTAGAGGTTTCTATAAATTCACCACCACAATAAATCTTAAACTTTTTCATAGGTATATTTTAATTTTTAAACTTCCTTATCTTGCATGATATTCGTCTGTATCCTAATGGATTCCTTATGAATAAGCATCAATAGTTTATTAATAAAAGCTGAGTCAATGCCCAATTCATCGCCATATTTTATTCTTTCTTGCATCATAATACGTAGCCTGTCGAGCTGCAATACAGTAATGTTATTCTCCTTTTTATATTGTCCAATAAGTTTGGTTTTGTCATTTCTGCGCTTAAGAATATTAAAAAGCTCATGGTCCATATCATCAATATCGAGGCGTAGTGCTTCTATCTTAAGTTCAAAATCCACTGTACCAAATTCGTCTCTTATAATAAGCTCATCGAGCATTGTTTTTAGTGCAGTAGGAGTAAGCTGCTGCTTAGCATCCGTAAGTGCAATATCAGGATTATAATGCGATTCTATCATCAAACCATCAAAACTAAGGTCCAAAGCTTTTTGCGAAACTGCTTTCAACAACTCGCGCTTACCACTAATATGCGAGGGGTCGCAAATAACTGGTAAATTTGGAAGTATTCGTTTTAGCTCAATGGGAATTTCCCACATTGGCAAATTGCGATAAGGCTTATTATCATATGCATGAAAACCACGATGAATACCTGCAAGCTTGGTTATTCCGGCATTATTCATACGCTCAAAAGCGCCAATCCATAATTTAAGATCAGGATTCAGCGGATTCTTTATCATCACAGGAATATCAGTACCCTTTAGCACATCAGCCAAATTTTGTACCGAAAACGGATTTACAGTAGTACGAGCACCTATCCAAAGTATATCAACATCCCATTTCAAAGCGGCCTCAATATGCTCAGCAGTAGCAACCTCCACACAAGTTTTAAGACCAGTGTTTTCCTTTGCTTCCTTTAGCCATTCTAAGCCAATCTCCCCTATTCCTTCAAATATATCGGGACGAGTACGTGGTTTCCATATTCCTGCCCTAAGAATGCTCACTCGCTTATCCTTTGCAATATTATTACATGTGGTAAGCATTTGATCGCGACTCTCAGCACTACAAGGACCACTTATAATAACTGGCGAATCATCTTTGGCAAGCCATTGATTAGAATCCGTAATATTTAATCTTGTTCCCATAAAAAATAATTATTTTACGCAAAATTAAAGAAATATAGCAAACAAATATTCCGAAATATGAAAAGCGTTGCATATTTTTAATAGTTTTGCACATAATGAGGGCTTTTTATAAGTTTGACTCATTATTTTCACAAATTCTATAATACCATCAGCTATGATTGAGCAATTAAAAATCGGGAAACTTCGTTGGTTTCATATAGCAGTAGCTAATGATGAAAATATTAATTTCCTTAAAGATAATTTTGATTTTCACCCCCTAGATATTGAAGATTGCCAATCAAAAGTTCAACGACCTAAGATTGATACTTATGACGATTATAGGTTTATGATTCTTCATTTTCCATATTTTGATAAGGCCTTTAAGTTTGTAAAAACCAAAGAGGTGAAGATTTTCTGGGGTCGTGATTACGTTATAACTCTTGGTACTCACTGGGTTATTAGTTCTCTTTTCAAAAAAACCAAGAAAGACGCCGATATTGATGTCGACGAATTGGCAAATACATCAGACGTACTTCTTTATTCAATTTTGGACTCATTAATTGGCGAAAGTCTAAAACTTTTTACTTTAATAAGTGATAATCTGGATCATATCAGCAGAGAAATGTTTGACAAAAAAGCTGAAAAAACCATTGAAAGAATAAGTATTACTCGTAAGAATTTGATTTTACTAAATACAGCTTTCAAACCTCAGATTCGATTATTCCAAAAATTTGAATCAGGAGTTATCAAAGGTTTTACACCTGGTTTAGAAGACTATTGGGGTAATATTCTCGATTCGTATCGCAAGGTATGGGATTCCATTGAGGATTATCAGGAGCTTATTCAAGGATTCTCGCAAACATTTGATTCATTACAGGCAAATAAAACCAACGAAATAATGAAAGTACTCACCGTATTTTCCACTATTTTGCTACCACTGACATTTATTACCGGACTTTTTGGTATGAATGTAGACCTACCTTTGGGAGAAAATCCTTTGGGATTCACATTCCTAATAGCTTTTATGGTTACTTTAATAGCAGTGTTATTATTCTATTTCAAACGCCGCCGTTGGATATAAATACCACACATAATAATTCTAAAATGGTCACCTTAGTTACCCAATAAAAGATAATACACTGATGAATTTATATGTAAAAGACCGCAGGTGGAAACTATTTTTATTGATACTAGCCTCAATAATTGTAATTGTATCATTATGGTATACCAATGGATTCATTCATAAACTAAGCATTTCCGAAAAACATCAAGTAGAGCTTTGGGCAAAAGCGATTAGTAAAAAAGCCAATCTAGTAAACTATACCGAAGAGTTATTTGATAATCTGCGTCAGAAAGAAAAGCGATACGTATACCTTTGGGCTCAGGCCACAAAAAAACTTATTACGGCAGGTCCCAACGACGATATTGAGTTTTTGGCAGGAGTAATATCCGGAAATAAGGATATTCCGATGATAGTAACCAACGAAGAAGGAGATATTACCGCCAGCAAAAATCTTAGTCCAAAATATAAGCAAATCCTAAATTTAAGTCCCGAAAATGCACATATTTTCACTGACTATGCTCCAATAAAGGCCTTATATTTTGAAGATCAGTATAATTATATTTACTATCGAAATTCCAATACATATTATCAACTTAAAAACACACTAAATGATTTAATAGAATCATTTGTTGAAGGAATTGTAAATAATAGCCTTTCTACACCAGTAATTATTACTGATAGTACTAAAAAGAAAGTTATTGCTTATGGTGGTTCTTTGGATTCAAACGATTTTAATACTCCAGAAAAACTTGCAGAAAGCATTGCACAAATGAGCTCCGATAAGGAACCCATTATTGTACACCTTTCCAAGGGAAGCAGCTATGTTTTTTATGACGAATCGCCTACTCTTAGAGGAATGAGGTATTTTCCTGGCGTACTATTTTTTGCAATACTTATTTTCCTAATCATTTCGTACGTAATATTTAATGTAGCACGCAAATCGGAGCAGAGCAAAGTATGGGCAGGAATGGCCAAAGAAACTGCTCATCAGTTGGGCACTCCTATTTCATCACTCATGGGCTGGATAGAGCTTATGAAGCTCAATTATCCTACAGAGCAAGGTTTTGGCGAAATGGACAAAGATATACTCCGCTTAAAACTGGTTTCTGAGCGATTCTCTAAAATAGGATCTATTCCTGTTTTAAAGGAAGATAATATTATGCCAATTATTGAAGGTGTAACCGATTATATGCAGCGTAGAGCTCCTAGCAGAGTGAAGTTAGTTGTAGTAAATAATACCACCGAAGATCAAATAATCAAGCTCAATAAGCACCTAATAATATGGGTTTTTGAGAACCTTATTCGCAATGCGGTTGATGCTATTGGCACCGAAGAGGGAAGGATTGAAATTAGCGTTTCTAATAATGATAAAGGAATAGATATAGACCTTAGCGATACAGGAAAAGGTATTCCTAAATCTCAACAGAAAACGATATTTAACCCTGGTTTCTCAACCAAATCGAGAGGTTGGGGATTAGGTCTTTCTCTATCGAAACGAATTGTAGAAGAATATCATAAAGGTAAAATATTTGTGAAACACTCTACTTTAGGAGAAGGCACTACCTTCAGAATTTCGCTTAAAAAGTAGATTTCTATCATTATATTTCGTATATTGCAGTCGCTCTAAACAAATGATTGATTGCAATGATAAAAATTACAGAATGTCCCCGCGACGCAATGCAGGGAATCAAAGAGTTTATCCCTACCGATAAAAAGATAAAATTCCTCAATTCGCTATTGAAGGTAGGATTCAACACCCTAGATTTTGGAAGTTTTGTATCACCAAAAGCAGTACCGCAAATGGCTGATACAGTAAAGGTACTTAATGGTTTAGAACTGGATTCTACTAATACCAAACTACTAGCCATTGTTGCCAATATGAAAGGTGCGCTACAGGCTACCGAATATGAGCAAATTCACTACCTAGGCTTTCCTTTCTCTATTTCAAAAACATTTTCGGAACTGAATATAAATGCCAGTGTATGGAAAGCCCATAGCACTGTTAATCAACTTTTAGACCTTTGTGACAGAAAAGGAAAAGAGCTTGTACTTTATATTTCCATGGCTTTTGGAAATCCATATGGCGACAGATGGAATCCTGAAATTGTGTACCGATGGGTGGATATATTGTATCAGCGAGGTGTAAGAATTATGGAACTTAGCGATACTGTGGGTGTAGGAACTCCCAAAAGTATAAGTCAATCCTTTGAAGCAGTAATAAACCATTTTAGCGATGTGGAATTTGGTGCTCACCTACATACTACTTCCAAAAATTGGTATAGAAATGTGGATGCAGCATATAAAAGTGGCTGCCGTAGTTTCGATACTACCATTAATGGGCTTGGTGGTTGCCCAATGTCGGGACATGAGCTTACTGGCAACCTCCCAACATGCAATCTCATAAAATATCTTGAGCGACATGGGGAGCAATTGAGCCTTAATAATGACCAGCTTCTTAGTTCTAGAACGCTGTCGGCATTTACTTTTCCTACCTAATTTTTAATATGAAAATATTTATATTTTTATTTCCTTAAGTAAAGGATAAAGCTATAACTTTGTAATGTAAATTACGCAATAGACATGTCGCAACAAAAAAAGCAATTTCTTAAGGATACAGCAAAAATCGCCTTTGATGAAAATCATCGTAAGATTATTGATTTCAATATTTCCCGCTACGAAAAAGCTGTTGTTAATGGCAAGAAACAATATATAAATCTCGACCTTGCCAAAGACCGAGCCGCACGCATTAAGCGTAATGTTGTAAACGATCTTGAATACTATTTGAAGGAATTTGAAATGAATTTCTCGAAAAATGGAGGTCAAATAATATGGGCAGAAAGTGCTGCTGATGCCAATAAAGCGATAAAAAACATTGCCAAGCTACATAATGTAAAAAATGTGGTAAAATCCAAATCCATGATTACCGAAGAAATTGAGCTTAATAAACATCTTGAAGATGTTGGTATCGAGTCATTGGAAACCGATTTGGGAGAATATATTGTACAAATTGCTGGCGAAAAACCATATCATATAGTTACGCCGGCAATGCATAAGAGCAAGGAAGATATTGCTGCTCTATATCACGAAAAATTTAACACCCCTAAGGACCTTACTCCTGAAGAATTAACACATTATACTCGCAAAAAACTTCGTAAAAAATTCACTCATGCCGATATGGGTATTACCGGTGGTAATTTTCTTATTGCCGATAAAGGACTTATTGCCCTTACCGAAAATGAAGGAAATGGCGTGCTTAGCGTTTCTTTCCCTAAGGTACATGTTGCCATTGTGGGAATCGAAAAAATCATCCCTTCCATAAAGGATCTCGACCTATTTTGGTCGTTGCTATCTACCCATGGTACAGGACAAAAAATAACTGTATATAATTCGCTTATTGGCGGTCCTAAAAAAGATGGCGAAATTGATGGCCCCGAGCATCAATATTTAATTTTATTGGACAATGGCCGTACCGATTTGCTGGCCACCGAACATCAGAAAGTAGCACTGAGCTGCATTAGATGTGGTGCTTGTCTAAATGTATGCCCTGTATACAAAACCATTGGCGGACATGCCTATGGCACAACCTATAGCGGGCCTATTGGCGCTGTTATAACTCCACATATGAGTGGTATGGAGGAATATAATCACCTAAGCTTTGCATCTACACTTTGTGGTAGGTGTACCGAAGAATGCCCTGTGAATATTCCATTGCACGAATTACTATTATACAACCGCCGCGATGCTGTAAAACAAGGCAAAACAGACAAAGGCTTTGCAATGGTAATGAAAGCCTATAAAATTGTACTTAAGAAACGTTGGATACTAGAAACTTTCTCGCCAGGCATGAAAAATTTCGGTGTAGGAATAGTATTCAAAGGCGCATGGGGAAATAAGAAAAGCCTGCCAAAATTCAAAAAGTCTTTCGCCAGCAGATGGAAGAATGAGCATCCTTATTAGGGGGATTGTTTGAGTAAAAATAATATATCATTTTAGAAAAATAGCCAAGTTGTTAGTGCTACTACCCAGTTGAAATACATTGCATCACACTGAATAGAGAAAAATAATTTTATTGATAGGAAAATACCTACGAAATAATTTGCTAAGTTTGTGCTTAGTAAATTTTACTAACATAAATAACTAGGTTTATATGGGAAATAAGAAAAGATTTAGACAATAGTAAAACAACTCTTAATCTGCCTGATATGTTAAGATTTTTAATTACTGATATAGCAAAATTTGAAAATGAAAAAAATGAAAAAATTAAGTTTACAAGACGAATTTAGCGATTTTTTGCTTTACACTGCACCAAGTGGAGAAGTGAAAGTAGAGATATTTTTTCATAATGAAAATGCCTGGTTAACGCAAAAGCGTATGGCATAGCTTTTTAACGTCAATGTTCCTGCAATTAGTAAGCATTTAAAGAATGTTTTTGAAAGTGGAGAATTAGACGAAAAACTGGTTATTTCCATTTTGGAAACAACCACTCAACACGGTGCTATTGATGGAAAAACACAAACTAAACTCGCAAACAACAAAAGACTTTTTTGCAAGAGTGCAAAACAAGTTTCATTTTGCAATTTCAAGTCAAACTACAAGTGAGATTATTTACAAGAATGCCGATGCCCAAAAGGATTATATGGGTTTGAAAACTTGGAAAAATTCACCTGATGGTCGAATATTAAAATCAGATACAGGCATTGCAAAAAACTATTTAACAGAAAAAGAAATAACGAAATTAGAACGAAGTATTACAGGATTTTTCGATTATGTAGAAAATATCATTGAAAACAGAAATACTTTTACAATGCAACAATTTGCCGAAAGTGTAATAAATTCCTAACATTTAACGAATACAAAGTTTTGAAAGGCAAAGGAACAATATCGGCAATTCAAGCCAAAGAAAAGGCATATAACGAATACGAAAAGTTTAATAAAACTCAAAGAATAGTATCGGATTTTGATAAGGAGATTAAAAAAATAGAGCTAAAAAAGAAAGAATAGCATGCTATTGAGTTAGTCTAAATATAAATCATCAGCAAGCGATATTAAAGGCAATATTACCACCACGATTATATTTGTTTTTCATTGCCAATAAGAGAATAAATTGTAGTTTTGCTAATAATATAATTCTATAGATTATAAGTGAACTTATACATTACCTAGATAAATAATTAAATATGAAGATTAGTGGATTTACAATGGTTAGAAATGCTACGAAGTATTACTTTCCGATAAAAGAATCAATTCTTTCTGTACTGCCTATTGTGGATGAGTTCATAGTTGCTTTGGGGGATAATGACCCAAATGATAAAACAAGAGAGGAAATTGAATCAATAAATTCTGATAAAATCAAAATAATTGATAGAGTTTGGTCTGAAACTGATTTTGTTGATGGAAAGGTATTTGCCAACGAAACAACATTTGCTTTGGAGCAATGCACCGGAGATTGGTGTATATATTTGCAAGCAGATGAGGTCATTCATGAAAAGGATCACAAACTGATTCAAGAGGCCTGCTCACAAAATTTATCTAATGATAATGTTGATGGTTTTCTATTCAATTATAATCACTTTTATGGAGATTATGATCATTACCTACCTTATCATGGTTGGTATAAAAACGAAATTCGTATTGTAAAAAATAATGTTGGAATATACTCATATAAAGATGCTCAATCATTTAGAAAAGGCGATAATGAGAAACTCAATGTGCTTGCTATAGATGCATATATATACCATTATGGATGGGTTCGCCCTCCTGAGTTAATGCAATCAAAAAAGAAAGAACAGGACTCAATGCACCATGGAAAAGATAGTATTAATAAAGAATACAAATCAAAACCTGATAATTTCAATTATGGAGCTATCAACAATATTCCTGTTTTTAAAGCTACACATCCAAAGGTAATGGATGAGTTTAGAGCTAAAATTAGTTGGACTGACCAACTTAATTATTCAAAAAAGGCGCCTCTAAATAGAGACAAAATGAAGCACGAAAGATTTAAATATCGCTTCTTGACTTTTCTTGAAAATACATTTAATGGAGGACAAGATTTTATGGGATATAGCAATTGGAATAAAGTAAAAAGCTCTGGCAAAAAATAATCACCAATAGATCAGCATTTAATTTATTGACTTATGAAAATTTCAAATCTCGTTTCCCAAAATTGATACACATAAAGGGAAGCGGTGTGTTACTGAATACATATTCATTAATACCAAATAATTATACAAGCTTAGTAATGCTATTATTAATACTTTTGAATTGAAACATTTAGTAAATTTGTATTATCACAAATTAAAAACAATAATACAATGAACAATTTAATAAAAACGCTTCCTAAAGTAGAGCTTCACCTTCATATAGAAGGTAGCTTTGAGCCAGAACTTATGTTCAAAATTGGTAAAAGGAACAATATTGAGCTTCCATATAAAACCGTTGAAGAATTACGTGAAGCATATAATTTCAGTAACTTACAAGATTTTTTAGACATCTATTATACTGGTTGTAATGTTCTTATTCATGAGCAGGATTTTTATGATCTTACTTATGCCTATTTCACCAAAGCAAAGGAAAATAACGTAATGCATACCGAGATATTTTTCGACCCACAGAGCCATACCGACAGGGGAATTGCATTTGGAACGGCAGTAAACGGTATTCGTAATGCTATGAAAGACGCCGAAAAGAATTTTGGAATTACTAGCCAACTTATTCTTAGCTTTCTTCGTCATTTGTCGGAAGATGCTGCAATAGAGATTTTGGAAATGGCCAAAGACTATAAGGATGAGTTTATTGCCATTGGTTTGGACTCTTCGGAAGTCGGCAATCCACCACAAAAGTTTGAGAAAGTATATAAAATGGCTGCCGAGCAAGGCTATAAAAAAGTAGCTCATGCCGGCGAAGAAGGTCCTGCCGATTACATTTGGGATAGCCTTTCTTTATTAAATATTGACCGCCTTGACCATGGCAATAGAGCTATGGAAGACGAAAAATTACTTGCCGAGCTTAAAGAACGTAAGATGGGACTTACATTATGCCCACTTTCAAACCTTAAACTAAAGGTAGTGACAGATATGCGCGATCATCCAATAAAAAAGATGCTTAATTTGGGACTTAAAGTAACTGTTAACTCTGACGACCCAGCATATTTTGGTGGCTATATGAACGATAATTTTGCAGCAATAACTGAGGCATTAAGTCTTTCAAAAGAGGATCTTTTTAAACTAACCTCCAACGCTATTGAAGTTTGTTGGGCTAGTGAAATTCAGAAAAACAATATTCTATCAGAGTTAAATAAATGGAAGATGATGGGTTAAAATACGCCCAAAATCAATCATTTGTCGACAATTAGCATAAATACATTAGTTTTGTATTGAACATATTACTAATATCACAGAATTATGAAAATAAGATTACTACTAGCCATTGGCTTTGCTTTTTCTATTTTATTATTTAGTCAAAAAGCATTTTCTCAAACTGATACTACAAATACTGAAGAACATTCTAAAGCAAAAAAAGGTTTTAGCTTTGCTGCTATTCCAGCATTGGCTTACGATACAGATTTGGGTTTCTTATATGGTGTTATAGGTGCTATATATCATTATGGTGATGGATCTAACTATCCTATGTATAATCATAAGGTATATATGGAGTGGTCGCGTACTACAAAGGGAAGTGGAAAAAATGTATTTTTATACGATAATAGAACTCTTATTCCTAACGGTAGAATGAATATTGAAGTTAGCTATTTAACCGAAAAAGCTTTGGATTTTTATGGTTTTAATGGTTATAACTCATACTTTGGAGATCAATATCTAGATTCAGATAATGATGACTATATAAGTAGATTATATTACCGACATGATAGAAAATTATTAAGGCTTAAGGCTGATTTTCAAGGTCGTTTGTTCAGCGATAATTGGCGTTGGTTAGCAGGCTTTGTACACTATGGTATTGATGTAAAATCTGTAGATATTAACGCTTTAAATGAAGGTAGAGATGTGGAAGATATGCTTCCTGATACTGCTTCTATTTACGATAAGTATGTGGAATGGGGAGTAATTCCTGAAGGGCAAAAAGCTGGTGGAAGCACTAATTTGCTTAAGCTTGGAGTTGTATTTGACAATAGAGATAATGAACATAGCACGACCAAGGGAATTTGGTCAGAAGCTATAATATTATCAGCACTGGGTTTTATCGGTAATGATTATTCTTACACTAAGATATCACTAACACACCGTCAGTATTTCAACTTATATAAGAAAAAGCTGACTTTTGTTTATCGCTTAAATTATCAAGGACTTATTGCGGGTGAAATTCCATTTTATATGATGCCTTTCTATTTCCGTTCTACTTCTACAAAAGACGGACTTGGTGGATCAAAAACTCTTAGAGGAATAAAAAGAAATCGTGTTGTTGGTGATGGTGCTGTTTTGGGAAATATTGAGTTTAGATATAAATTCCTAGAAACTGTATTATTAAATCAGAATTTCTCAATAACATTAAGTGCTTTCTCGGATGCAGCACAGGTTGTACAAATGCATGCATTTGATACCGATGGCGTAACAGCAGGATATGGCAACACAAGAGATGAAAACTTAAAAGAATTAGATTACTCAAAGGAAAGTATGCATATTAGCTACGGATTTGGTTTACACTTCGCTCTTAATCATAACTTTATTGTTGCTGTTGATTACGGAATGGCCGCAAACCCACAAGATGGTAGCAAAGGTCTATATATTGGATTAGATTATTTATTTTAGAAAATAAAACTCGGTAATAATGTTAGTAAAAACTTTTGGAGCAGCACTCCACGGAATTGATGCCATAACAATAACCATAGAAGTAGATATCAGCAAAGGTATCGCTATGCATATTGTTGGCCTTCCAGATAATGCTGTGAAAGAAAGTCAGCAGCGAATACATGCCGCACTAACAAATAACGACTATAAAATGCCCGGCCGCAAAACGGTTATCAATATGGCTCCTGCCGATATTCGTAAAGAAGGCTCTGCCTACGATTTGCCAATAGCATTGGGAATATTAGGCGCATCGGAGCAAATTAATAATGATCGCTTTGGCGATTATATGCTAATGGGTGAACTTAGCCTCGATGGCGGTGTACAGCCAATTAAAGGCTCGCTACCAATTGCCATCGAAGCTCGCGAAAAAGGTTTTAAAGGACTGATTCTGCCTAAGCAGAACGCCATGG